>CXWL01002195.1_pt1 | contig 25473 bp, 24 predicted proteins | sample 590931 | NCBI WGS metagenome assembly CXWL01 (sample SAMEA3498368, study PRJEB10139) | groundwater metagenome | biome: water well; material: biofilm material | place: Germany | collected 2015-04-27
ATGCATGAGGTTATACCACAACAGATGAACTATATAAATACTATTATGAGACAGTTAATAACAGGGTTATCGCCTACTTCAATGGGGATATTTTTAAGCAGAATCTCCTTTCTGAAAACGTTGTCCATCCTCAACGGCATCCGTTGGGAACTAAAGCTTCATACGGGACATTCCTTCGTGCAAAACCTGGCAAAGAGTTGAGACTGAAACCAATTTACGAAGATTACCTCAAGAATCTTAGAGATGATTCTTTTCAAGACTATGAATCTGTTGCTTCAGAAGAAATGGAAAATTTCTGAAGAGCTTTCTTTTTGCTGAGTCAGCAATGGCATACACGACGGCCTTTTCGTCCAATTGCTCGCCTAGAGATTGGAATTGGAGATCCTACGCAGCGTGCGAGGCGGCTTCTTCTGCTTGGCCGCCAGCTTGCGCAAGGTGGCAAGGAGCTGAGGCGACAGTCGGATCGCGATAAGTTGCTTGGCTGCACCGCTCTTGGGCCGCCCCACTCGACGGGCTCGGCGCAATTCTTCGTCGGTGGATTCAGGAATATCGGGAAAATCAATCTCTCGGTCCGGCGTAGGCCGTGCGTTTTTTGCGACTTGCCGCTCGTGCACCGATGATGCGGATGGTTTCTTTGTCACCGCTTAAACGTCAGCGTGACTCTATTTGACTGGCTCGTAAGTGAAGGTTTCTTTTATCCCTCGATCATAGGGCTCTCCGTTATCGTAATCCATTGTGTGTTTGAATTGAGTGTATCCCTGTGGTAGCATCCGCGGCATGGGTGTTAGCACCACTGCGAAGCGTGGCGACGCTCGCAGCTCGCCTCAATCAGGTTCTCATCTCCAACATGAAGTGATTGGGATTGTACTGATCACTGCGGCGTTGCTTATTCTCCTGAGCCTGATCTCCTTTCTCCCCAGCGACCCCGTCTTTTTTGTCGGCCATGACGAGGGCACCGTCCAGGCGCACAACTTTATTGGCAAGGCTGGGGCCACCGTCGCGGCCTTCTGTTTTTGGCTCATTGGCGGGGCGGCCTATCTACTGCCATTTCTGCTGGCTATCGTTGGCTGGCGCTGCTTTAGCGTCGGCACCCTTTCAGTCACATTGCAGAGTGCCGGGGGATCGATCTTGGCTCTGTGGTGCTTGAGCGGGCTGCTGCATTTGGATGTCTCCTTTATCCCTACGTTTACGAGCGGGATGGTGTTTGAACATCAGGCGGGTGGGGTGGCGGGGGATGCGATTGCCGGTGGGCTGAGCGGTTTGTTTGCAAAAATCGGCGCCCATATTTTGCTGTTGTCTGTGTTGTTGATTGCCCTCTTAGTGGCGACCCCCTTGTCGGTGTCAGGTGTGACGGAGCGTGTGATTCAGCGGATGCCGGAATGGTGGGCGCAGGCTCGGGAAGTGGCGTTGGCGTTGAAACCCGAACGGTGGCCGTGGGAGCGTGCGCCAGAGGATGATCGTTCGAACAAGCGTCTCAAGCCCAAGCCAGTAAAGATTAATCGTGGGGCCGAGTCCGAGGGAGCGAAGGCCCGCACGGCGGTTGGATCCACGAAGGCCACGGCGCTGAGTCGCGCGCTGGTTCCATCCGATGACGGCAAGGACGACGGCATTCCGATTGTGCTGCCGACGGTCTCGATGAAGGGGTACGTCCTGCCCGATCCGCGGAAGCTGCTGAGCGATCCTGAGCAGCCGACCGATCAGGTGACCGATGACGAGTTGAAGGCGCAATCTGATGTCCTCACCCGTGCGCTCCAGAGTTTTGGCGTCGAAGGCAAAGTCATTGAGGTGCATCCGGGCCCGGTCGTCACGATGTATGAGTTTGAGCCTGCGCCGGGGGTGAAAGTGGCGCGGATTGTGAACTTAGCGGATGACGTGGCGCTGGCCCTGAAAGCGATCAGTCTTCGCATCGTCGCGCCGATCCCCGGCAAGTCCGTGGTGGGCATCGAGGTGCCGAACCGCTGCCGCGAGACGGTGTCGTTAAAGGAAGTGCTGATAAGCGATGGGTTTACCAAGTCCCGTTCGAAACTGGTCTTAGCGTTGGGGAAGGATATTTTTGGCGGGGCAGTCACGGCGGATCTCAAGACCATGCCGCATCTGTTAGTGGCGGGTGCGACGGGAGCCGGGAAAAGCGTCGGGCTCAATACCATGTTGCTGAGCATTTTGTTCTCGGCTCGGCCCGATGAAGTGAAGCTGTTGCTGATTGACCCGAAGATGCTGGAACTGCAAGCGTACGACGGTATTCCGCATCTGTTGCGTCCGGTGATCACCGATGCCAAATCGGCTGCGCGAGGGCTTGGCTGGGTCGTCCAGGAGATGGAGCGCCGCTACAAGTTACTGTCCGAAGCGGGCGTACGGAACATCGACTCGTACAATCGCAAGGTGGCTGAGGCGCAGGGGGTGGTGAAGAAGGGGAGCGCGAAGCATGATCCCCGGCAGGCGGAGCTGCCGATCGAGTTTCTGTCGGAAGAAGATCGGCTGTCGGCAGGGGAGAGTGTCGCGGGTGTCGTGACCGTTGATCCGATGGCCAACGGGCCCATGCCGGGCCTCAGCAAGACCGTGACCGTGGCTTCAGGGACACCGCCTGAGTCGCTGCCGTATATCGTCGTCATGATCGATGAGTTGGCTGACTTGATGATGGTGGCCCCGAAAGATGTGGAAGAGAAAATCGCCCGTCTGGCCCAAATGGCACGCGCCTCCGGCATCCACTTGGTGCTGGCGACCCAACGGCCTTCGGTCGATGTGCTGACAGGGTTGATCAAAGCCAACTTCCCCGCGCGAATAGCCTATCAGGTATCGTCCAAAACCGATTCACGTACCATCCTGGACGCCAATGGCGCCGAGGCGCTCTTGGGGCGGGGGGACATGCTCTACATGGCGTCGGGCACTGGCAAGCTGATGCGTATTCATGGTGCCTTTGTGCCCGATGACGATGTGCGCGAGGTGGTAGACTATGTCAAGAAGCAGGCGGAGCCGAAGTATAGCGAGGAACTGCAAAACATCGGCACCCAAGACGAGGTGGTTGAAGAGCAGAAGAAGGATGAAGTGTATGAGCAGGCCAAAGATTTGGTGTTGACGTCCGGGCAAGCCTCGGCATCCTTGATCCAGCGACGGCTTCGGGTGGGGTATCCTCGTGCGGCACGCATGATTGAGCAGATGCAGGAAGAGGGGGTGGTGTCCGCTCCGGCGCGGGACGGGCGGCGGGAAGTCTTAGGGCGGCGCGGGCCGGTGGGAGGCGATGAAGCATGAGGAGCAAGAGGGTGATACAGGCTTCCAGCGTGGGGTGTGGGTGGTTTGGGCGTGCCCAATGCGTGGTTATGTCCGATGCGTCTGCTTGCGCGAGGCTCGCGATGGTTGGGCTCTTGACCTGGACAATGATGGATCCAGTTATGGGCCAGACCGTATCGGCGGCGGAGCCCGTACTAGAGGTCACGAGTGAGGGGAAAGACTTGGCCGAGGTTCGTGAATTGATTAAGAAACTCGAGGCCCGCTACGAACAGACCAAGGACCTCCAGGCGGAGTTTACACAAAAAACCGTCATTGAAGGGTTCGATACTCCGTTGGAATCGCATGGGTCTGTCTACATCAAAAAACCGGGGTATCTGCGATGGGATTATGCCGGGCCGAGCAAACAAGAAATCTATGTGATCGGCAATGATGTGCGAATTTACGTGCCGGAGCATAAACAGGTGATGGTGGGGAAATTGACCTACATGGCGGCTTCACAGGCTCCGTTGCAACTGTTGCAAGGGGTGGCGAAGCTGGAAGCGCAGTTCGACTTGGCCGCGACGTCGGGTGGCAAGCGCGGGGAGGGTGGATTACCGCTGGTGACTCTCCTGCCAAAAGCGGGAGAGTCCGATCCAACGCGCACCGTCGCCAAGATCGTGCTGGAGGTCCAGCCCAAGAGCCACTACATTCGCTCGCTCGCCATTCATGAGATGAGCGGAAACGTCTCGACCTTTACGTTCTCGAATTTGAAGGCGAATACTGGACTGAAGACGAGGACGTTTGATTTCGAGCCCCCGGCCGGCGTAGAAGTGGTGAAAGCGCCTACGTTGGGCCCGCCGTGATGAGGTCGTGCGGATCGGGATGGACGGTGTCGATTCTGCTTTTCCATCGAGAGGTGTATCGTGGCAGCCACAGCGACTGGTAGCGTGAGTGATGCGTTGGATCAGGCTCTTGCCGCTCTGAATTTTCCCGAGGTGCGGCGGCAGTACTGGGCGCAGAACGAAGTGGTGGTTCTCCCGGGGTTTTTGCCGGCCTCGGTGGTGGAAGAGTTGCTGTTGCCGCGCGTGCGTCAGCTCAAGCCTCGTCTGAATCGCAATTACATTCCAGGACACAAGAAAGGCGGCAGCGTCGGCTATTTTACCGTCAGAGAAGAGGCTCCTGAGTTGATGGAGCTCTACAGCTCCGACGCGTATCAGGACTTTCTCCGGCGATTGACCGACGTGGAGCTACAGCGCAGTCCCGACGACGACCCCCATGCCTGCGCGCTCTACTACTACACCGAGGCCGGCGATCATATCGGGTGGCATTACGATACCTCCTACTATAAGGGTGCGCGGTATACGGTCTTGCTGGGTCTCGTCGATCAGACGACCGAATGCCGCTTGGAATGCCAGCTGTTTAAGAATGTGCCCGGCAAAGACGTCCGTACGATCACGGTGCCGACGAAGCCCGGGGACATGGTGATTTTTAACGGCGATAAGCTGTGGCATCGTGTGACCCCGATGGAAGACGGCGGAGACCGCGCGATTCTGACCATGGAATATGTCACCAATCAGGATATGAGCGCCTTGATGCGGATTTATTCCAACCTCAAAGACGCCTTTGCCTACTTTGGGCTGAAAGCCGTCTTCGGCGGGGTGCCCGCGCGCCGGACGACGCATCCCTCAAAACCCTGACCCTCTGACGGCTTCTCGCCGACTGGTTCTCACTCTCCCTGCCAATAGGATCGCCCGTTCCCCGTCCAAAGAGGGGGCCTGGCGGGTGTTCCTCTCCGTTGACGACGATCTCTTTCCGTGGGCTGACTCCTCCGCAGCATAGCCGCAATAGTGCACTCCTGATACCTATAGAAGAAGCACGATGTCTTCTCTCTATGCGGAGAGCGGTCTCTCCGGGACTGCCAAAGGAGTGCATGATGCATCACCACCGTGGTCTTCAAATTTTTGCCAGCGGGTTCATGGTTGCCATGGGTGTCTTCGTGGCACCGGGTGGCCTTAACTCTTTGGTGCAGGCGGCTCCGATCGTACTCGCCGATGCGTATGGCGGACAGAACAATTCTGCCGTCACCTGTTGCAGTGGAGATGTGATCGGGGCGTTGAAGGGGTTTGATATCGAGTCGATCACGTTTACGAATCTGACGTCGACGAATATCACCACCCAAATTCGACTCAACTACAACTACGGCGATGCCACACTCTCGCCCTATACCGTCCATGGCTGGACACTGGCGGTGGGAGATGTGCTCTTTGGTGTCGGCGGCGTGTGGAAGTATGGCGTGTCTCTGGTGTCGCATGATGGATTCGATGCGGGGGACCTCTATGCCATTACCGGCACTAGAAGCTCGAATTATTATTTGGGTGGGAGCGGATTCATCTGGCGGTACAACACGCCCGTCCGCATGGATCCCACCGGGAAAAACTGGTTGGGAACTGGCTCAGTCGCGAATGCCAATATCGGGGGAGCCGAAGTCCTCTCCACAGTGGGCTTCACGCCCAGCGCGGCGTTTTTTCATGATCTGACTACGACCGGTCTTGATGTCTCGTTCGCATCGGCGGTATGTGCCAACGATATCCTCCAGGGCCATATTCAGGCGACCGTCCCCGAACCGACGACGCTGCTCCTCTATGCGAGTGGGGTGGGAGGCCTGTTGCTGTGGCGTCGATCTCAGAAGGCGTAACGATCAGATCCCTCCATACCTCGCCGAGCAGTTGGTGTGTATGCGGTATGACCTGTCGCTCGTTGTGAAGGTCCGATTGGAGACGCTCGACCCCAGTGCTCCTCACAGGACAAATTTTTCCTCATAGCAATTGGATGATCTTCCAATGCAGCCCACTACGGAAGGAGGAGTGCGATGTTCAGCGGTATTCGTTGTGGGCGGTCTCTGCTCCCTTCCTGCTCCCTCCGTGTCATAGGCGCATCGGCTCACGCATGGTACTGATGTGATATGGGTGACACTTTTAAGAGCCATGGGCTTGGGGATCGTGACGATACGGTGGTATTTGTCGCGCGTGTCTTGCCCGGCATGGCCACGCCTCGTTCTTCTGCAGGGCGGTTGTGCGGCCTGCTGTGGTGCGGAATGCTCGTCTTTCTCCCCGAGGTGTTGACCGATCGTGGGGGGGGAGCTGAGAAATTAGGCGGGGACGCCTTCTTGGCAGGGACGTGTTGCGGTGGATCGCCAGGGGTGCGGGAGGGCTCGACGTACGGGCTCGCTTCACGGTCTGAGATTATGCCGGCGACTGTCGATTCGACGTGCTGTGAGGGTGAGAGCCTCATTGGTGCCAAAGGAGGGCACCTCGAAGTGGTCACGCTTGCGATGGCAAGGTCGTCCATTATCCCTGTGGGTAGCCCTGGGCAACGGACGCTGATGCTTTCTCCTGCCTTTGTTCAAGGTCCGGGGTTCTGGAACCCTACGGTTGGCCAGGGTGTTTTTTCAGAAGGAGGGAGCCGAGTCGCCTATTTGTCGCAGGCTGGCGGAGGGGTGCGGCCAGGACCCTCGTTGCAGACATTCCAGGAAGACGTATCGAGGGTAGATTCACGCCAGGGTGACGGGGTCTGGCATGGTGCCAGCTCGGGACCTATAGAGAACAGCATGCCACATTCCCTTGAGACGCTCATCCCTGGTTCTCGCGGAGCTAGAATCCAGGACAGTGTGCCCCCGACGCAGTTCGCTGTGGATAGCATGCCATTAGCAGGGGGAATGGGCGGAGGCGGAGGGTATGGTCCGATCACTCCGTTTTTTCATGCCAATGAGGACCGCCAGCAGGCGGCGGCGGCGTCGTCTGCAACGCCGGTTCCCGAGCCGAGTGGAGCCCTCCTGTTGGGCAGTAGTCTGATCCTGTTTTTTGCCTGGGAGCACCTTCAGGCCTTCCAGGCCTTCCGGAAACAGACGCGTAGTTGAAAAACCCCTAGGGCCATGGTACGAACAGGACATGGCTTCCGTTCCTCTGGTCACCGTGCGTCACGCCTCTCCTGCCGATCTTGAGATTCTCGTCGAATTCAGTGCGGCCATGGCCTTTGAAACCGAGGGCCGTCAGCTGGACCGTGCGCGTCTTCACCGGGGAACGTCCGCGGTGTTCGACATAGCGGATCGCGGCTTCTATATGGTGGCGGAGGTGGATTCCCAGGCTGCCCCCTACATTGTTGGACAGTTACTGATCACCTTCGAGTGGAGCGATTGGCGCCAGGCGACGTTTTGGTGGATTCAGAGTGTCTATGTCCGACCGGAATGGCGGCGCAAGGGCGTCTACCGAGCCATGCATCACGCGGTCTTGCAGTCGGCGCGCCAGCGGGGCGATGTGTGCGGCGTGCGGTTATATGTGGAAGGCGAGAATGAGGTGGCGCAGGCGGTGTACCGGCGCGTCGGACTCGCCCTATCCAGCTATCGCATCTTCGAAGAAGATTTTGTGTTGGCGAAGCCGGAGAAGGCTCAGAACACGTAGGAGGCTCTATGTATACCCGATGGTCTCTGGTTCAGAACAACGGTCGGCTGTGGCGAGGGCTCCCCGTTGTGTTCCTGCTTGTGGGCACGGTGTTGGTGAGCGGGTGTGCGTTCGTGCGCGCCAGTGTCGGAGAATCCTTTAAGGATGACGAGGTGGCGGCGATCAAAAAAGGCACGACTACGAGGATGGACGTGGCGTCACAATTCGGCGCGCCGGACGAGATTATCGAGGCCAACGGGCATGATATTTTCCACTATCGCCGGTGGGACACGAAGATGGGGTATCTCCTCATCTTCTCTCGTGTCAACGTGGCGATGGATCATCTCTATGTCGTGTTTACGCGGGAGGGGATCGTCGACGACGTGTTCTATGGGAAGCGATCGGATGGATTAAGGTTTCAAGTATGGCCGTTTGGCGAGTGAACAGCAGCACGCCGACGAGATGGCTGGGCCTGTGCCTGGCGACGGCGCTGGTCGGGATGGGAGTGCTGAGCGGCTGCGAGTTTCGGCGCGTCGTCGTCAATACCCCTCTGCAAGCCGACGATACGACATTCATTGTCCCCGGCCAGACCACCGTCACGGAGGTGTTGACGAAGTTTGGGCCGCCGGATGAATTGTCCGGGTCCGAGGATCATGCGGTCTTTCGTTACCGCTTTCTCGTGCTCAAAACCTTCCGGGTCGATTTTGGAAAGCTTCTGCGATATTGGACACCGATCACACCCGATCTCATCATTGGCCGTGGCAATATGGGGACCGATGTCTTTCAGGTGACCTTCGATCGACACTGGGTCGTCCTGGATCATGCGTTTGCTAAACGAGCGGACCGCGCCGTCTTCAGCCCCTGGCCCTTCTAGCAAGAATTCGTATACGCGTGTCTATTTCTGTGCCGTTGTCCTGCCTTCCATGCACCGTTATAATGTCGCCCTATGATCGATGATGATCGCTCGCAACTCCAGCAGGACATTCTCCACTCTCCCTCTTACCGACGTGCGGATCGGGATCTAGAGTTTCTGAATCGGGACGAGTTGCGGCCGATTCGGTTGCAGCTGGAACTATTGAAGCCGGAACTGCTTCAGCAGCAAGAACAGATTCGTTCCACGGTCGTGGTCTTCGGCAGTGCCCGTATTCTTCCTCCGCAAGAGGCGCACGAACGGCTGGCCTTTGCGGAAGCGGAACTGGCGCTGGCCCCAAACGATACGGTCAAACAGCGGGCGGTTGTCGCTGCCAAACATCTGTTCGCCATGTCCCCCTATTACGAGGAGGCTCGTGCCTTCGGGCGTCTGGTTTCTTCCGTGTGTCAGGTCGATGGTCGATGCGACCATGTCATCGTCACAGGTGGTGGTCCGGGGATTATGGAAGCGGCCAATCGAGGGGCCGCCGATGTAGGCGCCAAATCAATGGGTTTGAATATTTCTTTGCCGCATGAGCAAAGTCCCAATCCCTACATCACTCCAGAATTGTGCTTCCAGTTTCGCTATTTTGCCTTGCGCAAAATGCATTTTCTCATGCGCGCGGTCGCGTTGGTGGCGTTCCCTGGGGGGTTTGGCACTCTCGATGAATTGTTCGAGGCGTTGACGCTGGTCCAGACTGGGACACAACGTCAACTGGTCATTGTGCTGGTGGGCCGCTCGTTCTGGGAACGGCTGATCAATTGGCGGATGTTGGTCGAACAGGGGCTCGTGAGTCCGAGCGATGTCGAATTGTTTCATTATGCCGAGACCGCGCAGGAAGCGTGGGAACTCATTGCCCGTGGATCCACCCCTGTTGTCGATGGGAGTCAGCATGAAACGACATAGTCCCGTGCCCCAGGCAGAAGAGCCAGGGAATTGGATTGTGGCGACGCACCAAGCGTGGAAACTGTATATCACCTTGGCTGGATTCGGTGGAGCCCTGATCTGTTTCACCTTGGGGTTTTTTTCTTTGGCCTATGGGCGGGAACGATTTTATGCGCTCATCGCCTCCGGGTTTTTTCTCGGCGTCGCCACCTTCTTCTGGTTTACCGTGGCCATTCGCTGCCCACGGTGCGAGTCGAAGTTGGTGTGGAAAATGGCCATGGGGCGACCGCATAGCTCATGGGTCATTGATCTGGCCGCTCTTGAGGAATGTCCAGATTGCGGGGCAGATTTGCGAACAGGGGATATTCCGGGAGAACAGGGATGATGGGCAGGCTGAGACACCGTATGGGTTGGGTGGAGGTCTGCACGGCCATCGTGTGCCTTCTCTGTGCAACGGCCGGGGCCGCTGAAGAACCACGGCAACGGGCTCGTGCGCTCGGCATCGTCGTCGGGATCTATCCGCCAGGACCGGAGAATGCCATCACCGATGTCGCCGGAGTGAAAGTCGGGCAGGTGACCCTGATGCGCGGGGAGGGGGCGCTGAAGCCAGGGCAAGGTCCGGTGCGGACCGGAGTTACGGTCATCATCCCCCGTGAGGAGGTGTGGCGGAAGAAAGTTCCGGCTGGATCGTTTGTCCTGAACGGCACGGGTGAAATGACCGGGTTNNGAGTGTGATGATAGCCGCCTGAACGATAGCCAGGGACGACACGTCAGCGAGCAGGATGTGATGGCTGCGCTTGATGGCGCCACGGCTGGGCCGGTGACAGAGGGCACCGTTGGCGCGGGCACTGGAATGGTGTCGTATGGGTTTAAGGGCGGCATCGGGACGTCCTCGCGTCGATTGTCGACGGAGCAAGGCGGCTACACGGTTGGCGTATTGGTGAATGCCAACCACGGACGGCGTGAGGAGTTGGTCGTGGCGGGCGTGCCTGTGGGGAAACGCTATGGCCTGCCATCTCACGCGGCAGGCGGCGAGGCGATTCCTGCTGATCTTTCCCTGGCATCGGGCCGGGTGTCGCCGGCGGCCAGCGAAGGCTCGATCATCGTGATTATTGCGACCGATGCGCCGCTCGACTCGCGGCAACTGACCCGCCTCGCCAAGCGTGCGGCGCTCGGGTTGGCCAGAACCGGTTCCACGGCCCGGCACGGCAGCGGCGATTTCATGCTGGCGTTCTCCACGGGTAATACCATTCCACACTATCCCGAGTCGCCGCTATTTACGCTGACGCATATGGCCGATACCCATCTGAATCCTCTGCTGACCGCTACTGTCGAAGCGACGGAAGAAGCGATTCTCAATGCGCTGACGATGGCGACGACGGTGGTCGGTCGCGACGGACATCGAGTCGAGGCCTTGTCCTTCGCGCGATTGCGTGAGGTGATGGCGGCTCCCGCTCCCGCTCAATAAGCCCCGATCTCGGTCTTCGCGTGTGACTTGCATTCACGCCGGTAGCCAGTTATTCTGCCTGAGGATCGATTCGGCACCTCATGGCGGATGAAGGCGAGGATTCATGAAAGAGTATCAACTCGGTGGCGGGCTGAAGCTCTTGACCGCCTTGGAGAAAACGGAAGCATTGGCGGAATTTCTCAAGGCCAGGATGACGCCGGCCTTGGAAACGCAAGACCCGACGGAGTTACATTATCTGCTCGCGCAGTTGGACGATTATCATTCGTTTATGTGGCGGTACCACAAGAAATTACAGGCCGAGCGTGGAAATCGGGGTGCTCTCCCTGAATAGCGCATCGTCCCCTGCTGCAGTCCCGATGAGTCACCGTCGTCTTGCAGCAGAAAGAGCCTCAATCCAGTGCAATTTGCCTCTGCGTTAACCACCCAACAAGATCCGGCCACCGCGGGACTCGATTTGTCCCAGCGTATTCGGGGGCAACTCAATGGCCGTCGTCCCGATTTAGCCTTGCTGTTCGTGTCCTCCCACTATGTCGAGCAGATCGAAGATCTGCTGAGCCATATCCGCTTGGAGTTGAATCCTCGTGTTCTCATCGGCGCCACCGGTGAAGGGGTGCTGGCTGGGGCTGAAGAAATTGAAGAGGCTCCTGCTGCCGCACTCTGGGCCGCACATTTGCCTGGCGTGGAGGTCACCCCCCTGCGCATGACGTTCAGCGATGAGGCCTCCCTGTCTGCCCGCGAGTGGCCCGACACCCTGCAATCCGAAGCGATGCCGCCCACGATGCTCATTTTTGCCGATCCATTTTCCACACCCATCGACGAGGTCCTGACCTCACTGGAGGATGTGTATCCTGGGGCTATCGCAGTCGGCGGGTTGGTGGGGGGTGGGCGAGATCAGGGGGGAAATCGCCTCCTGCTCAATGACATGGCCTACGACAATGGGTTGGTGGGGGTGGCGCTGTCGGGGCCGGTGAGCATTCGTACGGTCGTGTCCCAGGGCTGTCGGCCTATTGGCGACCGGTGTGTCGTGACTCGGGCGGAGCAAAACGTGATTCACGAGTTGAGTGGGCAGTCGGCGCTTGAGCGACTCCAAAGTATTTTTGCCGAGCTCAATGTGCGGGATCGCGAGTTGGCTCAGCGGGCGTTGCATATTGGGATTGTGATGAATGAACACCGCAACCATTTTGAACGCGGCGATTTTCTGGTCAGGAATCTGGTCGGAGCGGATCGCCAATCAGGAAGCGTGGCCATCGGGGATCTGGTGAAAGAGGGGCAGACGGTCCAATTTCATGTCCGGGATGCGGACTCCGCCGACGAAGATTTGCATCACCTGCTTGCGCAGGAGCGGCAGCGTCGCCCTAAGGCGCCGTTGGGGGTGCTGGTGTTCAGTTGTTGCGGGCGAGGCCGTGGACTCTTCGGGCAACCCCATCATGATGTGGGCGTGATTCGCGAGCAGGTCGGAGGGATTCCCCTCGCCGGGTTTTTTGCACAAGGGGAGATTGGGCCCGTCGCAGGGCGGAACTATCTGCATGGCTACACGGCCAGTGTGGTATTATTTTCAGAGCCGGACCGGTAATTTTTTAACGGATTTCCAGATAGGACAACCAGAGAGATGACAGTGCGATCGAATGTACAACGATGGAGTCGGCTCTGTCCGATTCCCTGTTTGGAAAATGTGTTGCTTACAGGAGGGATCATGGCAGATATGCGGGCACAGGAATCCTCGTCTTCAGAGTCGAAGCCAGGAGCGGTTATCACCACCGCGTCCGGTTTGCAGTATGTCGATCTGGTCGTCGGCACAGGCCAATCCCCAGCGCGTGGCGAGACGGCCACGGTGCACTACACCGGGTGGTTGGACAATGGGAAGAAGTTCGATAGTTCGCACGATCACGGGCAGCCCTTCTCATTTCCTGTCGGGGCCGGTCGCGTCATCAAGGGCTGGGACGAAGGCGTCATGGGCATGAAGATCGGTGGTAAACGGAAGCTCATCATTCCATCCGAGTTGGGGTATGGCGCGCGTGGAGCTGGGGGAGCCATTCCTCCCAACGCCCGTCTCACGTTTGAAGTGGAACTGTTGGGTGTGAAGTAGCCTCGCGCCATGACACTCGCACGCACGCCGCTCTACGACGGCCACGTCGCGCTTCACGCCAAGTTGGTTGACTTCGCAGGGTGGGAGATGCCCATCCAGTACACCGGTGTCTTGGATGAGTATCACACGGTGCGTTCCACAGCGGGTCTCTTCGATGTCAGCCACATGGGCCGGCTTCGGGTGAGCGGGTCAGGGGCGCTGGCCTTTCTTCAGTACGTGACCACCAACAATGTGGCGAAGCTGGAGGTCGGTCAGGCGCAGTACAGCGCCATCTGCAACCCGCAGGGTGGTATCAAGGACGACATCTTCGTCTACCGTACCGGGGTGGATGACTACCTGCTCTGCGTGAACGCCTCCAATCGTGAAAAAATTGTCGGATGGTTGCAGGAGCAGCGATCGCATGGTCCGCAGTGCCTCGTACTCGATCAGTCTGGTGAGACGGCGCAGTTGGCGCTGCAGGGCTCGATGGCTCGGGGGATTCTCGAACAGCTGGGGGCGACGGGCTTAGGGGAGCTCAAATTCCATGGCTTGGTGCAGGTGCCGCTCTGCGGGGTGACCTGTTGGGTGGCGAGAACCGGGTACACCGGCGAGCCAGGTTATGAACTCTATGTGCCGGCGGTCTCAGCCTTAGCACTGTGGAATCGGCTGGTGGAGGTTGGCCAGGCGGTCGGACTCAAAGCGGCTGGGCTGGGTGCTCGTGATCTTTTGCGGCTGGACATGGGGTATCTGCTCTATGGGAACGATATCTCTGAAGACACAACCCCCATCGAAGCTGGAATTGGCTGGGCCGTGGATTGCGACAAGGGCGACTTTATCGGGCGCGACGTGATCGCTCGGCAGAAGACGCAGGGGCCTGAGAAGAAGCTCGTGGGTTTTGAATTGCTGGAAAAAGGCGTGCCACGTCATGGATTTCCCATCAGGGAAGCCGGTGCTGGTGCATCCCAGGCGCCTGTCGGTGAAGTAGCCAGTGGCAATCTGTCTCCACTACTGCAAAAAGGCATCGGCATGGGTTATGTGCCGGCGCGATCGTCGGCGGTGGGGACTGTGTTCGCCATCGACATTCGGGGAAAGCTCTTTCCCGCTCAGGTCGTGAAGCCGCCATTTTACAAGCGTCCAGCCAAACCATCTTCAGTCTAGTTGGTGCGAATGAGTCGGGCCACATCTATCAAACATATTCATACCGGGCATGTGGTGACGTTCGATATCGACACCGTCCTGTTGCCGAATGGCCAGACGATCGACCTCGATATGATCCGCCATCCGGGGGCTTCCGCCATCGTGCCGGTCCACGAGGATGGCTCGGTCACGCTCATTCGGCAGTTTCGTCACGCGGCGGGCGGGTTCATCTACGAAATCCCGGCCGGGAAGCTTAACCCTGGCGAAGATCCGCAAGACTGCGCCGCGCGCGAGTTGGAAGAGGAAATCGGGTATCGAGCCGGTCAACTCGATTTGCTCACCAGCATATTCACTGCCCCCGGGTTCACCGACGAAGTCATCCACATCTATAAAGGCAGCGCTCTCGTGAAGGGCACCCAGAATTTAGATCACGACGAAGTGATTGAAGTGCTCACGATTTCTCTCGCCCAAGCCCTCGACTGGATCCGCACCGGCATTATTTGCGATGCGAAGACCATGGTAGGGCTCCACTCCGTGTACCTAGCTACCCTACGATAGCGTCTTACGCGATGGTCCCAATGGCCGTCGTTCTTCTCTGGCTCCGGTAGGGGGCATCCGTATGCACTCATCAGAAATGTTTCGTGTGGCTCTGCGCTCATCTGCGGAAAAGTAGAGAAAAGAAACAATTCCTTATCTGATGACGTAGGCAAACCTGCAGCATCGCCGGGTAGGAATCAGCGCCCAAGGCGGTGAAGGGCTCTACTGGCGTGTTTTCTCAGGCAGGTTACTTTGGGGGAAGTCGCATGATGGTGGGGGCTGCATACTCAAGCTGGGGGCCATCTGGCGTCGCCTGCATCAGCGTGTGTTTCAGCCAGTGGGTATCGTTGCGAGTCGTAAAATCCGAGCGGTAATGCGCGCCGCGGCTTTCTTCCCGCGCCAAGGCTCCCACCACAATTGTTTCGGCAATCTCGGCAAGGCATTGCACTTCTAAGGCGTGGATCAGATCCGTATTGAACACCTGTCCCTTATCCTGCACATGCACCTGCGCTGTCTGTTCTTTGAGGTGTCGGACCTGCTGCAAGGCGGTGTCCATGCCGTTCTTGATGCGAAAGAGGCCGAGATGCTGACTGAGGGTTCGGCCAAGATCGTCGCGGAGCTGCCAGGCTTGCAACGACCCATGACGGGTCATGAGCTGTGCCAGCCGCGCCTGCTCGGTGGAGAGCGTCCGGGCCGTCGGCGGCTGGGTCGAGAGCCCTTCGACATAGTCTCCAGCCTTCGTTCCCGTTCGTCGCCCAAAGACCACCGTTTCAAGTAATGAGTTGCCACCGAGCCGGTTGGCGCCATGCACGCTCACACAGGCACATTCGCCGGCAGCAAACAGGCCGGAAATCGTCGTCTCGCCCCAACTGGTCGTGCTGATGCCGCCCATGTGGTAATGCGCGCCAGGACGCACGGGGATGGGGCTTTCCACCGGATCGATGCCGGCGAATTCGATGGCGAGCTGCCGGATTTGCGGGAGCCGCTGCTGAATCTTCTCTCGTCCGAGATGACGCAGGTCCAGCAGGATGCAGCCATCGACACCACGGCCCTCGGCAATTTCTTGTCCAATGGCGAGCGACACGGTCGACCGGGTGGCCAGTTCCATCTGCTCCGGCGCGTAGCGTGCCATGAAGCGCTCACCCAGCGTATTGAGCAGATAGCCGCCTTCCCCTCGCGCTCCTTCGGTAATCAGAATGCCGGTATCCTTGAGCGTGGTGGGGTGAAACTGGACAAATTCCATGTCTTTGAGTGTGGCCCCGGCCCGATAGGCGAGGGCTATGCCGTCGCCGGTGTTAATGACGGCGTTGGTGCTGGAGTAGAACACCCGTCCACTGCCGCCAGTGGCGAGAATCACAGACTTGGCGCCAAGCGTGTGCAGCCCGCCGTGTAGGAGATCCCAGGCGACGACCCCACAGCACCGGCCTTCCTCGACGATGAGGGACGTGACGTACCACTCTTCATAGACCTGGACACGCCGTTTGAGCAGCTGTTCGTAGAGAGCATGCAAGATGGCATGGCCGGTGCGATCGGCGGCATAGCAGGTGCGGGGAAAGCCTGCTCCGCCGAAGGGCCGCTGTGCGATGCGGCCTTGTTCATCACGGCTAAAGATCACCCCCATCCGTTCAAGGTCGAGGATGTCCTGCGGGGCTTCGCGACACATGGCGTCGATGGCGTCCTGGTCGCCGAGGTACTGCCCCCCCTTGGTGGTATCGAAGGCATGGGCTTCCCAGGAATCGTGGTCACCCAGCGCGGCATTGATGCCGCCCTGCGCCGCGACGGAGTGGCTGCGGACCGGGTGCACCTTGGAGACCACCGCAACCTTGAGGTGCGGAGGGAGGGCCAGTGCGGCTCGCATACCCGCCAGTCCTGCACCGACAATTACGACATCCTGCATCGTCATAGGGAAAAAATGTTACCAGATTGTGTGACAGGAAGAGGCCGTTTATTGTACGACTCATAGGACAGGCTCTCTCATCTATGATGGACGAACACCGCGTGGTCCGGCAAGAGGGGCATGGGGTAATAATCTTGCGTCGTCATGGGCCTCCAGGCAAAATGGGCCAGAGCCACATTCGACGGTTCACTGACAACAGGTATAGCGACATCTAGCAAGGGAGTGCTCATGGATCCGCAGCAGATTCTCAACGCATCCGATGGTTTTGTGTCTCGGCATATTGGTCCTTCCGATGCCGATATCCAAGAGATGGTGGCCACCATCGGGTGGGCGTCGTTGGACGCGCTTATTGACGCGACGGTGCCAGACGACATCCGCCTGCGGCGGCCATTAGCGCTGGGGAGGCATCGTGGAGAGCATGAAGTGTTGGCCGAACTGCGGAGGTTGCACGATCGCAATCGCATCTGCCGGTCGTTTATCGGAATGGGCTATTATGATTGCCACACGCCCCCGGTCATCCAGCGCAATGTGTTGGAGAATCCTGCCTGGTATACCCAATACACGCCGTACCAACCGGAAATTTCCCAGGGCCGCCTCGAAGCGCTCATGAACTATCAAACGATGGTAGCCGATCTCACGGGTCTGCCCCTGTCCAATGCGTCGTTGCTGGATGAAGCCACGGCGGCGGCCGAAGCCATGGTCATGTGCCAGCGCCTGCACCGGCAGCAGACCGGCCAGGAGGTCTCGCGCTTCTTCGTGGCGGATCATTGTCATCCGCAGACCATCGCCGTGCTGCAGACGCGCGGGGAGCCGTTAGGAATCAAGGTGTCGGTGGGGCCGGTGTCGGAGTTGGATCAAGTGGCCATGGATCTCTTTGGAGTGTTGATCCAGTATCCCGCGTCCGATGGATCGGTCCATGATTTTCGCGAACTCACCCAGCGCGCGCATCAAGCGGGTGCGTTGGTGGTGATGGCGACGGACCTCCTGGCGCTGACGGTGCTCACGCCGCCGGGCGAACTTGGGGCGGATATTGCCGTCGGCTCGGCCCAGCGCTTTGGTGTGCCGATGGGGTTCGGTGGTCCGCATGCCGCGTTCATGTCCACGAAGCAGGACTTTGCTCGCCAAATGCCAGGTCGCCTCGTCGGACTGTCGAAAGATGCTCAGGGGAAGCCGGCCTATCGTCTGGCGTTGCAGACTCGCGAGCAGCACATCCGTCGCGATCGGGCCACCAGCAACATCTGCACGGCACAGGTGCTCCTGGCGGTGATGGCCAGCATGTATGCGGTGTATCACGGGCCGGAGGGCTTGAGGCGGATGGCCGAACGGGTGCACGGATTGGCCATGGTCCTGGCCGAAGGATTACGGCGTCTAGGCTGGGATACCGGCACGGCCGCGAGTTTCGATACGATTCGGGTGCGGCCGACGATTCACGCCGTGCACCAATCCGTCGACCGCGTCTTTGCGCGGGCGAACGAACGCCGGATCAATCTGCGCCGGTTTGAGGACGAATCGATCGGCATTGCCCTCGATGAACTTACCACGACCGACGAGGTGCAGACGCTCTTGGAGATTTTCGCCGGCGGCAAGCCGGTGCCGTTCACGGTGATGCAACTGGTTCCAGAAGTGAAGTCCAACATCCCGCAGGCACTTGGTCGCACCAGCACCTACCTGACACACGAGGTGTTCAATCGTTATCACTCCGAGCATGAAATGCTGCGCTATCTCTATCGGCTGCAGGCCAAGGATTTGTCGCTCGTGCATTCCATGATTCCGCTCGGCTCCTGCACGATGAAGCTCAACGGCACGGTGGAGATGATTCCGGTGACGTGGAAGGGGTTTAGCCGCATTCATCCCTTTGCGCCGGCGGAGCAGACAATCGGGTATCACGACCTCTGTGCCCAGTTGGAGGAGTGGCTCGCCGAGATCACCGGCTTTGCCGCGGTGTCCTTGCAACCGAATGCAGGGTCGCAAGGCGAGTATACGGGCTTGCTGACGATTCGGGCGTACCATCGGCATCGCCGCGACATGCATCGCAACGTGTGCCTCATTCCGATGTCGGCACACGGGACGAATCCGGCGACCGCCACGATGGCGGGAATGACTGTCGTGCCTGTGGCCTGCGATGCCAAGGGCAATGTCGATCTTCAAGATCTGGAAGCCAAGGCGACGGCTAACCAGGCCAACCTCGCCGCGCTCATGATCACCTATCCTTCGACGCACGGTGTGTTCGAAGAAAAGATCAAGCGTATCTGCGAGATCGTGCATGCCCACGGCGGGCAGGTCTATATGGACGGTGCGAACATGAACGCGCAAGTAGGCGTGTGCCGTCCTGGCGACATCGGCGCCGATGTCTGCCATCTCAATCTTCATAAGACCTTCTGTATCCCGCACGGCGGCGGCGGTCCGGGCATGGGCCCCATCGGCGTGGCCGCGCATCTTGTGCCGTTTCTCCCGGGCCATCCGGTCACCCACATGGGTGGGCGGGATTCCATCGGGCCCGTGTCGGCGGCGCCATACGGCAGCGCCAGCATTTTGGCGATTTCCTGGGTGTACATCGCGCTGATGGGAGCCGATGGGCTGACCAAGGCCACCAAGGTGGCCATCCTCAACGCCAACTACATGGCGAAGCGGCTGGAGAAACATTTCCCCATCGTCTACACAGGCAAAAACGGCACCGTCGCGCACGAGTTCATCATCGACATGCGGCAGTTCAAGGAGTCGTCTGGCGTCGAGGTATCCGATGTCGCGAAGCGGCTGATGGACTTCGGGTATCATGCGCCCACCATGTCATTCCCGGTCGCGGGCACGCTCATGATCGAGCCCACGGAAAGCGAATCGAAAGAGGAACTCGATCGGTTTTGCGAGGCGATGATCGCCATCCGAGGGGAAATTCAGGACGTCGTCGAAGGCCGTCTCCCACGGGACAACAATCCGCTGAAACATGCGCCGCATACTTCGAGCGTCATTACTGCGGCAGAGTGGCCCCGTCCCTATAGCCGGGACCAAGCGGTGTTTCCGGCCCGCTGGGTGCGAGAAGCCAAGTTCTGGCCATCTGTGGCCCGCATCGACGATGCCTATGGAGACCGCAACTTGGTGTGTGTCTGTCCGCCGATGGAGCACTATTCCTAGCAGGATGGTGAAAAAGTCAGCAGCGTTGTTCTTGCGTCTCTCGGAGGCTCCACGTACCGCAAGGGTACGCCTCGCTTCCTCGTTCGCTGCGGCCTCGCTGGACGGGCTTTTTGACCATCCTGCGGGATGTTCGAGGTATACAGCCATTTGCGATTCATTGAGTTGTCTGGAGGCAGAACAATGTGTTTCGAGCCTCTGCTACGTTGTTTCATCCAGAACGGAGTACCTACACGGTCCATCCCCTTCGTGCAAGTATGGCTCGTCGTGTTGGCCATGATCTGGACTGGGGCGACGGCACAGGGGGCGTCCATTCCTGATCCGACCATGATTTCGATTCTAGAGGGGACGTTTCTTCGTGGGGCGGTGGAGGGGCAAGGGGATGCGGATGAGCATCCGCAACGCTCGATCTCTCTGCGGGCGTTTCTGCTCGATCGTACCGAAGTCACCAATCGCCACTATCAAGCCTTTCTCAAAGCCACGCACCATCGCACGCCGGAGCATTGCTGCGATCCTTCCTACAATCTGTGGACAGGGACGGAGATTGATGCCCGTCTGTTGGACCATCCTGTCGTGAATGTCGATTGGCACGATGCACAGGCCTTCTGCACCTGGACAGGCAAGCGGTTGCCGACGGAAGCGGAGTGGGAGAAAGCCGCCAAAGCCGGTGACGACCGATCTTACCCGTGGGGTGTGCAATGGGAGCGGACTCGCGTGAACGGGGTCGCCTACTGGGCGCAGCAGGATTTCCCTACGCCGGAAGCCGCCAAGTCGTGGTGGGGGGAAGGTGGCACCGATGTCCTGGCGCAGAAGGGGATTCAAGGGACGCTGACTCTGGCGGTGGACGAGTTGGCAGAGGGGGCTACGCCGACCGGTCTCCGGCATCTCTCCGGCAATGTCTGGGAATGGGTGGCAGATTGGTATGCGGCGGATGCCTACGCAACCTCGCCAGATCGCGATCCTCAAGGCCCCGAGTTGGGCGAGTACAAGGTGCTGCGGGGCGGATCGTGGCTGAACGACCGCCACTTGCTCCGTACGACCGCACGCGATGGTTCACGGCCGGCGATGAGGAATCATGGGACGGGGTTCCGCTGCGCGAAGTCTCCCTAGCGGGCGGAGTGATGTGTAATGAATGATGAATGATGAATGAAGAGGGAGAAGAGCTTTTCCGCCTTCTTTTTTCCGCTTCTTCACTCATCACCCATCACTCTTCACTGATCACTTTTCTCCCTGTGTGGTGAATGCGTGAGACAGCAGCCGATCCCAATTCTCATTGACACCGATCCCGGCGTGGACGATGCGCTGGCGTTGCTGCTGGCCTTTCGTTCGCCGGAAGTTCGGGTGGTGGGGATCACAACCGTCTGCGGGAATGTGTCCGTCGAGCAGGCCACTCGCAATCTTCATCGCCTCATCAGTCTGTTCCCTCCGCCGACTCCGTGTTTGCTGGGCGTCGGTGCCGACCGGCCGCTGGGGCATCCGTTGCAAACCGCTACCTACGTGCATGGGCAGGATGGACTCGGTGACCTGGATCGATTTCGTGAGCCTAACGGTGCTGCGCGTTATCCAGTCCTACAACACCCTCCTCCGCTTCCTTCGGCCTGGGAGGTGTGGGCGCGGTGTCTGGAGCAGTATTCCGACAATCTCACGCTGGTGACGTTAGGGCCGATGACGAATCTCGCTCGCGCGTTGGACCAGGGGACGGTGCCGGTGGATCGCTTCCAACGGGTAATCGCGATGCTTGGGGCGATCGCGGTGCCGGGGAATGTCACGCCTGCGGCAGAGTTCAACGCTTGGGTCGACCCCCATGCCGTGCAGCGAGTGCTTGCCGCCGACCTCCCGCTCACATTGGTTCCGCTCGATGTCACGACACAAGTGGCTTGGAGCCGTCAACGTCTCCGGGAGGTAACGGACGCCAGTCGCGATCCCATGGCGCGTTTCGTGTGGGATGCGACGCAGCGGGTGCTCGAGTTTACCGAACGGGTTGAAGGTATCGCCTGCCTGCACTTGCACGATCCGCTGGCCGTAGCGGCCGTGATCGATGAGACGCTGCTGGCGTTGGAGCACATGCATGTGGTGGTGGAAACGGACGGCACCGTGAGTCGCGGTCTCACGCTCGCGGATCGTCGGCACCTAACGACGGGATATCAGGCGTTGCCCAATGTCCATGTCGCCTGCCGTGTTGATGCCAGCAGAGCTTTGCGGCTCGTGGAGGAGCGGTTATGTCCACGGTGATTGTGGTGGGGTCGACCAATGTGGATGTCACGGTGGAGGCCGAGCGGTTGCCCACGGCTGGCGAAACGGTGCTGGGCTCACGATCCTTCTCGACCCTGGGCGGCAAAGGCGCCAACCAGGCGATTGCGGCGAAGCGGGCCGGCGCAGAGGTGGTGTTCCTGACTAAGTTGGGACGAGATGCAGCTGGTGAGCGGGCGCGAACGGAACTGACACAGGAAGGGCTCCCTCCCGACGGTCTCTTGGACGATGCGGCCACGTCGACCGGGCTCGCGGTCATTGTGGTGGATCGTGAGGGGCGCAATCAGATTGCGGTGGCTCCTGGCGCCAACGAGCGGCTCATGCCGGACGATGTCGAACGAGTCGTGCATCGGATGCAGCCTGGTGGCGTGCTGCTCTGCCAGCTTGAAGTGCCCCTGCCGACGGTGCTGGCCGCGTGCACATTGGCGAAGGCGCAGGGGCTTCGAACCATTCTCAATCCTGCCCCGGCGAGGGCGTTGTCGGACGAGTTGCTCGCGCGTGTCGATCTGTTGACCCCAAACGAAACGGAAGCCAGCTTTCTTACGAATGAGAGTGACCCACTCGTGGCTGGGCAGCGCTTGGTCGAGCGTGGCATCCCCATAGTGATTGTCACCTTGGGGGCGCAAGGGGCGTTGCTGGTCAGGCGAGAGGGCCACCGGCGGTTCCCGCCGATGCCGGTGACGGCCGTGGATTCGACCGGCGCTGGGGATGCGTTCAATGGGGCGCTGGCCGCCATGCTGGCGGAGGGGGCGTCACTCGATCGGGCTATCGCCTTTGCCAATGTGGCTGGCGCCTTGGCGACGACGGTGCGCGGGGCGGTCCCGTCCCTTCCGACAAGAGCGGCCATCGACCGATTGTATGGGGCTCATTCCAGCGGATAGCATAAAGACAGAGGGATGACATGGTAAGGCGATGCAACAGAGCTGCGTTGGTCGCTCGGGGGCTGCTGGTGTTCCTCAGCAGTCTGGCCAGTGTGGGCTCGATGGTGAGTGGGCCGGATGTCTGGGCCGCTGAGCCAAAGATCAAGCCACCGGTGTCGACGTTTACGCCGGAGCCGGTGGTGCGTGATGTGGAAGTCGGGCGTCAGTATGGTGCGGGGACGCGCGTGCGGAGTCCGCAGAGTGGGGTCTCGTTTGTCATCCCGTCGGAGTGGTCTGGTGGCGTGCCCGAGGGAGGGGAAGTCTTTCTCTTGGGGTCACAGACGCGATCGGGCATGGGGCTGATTAGCGCGTTGCACGATATGACGGCGCAGGAGATCGCAGGGCAGCTCGATGAGCCGCAAGTGTTGGATGACACCCTCACCCTCCATCCCGTTGGATCGGCGGTGATGGTTGGCAACCAAGTGACGGCGTCGTATCGCAGTGGGGAGTTGATCGGCCACGCCGTAGCGCTGGTAGGCCCGGCCAATGTAGCCCTGCTCTACCTCTACCTGGGCCCCAAGGACCACACGGGCTATTATCGCCGGCTTCTCGATGGGCTCGTGGCGTCCACCCAATTTGTGCCGGTGGATGTCGGGGCCGTGGTGAAGCAGTGGCAAGGTCTCTTGGGAGGGATGATGTTGAAGACGTTCTCGACCTACAGCGACGGTCAGTCCGGCGGCATGGCGGCATCGAGTACCTGGCACTTCTGCCGCACCGGCGAGTTTGCCTATGCCCACGAATCCAGCATCGTGGTTGAAGGGATGTCGAGCGGCGGGCAGGAGCATCGGCAAGGCCGGTGGCGAATCGACGTGCGCGGCACACAGCCGATGCTGATTTTGACGGACGATGAAGGGCGCGTCACCACACACGGCCTTGGGTTCGACGGCAAGGCGACCTTTGTAGATAAAGAGAAAGTACATCGGGTCGCCAGTGAAGTCTGCCCCTAGCAGGATGCTGAAACAGGCCGCCAGCGGGTGCTCGTGAAGCGTGAAACGTCCGAATCAGGAACGAAATACGCTTCACGAGAGACGCTTCACGAACGACGAGGACCGCCTGTGTGAGCATCCTGCGTACTGTGGTGAATGTGTCTGGCAAGGAGGTGATGCCATGGATCGTCGCGAATTTCTCACGCGGACAGGATTGGCATTGGGTGCAGCCGCCTTGGCTGGTCCATTTCCCCTATCCCGTTCGTTAGCCTCGCTGACCTCGTCCGGCAGTCTGTCGTCATGGGAAGGGGTGCGGGCGCAATTTAACCTGGCTCCTGATCGCGTCCACATGGCCGGCTTCTTCTTATCGTCGCACCCCACGCCGGTGCGGGAGGCGATTGAGCGGCATCGGCAGGGGCTCGATCTCGATCCCATTGGCTATTGGTGGGAGCAGGAATCCAAGCAGGAAGCAGCGGTGTTGCGCGCAGCAGCCGACTATCTTGGGGCTGACCCCACGGAGATTGCGCTCACCGATAGCACGACAATGGGCCTTGGTTTGCTCTACGGCGGGCTCACCCTGCACGCCGGACAAGAAATCCTCACCACCATACACGATCACTACTCGACGGAAACGTCCCTGCGTTATCGCGCGGAGCGGACGGGGGCGACCGTTCGCAAGATTCCGCTCTATCGCGATCTGCACCGAGTGTCGGTGGACGAGATTGTGGAGACGCTGACGGCCGCGATTCGTCCCGCCACGCGCGTGGTTGCGGTAACCTGGGTGCATTCCAGCACGGGGTTGAAGCTGCCGATTCACGAAATGGCGGAGGCGATTCGGCAGATCAACCAATCCCGAGCGGAGGCGGATCGCCTCATCTTCTGCGTCGATGGGGTGCATGCGCTCGGCGTGGAATCGTTCTCGCTGCGGGAGTTGGGCTGCGATTTTCTTATCGCTGGATGTCACAAGTGGTTGTGCGGGCCGAGAGGCACCGGCCTAGTCTGGGGCGCGGCATCGGCCTGGCCCATTGCGAATCCCATCATCCCCACGTTCAACCTCGACGCCTATCGCATCTGGATGCAGGAGATTCCGCCTAGGCCCCTGCCGAAGCCGGTCTACATGACGCCGGGCGGCTTCCATTCGTTCGAACATCGGTGGGCGCTGGACGAAGCATTCCGATTTCACGAAGCCATCGGCAAAGCGCGCGTCACCGAACGGATTCACAGCCTGAACGAACAACTCAAAGCCGGATTGGCTGCCATGCCACACATCACGCTGCACACACCGCGTTCCCGTGCCCTCTCGGCGGGCATCGTCTGCTTCGAGGTGGCGGGTCTGACCGCCGAGCAGGCAGTGGAACGGTTACGTGCACAGAGGATTGTAGCCAGTGTCACTCCCTACGCCACGCAATATGTGCGGTTGGCTGCCAGTCTCCTGACGCTGGAGCCGGATGTGGAGAGGACGCTGGAGGCGGTGAGGAAGTTGAAAGGGCAGTGAAGCGTGATGGGTGATGAGGGATAAGTGCGGAATGCAGGGTTGCAGACTTATCGAATCATCAGCGGTTTATCTGAAAAAGTATCGAGCACGTCCTTCGACGATTTCGGTTTCCATGCCCGCGCCAGCCGTTGCAACGGGAAAAGAACGGGAAAAGGGGACAGCAACTGTCTTGACTGTCAAGCATGCTGCGCCTCATGGGGCTGCCAAGGCGTCCGGT
>CXWL01008465.1_pt1 | contig 25468 bp, 24 predicted proteins | sample 590931 | NCBI WGS metagenome assembly CXWL01 (sample SAMEA3498368, study PRJEB10139) | groundwater metagenome | biome: water well; material: biofilm material | place: Germany | collected 2015-04-27
CGGCCACCTGACCCTCCGCCTCGGCACGCGCGAGATGGTCTTTCAAACGATCACTCTCCAGCTGAGCCAATTTCGCAAGGAATTCACCCCGCTCTTTGACGCGCTCTTGCTCGACCACCTGAAACTTCCCCAAGACTGTCCGATACTCACGCTCCACATCCATCAGACTCAGACGTTTCTGTTCAGCTACTCGTCGGGCTTTCATCTCCAATTGATCCCGCACCCATCGGCCCAACGCACTGGGCACCGGAAACGACAGATCCGCTAATTCATCGAGCAACGTGGAATGACTCGCATGCCCGATCGCCGTCATCACCGGAATCACCCGCTCACTCACCGCCACTAACACCGCCTCCTGCTCCAACGCCTGAATCCCTTCCCCTCCCCCACGCGCAATCACCACACAATCCACCATCCCCACACGACTCTGCACGAGACGCACCGCCTGCGCGACGGACTCTGGCACCGTCATCTTCACCGGCACCACCTCAAACGTCACAAGATCTTCATACCCCGAGAGTTGACTCCGGATATCACGATCCGCTTCCCCACCTTGATTCGTAATCAGCACCATCGTCGGCTTCTCTTTGAGAAAGATCTCCGACACCACCCCCTTCGCGCGACTTAACGCCCCTGCAAACCGAAGACGTAATTCATCGCGTGAGGTCATCGCCACCATCGTCTCGTGCAGACCCAACACTTCTAATTCCGGCTCCACCGCGATGCCTGGCTTCTTGACCTTAAAGCGAATCAACGCACTCACGACAATCATATGATTCCACTCTGGAATCTGAGTCCCCGTCATCCAACAGCGAATCCGGACCGTGGGCGCGTCCGGGTCCTCCAGGTCAAAGTAACATCGCTGATCCCACGTTTTCGGATTCCGGCCGATCCCTTGAATGGTGATCGGTGTGGCTCCCACGCCCGACCCCGCCAACCCATCGATCACCCGTTGCAGAATGGCCACCACTCCCGCCGGTCGATACACCACTGTCGGCTCCGTCATCGTTACCGCCTTCCTTCCACAATCGCCTGCTGCACCATCACCGCCCAACTCTGCAACCAGTGATCCTGCCAGGCCACCAGACCCACCCCGACCACACAGAGCATGCACGTCACATAATCACAGAACCCGGCATTTCGCCACGACGCCACGCGGATACGATCATCCGATCCCGAAGACCAGGGCCACCACAACGGAATCCCTCCCGTAAGCGAATCCAACACCATATGACTCGCCCACCCGATCCACAGCGCCGCAATCAGCTCCTCCCGTAATCCGATCATCCATGAGACGACCGCAAGACATACACTCCACACCAACGAATGCGTCCGTTGCCGCCCGATGCCTAACGCCGGATTGGGCAAGAGTTGAGCGAGACGCCATCCTAACGGCGAATGCAGCTCATCAAGATCTGGCAGCACCGCTCCTGTTACGCCCGCGATCAAGACCAACGGATCTGGTCCTAAAATCCAACCCGTGAGCCCCACTGCTCCCACCAGATGTGTCATCGGCATCATTCAGGCACCTCCTGCATGTCAGATTGTCCTAACTCGATATCTGCGGCCAGTCGTTCTCGAAAGACACGAACTCGGACCCGCGTTTTCACCCGACGCGCCAAAACCAGGAGAAACGGCCGCATCTCACCAGGCATCTTGCAATAATACCGGGCTTCACTCGCTAACCGAGTCGGACTGAGCCATGGCGCTTTGAGCAGCCGCTTTTCCATCCAACTATCTAACTTGGCATAGCGTTCTCGTCGCCCGGTCACATCCAAGAGAATCGTCCAGCAGCGTTCCAGATCCTCAGAATAGTGAAACGCAATCTGATCGATCAGCGCATCAAACGCCTGTCGTAACGCCTCTCGGGTGCGCCCTCCTGACACCCCGTCCACCCCCTGATCCTCTTCCCCCATCCCACTCCCTTCCTACGGCTGCGTCGCGGATGAATCGAACCCTCTCTAGAGAGCTATTACCAGATCGATGGGTCTGCCTGGCTGGATGAGAAATAGACATCTATATATAGATGTTATGTCCGTACAAACCGCGTACGGATTTCTCGCGCCTGCCGCATCAGCCCCGACCAACCCCGGGCACATTTCGTCTCACCGTGAAGAAGAGGCACATCACCACGTCTTCACCACCCGTGACTCCCAACATCTTGATTCTATGAATCTTTTCCACACACTTCCTCCACGCTCCAAACAGATCCGCCACCCAGCCGCTAGCCAGCCGCGCGCGCGCCGCTGGCTTCGGTCAGCCCTCCACCACGTAACCTCTTCATTTTACATAGCTTTCACGCGCTCCTGGGCCTCGAATCCGCGAATGTGACGCCACATCTGACACCAGTCTGGCGTCACCCCTGACGCCAGACGCCCGCCAACCCGCCATCTCGTATAACCCTGATAGACAGCACAGCGTCACAATCGTTCACCCCTGCTGAACCAAGGAGACACCTATGAGTACGAGAAAGCCGACACGCCACAAATCACGTCCTACCAAAATCACCGGTGACACCCCTCCACCAGCCCTGCTCATCGGCCTCGATGTCGGCTATGGCTACACGAAATTCGTCAGCCAGGATGGCCAACGCATGATCATCCCGTCCCTCGTGGCGCCGGCGAACATGAACACGTTTTCCTTAGGGATCGGGAATGTCAGTCATACCGTCACCGTCGATGAGGCCGAGTATGTCGTCGGGGAAGATGCGGTCAATCGCGGATTCCGATTTTCCGAAGAATATGACGGGTGGTGGACCTCCGTACGCTATAAAGCCTTGATCCAGTTTCTCCGACAGTTCATCCCCCCCCACAGCCATATCTGCAGCGGACTCCCCCTCCATATGTTCAACGCCGTCAAAGCGCATGAGCAGGTACAGGATGTCATTCGCCATGGATTGCGGGCGGCGCGCGTGACAGTGATGCCACAGGGAGTTGGGGCCTATTGCGCGGCCACCACGACCGATGCCAGTTTGAAACACGGACGGGTCGGCATCGTCGATATCGGGGGACGAACCACGGAACTCGTCACCCTCTGCGATGGCAACTTTCTCGACCACCAATCGAAAGGACTCCTCATCGGGGTCAATACCATCTTTCAGAAAGCCGCCGCCCTCCTCAGCGCACAGAGTGAACGGTCGATTGATGCCTATGAGTTCGATTGGGCCTTTCGACAGACTAAACCCATCATGATCAAAGGCGAACCCGTGAGCCAACCGGTCTTACAGGGGTTGGTGCAACCCCTCGTCGAACCGTTCCTCGCAGACCTCTTTCGAGAAATGACTACCCTCTGGGGCGCCGGAGCCCCAAGCCTCGATCGGCTCGTCTTTTGTGGCGGAGGCGCCGCCCTCCTAGAGGAACCCCTCGCCACCTTCCGCGCCCATTCCACCATCATGCCGGATAGTCAGTTTGCCAATGCCATGGGCTATCTGACCTATGCGCTCTGGACGACCCCTCAGATCGCCCCGACGCCCGCCCCTGTCCCACCGAACGTGGAGCAGCCTGAACCCCTCACGGTGCCCGCGCACTAGGAGACGACGCGTGAGAATCCATCTGCGGCTCAATCCCGCAAAAGAACAGGAACAACTCATTGCACGGTGGCTCGCCCGGTATCACCGGGGAGCCACCCGGCACGCCGTCATCAAAGCCTGCCTCGCCGCCGGAGCCCGCGCCTACCTCGTCGAAGGACTCGCACGGAAGGCACCACCTGCCCCCACGGCTCCCGCCCCCAAGACGCNNCTACCTCGTAGAAGGACTCGCACGGAAGGCACCACCTACCCCCACGGCTCCCTCCCCGGAGACGCACACAATGCCCGTGACCATTCCCACCTTTGCCGGCCTCGGCGCATTGATTCAGACACAACAGCCCCCTCGAACGACGACACGACTCGAAGGACCCGATGACACGCGCCAACCAGACGGTCTCGCGTCTGACCAATCGCGCTGACACCTGTCGCGACGTGCACGCAGCCGTCTGCGTGCGTGGCACTGCGACCCGAGGGTCCTCGGCATCATCCTATGTCATGAATCTATTGCAGGGGTATGCACGGGGAATCACGTCAGGACGTCACGGCGCACGTTCCTGATGGATCATCGAGAAGACCGAGTTGTTGGCGAAGAGTCGACCTCGCATAGGCGCGAGCGGCGGGGATGCGAACCAGTGTGATCTCCGCTTGTTGCAAAACCGCCTCCACAAATCCATCGCGTCGACGACGATGATCCGCGTCATGAGACCGATCATCGACCTCGATCACCAGGTGCACCCGTAAATCCTGCGGGTGCACCAACACAAAATCAACTCGTTTGCGATCAATTTGATTGGTAAATGCAACCAGGGCGGAGGGGCTCTGTCCATGACCTTCGAGAAGGACTTGTAGGGACAGTTGCGGAAAGATCAAATATTGTTCGCCAACCGCTGTGTGAAGACTCCGAAAGAACGCCGTTTCATTCGCCGTTAAGATCTGACGACGACGTACAGACGTCCCCGCGTGCCGCTTTTCGTCGTGCCCCTCTGACGGATGAGACAGGAATCGCTTCAGGGCAAAGACACCAATGCCAATAATCATCAAGACGACGATGAAGAAGAGTACCGAAGCATCCTGTGTTAGGACATCTGTAGGACTGAGCATCGTTACCTTCCTCGTTGAATCTTCACCAAAGATTAGTATGCGCGTACTCGAATGTCTCGATAAAACACCGTTTCCTTCTACCTGTGTATTGAATCCGCTTCCCCCTTCGATTCAAGGGGACTTCGGGGGAGGACGAGGTTAGTACCGATCGTAGATAATATTCTTGCGATGTTCTTCTGCCGCGCGAGTTTGACCGATCGCACAATAGTAATAGGGAATCGCGAACCCCAACACCGTGACGGCCAAGACCAACCAACTCGACACGATCAGCACCTCACGCATATTGAGCATCCAGTCCTGCACGATCACGGCAGAGGCCTCACTCATCATCGGGCGAAAGGCCGGCCACAGGACGCTGAAGGCCTCATGGGTCGACTCCGGCGTGATCACCCCACGCAAGGTGTGAAAGAGGATGAACAACAGGACCACCTTAATGCCCTGGCAGACATACAGCGCTTGCAGCAGGTAATCGATCGATCGGCGACAGACCTCACCATAGTAACAATGCCCGAGATTCTTCCCGAGCATCCAATTGAAATGGACGCCGTATCCCACGCCGATCACGCCGGCCATGAGCAGACCGAACCACGACGGCTCCCAGCTCCCAAAGATCGGCATCAGCCCCCAAAGCACCGCGACGGCAAATGGAATACCCAGCAGGTTACACAGCCCATCGAGGAACACCGCATGAAACCCCACTTCGGAATACGCAAACTTTCGATCGAGCAACATCATATGCGGAGGCAACGTACGCCCCATTTTCTCCACAATCGAGAGCTCCTGAATCTCACTGATTGCCGTAATCAAACTGCGTTGGGTGGTTTTGACATCACTCTGCGCAAACAGAGGGCCGCGTCTAGAATTGCGATCAGCCATTCGTCACACCAATCCCAGTACATGCATCAGGGGATGCACATACGCCGTCAATAAGGTAAGGAGAAAAAAGACGATCGCCAGTCCCACACGCTGCCGGTAGACCCCGCACCAGTAACACCCGGACAGGAAGCCGACCGTGAGCACCCGCAACGGCACCCCCTCAAGATAGCGGTGGGCCAGCGCGTTCCACCAACGCAGATACTCTTCCTCAGACAGATAGGATAACGGATTCACCCAATCCAACCACTCCATCGCCACCCCTCATCGAACGTGTCGCACATCCGTCACTAACGACAACAACCCGTCTTTCCGCCCTTCGAACTGCGTATGCACCTCGCCAAACGCCTCTTTTTTGATCGGAATCAGATACAGACGTTTGGTATTCGACCGCTTCGCCATCACGAGCTGATAGTATCGGCCGTAATAGCCCTCCCCTATCTCTTCGCCCAAACTCTGGTGCGTGCGTAATAACGCCACCAGCCGGCGCAACATCGGCTCACGATCGTCCGAACGCACCAAGCCTAATTCCACGACCCCTTCGCGCTTCGCGAGTTGACGCGCCGCCTCAAGCAAGGCCTCCGGAAGTACATAGACCACGTCTTTGAACGACAGGGCCTCCCAGAGATTCGAGCGCTTGATCACATTCACGCGCAGACTCACCTGCTGCAGCAGGGCCGGCAGCTGACACCACTGCTCAAACGGTTGCACACGCACTCCGCTGTCCTGTTGCGATAACTCGTATTGTCGGGCCCGCTCATCCGCTTGCTTCAAGAGCACGTCCAACGGCTCTTTACTCCCACGATGATGCGCCACAATNNGTGGCCGTGCGCAATTCCGGCGCTTTCCCGAGATCATGCCCCAGCGCCGCCACCAACACCTTGGGAATCAACGGCGCCGCATCGCGATAGGTGTCTTTCAGAATCTTCAGGGCAAAGTCTGCCACATGATACGTGTGGTCTTTGAGCGTGACGCGCAACAGCGCTTGACGAACCGGAAACAACTCGCCCGCTTCATGATCCCGTTCCGGCGACAGCACCACTAACGACGGACCATCGCCATGCTGATCGAGGAATTGCAGCATCGAGACCAACGGGTCATAGACCAGCTGCATACGCAGCACCGATTCATGCGGGAGCACAAAGGCCTGCAGGAAGTCCTGCAATCCATACCGCGACCGACTCGACACCGGCGCGGAGACGGGAAGCGTCGTGGGCGTCACGCCCGCACCTTCGACGACGGGCGAGACCGGAACGACACCGAGATCGGCTCCCGCGACCGCCGGAGCCAGCCCAACGGACAACACAGGATTCACGGCCACCGCCGCGACCTCCTCAGTCGGAACGGACACCACCACTACAGGCGCCTGATTATGAGACAGCCAGACCGCCGTCGCCAACTCACGCAACTCAATCGTAAACGGCGCCGCAACGATCTCGAACGAGACCTCGGGCGACGCCGCGCCGAATCGAGTCCGGATCCAGCCCACCAGCGATGCCCACATCCCTATTCCCTCCATGCCTCAGGAAGAGGGATGGTCTGTACCTGCTCCACCGGCACCCTAATCGTCATCATCCGGCCAAAGAGCACAATCTCGACCTGGACCGTGGCCTGGACCCGCGACTGAATCACCCCCGACACATGCTGATAAGGTCCCGACGCCACCCGCACAAAATCACCCACCTGAGGCCCAGCTTCCGACTCCGGAAGCGTGACCGGCCGCGCAAACTCCGTCCCCGCGGCCTCAAACACCCGGACCACTCCTCGGAGAGACGTCACCGCAGACAACAGGGACGGACTCAACGGGACGACCAGATACCCCGGGATTCGTTGATCCACCACCGCGCATCCAAACCGGTACAATTCACGCACCACACGATCACTCCCATGGCCCGCAAGTTCGATCGCATACACTGGACACGCCCCTGACGACGTGTGAACCGACGAGTCCTCAACCCCAGCCGTCCCCATTCCCATCGTACCCTCCATGCCGGATCCCCTTCCGCGTCCCACTTACCGCGACGCCCGTTGCCGCTCCCGAACGATCGGTTCCAACTCATGTAACGCGTTGTAGATCTTCCAACTGTATTCTTTGACATAGCGAGACCCGTTATAGTGCCCAACCGCTTCCCACGTTTCATGAAATCGGTTCACTTGCTGCCGCAAGATAAAGGCCGCCCAATAGAGGTTAATGCAGGGATCGAGAAAGACGACGGGGTTTAACTTATAGATCTTGGCATGCTGACTGTTAATCTGCGCGAGCCCGACATCGAAATTCTTGCCTTCGTTCCAGAGTTTCAACACCACCCGCCGGGCCTCGGTTAGGGTCAACGTCCCCTGTGAATGGCCTTTCCCATCTTGATTGATCGACACCGCATAGGGATTCCCCGAGGCTTCCACATAGACTAGCGCCTCCAGAATGCGAGGCGATAACACATACCGGGTTCCGGCTTGGGCCAGACACGGATGATTCACATACCAATACGGATCCGAGAGATGCGGCGAGTGCTCGCTCGCCGTACTCACCCCAGCCCCGGCACACGATCCCCACCCCCACAGCACTAGCACCCCGAGCACACAGGCTGGAATGGACCACGCCCTGCGGGGGCTCAACACGACCCCGTCGCGGCACAAATCCTGGTCGTCATCGTACTCGTGATCCCCACAGGATCGATCGACGCCGAGACATTGGCATACCACTCGCTGAAATCGATCAGACTCCAATTAATGGCCGTAAATTGCTCCACCGTAAATCCGTCGCAGATAGGTGAATTCGCGCTCCCCCACGACAGCCCTAATTGAGGCTGGCCTTGATCGTGGATCATCCTGGCCAACTGAGAACTATAGGAGCAATACACCTCCTCTCGACGCAGACAAATGCCGAACGGGCCTGTCGTCACGCACCGATTCCCCACGTAATGGGATTTACGATCTCGACGCTCTTGCGCCAGCAGAATTTCCTCATCGGAGCAATTGCCAATCAGCGCAGTGGGATCGGTATCGCAGCAATTCACGATCAACGACCCCAAGGTGTCGTAATCGCAACTCATGCGACGCCCGGTAAATATACGAAGATTGTCAGGATCCCAATCGTTCTTGATCGAATCCAACATCGCCAACCAGGTCGCCGCATTGGCCAGATTGGTGTTCGGAGGCGTCGTCTGATCCACACAGAACGGGACCAGACTATCCGGCGTCCCGCAGGATGAACACTGTCGGATCACCGTCTCCGCGGTACACACCGACCCGCCAGGGCACGACATCGTATTCGTATACGTATCACAGCCTCCCGGCAGCGGGCTTGTACAGACCGAACTCGTTTGACTACAATTTTGGTTCAATAATGCCGCACACGTATCTGGTCCACTACCTTGATAGCCCCACTGCTCTGAGCGGTCCCAGCATACATTCAGAGGAAAGGAGGATGGGGGAGGAAGCGTAAGCACCACTCCCGTATTCGTCGTGACAGTCCTGGGAGCAGCATCATTGCAGACACTCGAAATTTGACTCCATCCAGAAGATCGAAGGCCTCCACAACCATCGCTCACTACATCCTGACGAATCTGCCACGTGGCCATCACGCCTTCTACGCGAGCCCATCCACTTTGATCTCCTCTGGCTGTACAGGCCAGGACTCGCCACACTGCGCCAACCGGCACCCACCCCAACCACGACCCACAACCTGCACTCCCATCGCCCTGTACACGCATCAAGACCTGCAGACTGGTTGACACAATGATCTCATCAGGTGCTAACGCAACCGGCGCGGCGGTAAACACATATCCGGCATACCACCAACAACAATTCGCTTGGACCTGGGCCACATACTGATTACTACCTAAACTCGACACATTAACGTTTACATCGTTTGGACCACGCCATCCTGACACGTAAATAGGAAAACCCGCAGTACTCGTCCACGTCTCTGTTCGCGCAGTGACATTATCCGTGATCGAACACGACGAGATGGCAGAGCCTGGCACCGTACAACTCTGCGTCGACGGGGTTGCCGCGCTCCAGGCGTTACACACGGTGACATCAGTACAGCCCGTCGTCACCGGTGGGGCCGTGACCGACCCCGCCACGACTTCTGCCGTCAGTAGAGGCGGACTCGTCGTGAGATTCCAGCCTTGCACATTCGTCCTGGTCGTTTGTAACTCCGTCATCCGGGGATCGGTCGCCGCTGCCGTCGCCCCATCGTTATTCAACGCACTCACATCGCCGTTCGTGGAAAAGTACCCTTCTTGCGTGGCCCCGGAACACCCCGCGGTCTGGCAGCCTGCAGTCCCCGAATATTGAGGGAGACTGCCAATCCCCGACCCGATCATCCCAGCCGCCGACGTCGCCGGCGTGTGAGACGCTTCACACTGCGCTAAGGCCTGCATATCCGTGATGCCAACACAGTGCGCGCCGTGAGACTCCCCAGTCATCCCACAGACCGTCCCCACAAGAACCAGCATCCCGACCGTCGAACGCCACATCATCGATCCCTCACTGGACAAAGTTGGACGAACCCGAACGAGAGCCTAATTGCGGCACGTCCTGCTGGCCCAAAAACCCGTACGCCGACGGCGGAGGCGTGCGAGACGAGGCCCCGTTCACGTTCTCCTCATCCACCGCCTCGGTCGTAGCCATCGCAGACCGAGACACAGGCATCTCTTCTTCAAACACAATCGCCGTCCCGGTCAACAGCAACTGCGACATGCCAAATCCTTTCGAACTCACCTCCATCACTTGAATACGGAGATCAATGATCGCCTCGCCTCCGATGTCTGCCGCGGCCCGCTGCAACTTTTCCAGTGACGTCTCCATAGACTTGATCGTCGGTCGACTGTAGGTATCCGCACGCCCGCCGACGATATCCACAATCTTGGTCACCCAATCACGCCACGTCGCTATGCCCACTGTCTCGAAATGGATGACGGCATTGAGTGGTCGATAGGACCGACCATGAAATGTTGGCATCGTCAGAACATACATGGCGAATCTCCTATGGTTGAATCGATGATGGGATCGTCAGTGGCGCATCAATCACCCCGCCTGGCGCCGGCACCCCGGGCGTTGCACTAATCGTACTGAGACTGTGCACGGTCGGCGAGGCTGCTAACGCTTCGCCGCCATGACTGGGACCTGACGACGGCACGGGCTTCGACACCACCGATGGCCGAGACTGCTCAGACCCGTGCGCCGCGTTCGGCCGCCCCATTCCAACCAACTCCTTCAGTTGCTGCCACCGTCCTGGTTTCGCGAGGGACACAGGTTTCTCAGCCACATCAGGACTCAGCATCGCACTCACTGGAGGAGGAACGACTGACGCCGAGACACTCGCCACCGTAGGATTCACGGGACTCATCCCCTCGAGCGAGCGGGCACTCGTGGGAGACAGCGAGGACGGATCTGGCGCCACGGGCATACTCGAGACCGCCGGTGAACCCGCCGTCTCACCGCTCGGATTCACCACTTTGCCGCTCGTCGGCACAGGCTCCACCCCTCCACTGAGGACTGGGTGCTTGTCTTTCCCTGCCACCTCCTCAGACTCACCCCCCTCACCCGATGCCGTCGACCGTTTTCCGGCACCACTCGCGATTTTCTTATTCACGTCGGCCACTTTCGTCGCCGTGGCCTTCGTCACCTTCGTCAGCTGTTCCACCCGATTGGCCAACATGTGATTGGTTTCTGCGAGGGTCGCCACTTGGGAAATGACCTGACCGAAATGATCCGTCACGACCGTAAATTGATGTTGTTGCTCCTTGAACAGATTGCCCTGTCCCTCCACTTTATTGCCTAAGATCTGCAGATCCGACTTCGAGGCTCGAAGGGACTGTTGGATCGCCTCCAACTGCGCCTTGATCGTCCCCTGATCTACCGTCATCCGCTGATACGCCACCCGGGTATCTTCGACTCTGCGCGAGAGCTCTGCCTGTTCAGACTCCCACGTTTCTTTGACATCCAACAGATGGCCATGCTTGGCCTCCAAATCGTGATACTGTCCTGCCGACACACATCCCTGCATCGCGACCGCTATAACCACAACCCCCCACGCTCTCTTCATGCTCGTGCCTCCTCTTCGCCCATGACTGAATTACGGTTTCTCTTGATGTTCCCGCACTAACTTCGCCACTGCGCCCCGAGCCTCGTACGGCATATTCGTCAACCGCGCCCCCTGCGCAATAATTCCATGCAGGTCTAACACCACCGTGGCCACCGTCTTCAATTCTTCCATACACGACACCAATGACTCGGATTCCATTCGCAGTCGTATCAACGAATCGTCCAATCCTCGAATCAATGGCGCAAGACGAGCCGTATCCTGCACACGCGGCACAATCACGATGGCATCGCGACGCGCCGCCAACTTTTCCCGTTCACGAATGTCCCCAATCGGCTCACGCCACCGGTATTCCACATCGCCGACCCCTAACCGACGCAAGACCTCTTTCATGCGAAACGACACGCCTTCGACCTTCATAATGACCGCCTGCACCTCTTCGAACGACACGCGACTGCCAGCCCCACGTCGCAATCGCTGCATCACTTTGTCGAACGAAAACAACATGGAGGACAACATGTAGCCCTCTTGGGTTTTGTTGTTCAGCAGAATCGAGTTCACATCCTTCACCCGTGCCACCCGATCGGCAATCTGTTGCTCTTGAGACGCGCGAGGTTTCGATCTCGGGTCCTGCCCTCGTGCAGGACCCGAATGGCTCACCGGGCCACCTGGCAGATGTCCGTTCGATGCCACCACCGCTGCTGATTGCGTCCCCCCTCGTTCTTCACGCTGTGCCATTGCGCTCCTCCTCTAGTGATACTGTGCCCCAGCTTGCAATTCATCTTCGTCCATCGGCTCGACCCGCACGCCGGTCAACTTACTGGCAGCCGCCGCATTAACGCCCCCACGCCCCAGGAACATCGAGATCGTCCCATGCTCAACAATGACCCGCGCCCGTTTTTCTTCCCGAAAGAGCTCTACTCGACGAATCGATCGCAGCGGAGCCGGGGTGAGGGCCAACGGAATGAACTCCGCTAACGGACTCGCATAGCCCACCAGCGACGCCGTCATATGTAACCGTTCGTGAAACGTCCGAACATAGGGCAAACACTGTTTGATCGCGGCCTCAAAGCCCTCAGGCCCACTGACCGCAATTTTCACAAATGACGCATGTTCCACAGAGGCCACGCGACGGACTTGCACCCCTGACTCACGCATAACCGGCTCAAAGACCGATTCCGCCATCCGACGGAAGTAACACGCTGACCGTTGGGACAAGATTGGATACCGTTCCCCTTCGCGATAAATCGCCGCCGTCACGACATCCCGAATCTGATAGGTACGCTCCGCATACTGTTTAGGGAGGACCGCCCAATCACCTTGTTCTTCCAACCACACCAAGTACGCGTTATAATCCGGCATGGCCTTCAACACCCGTCCGACCACCAAATGACCAATCGTCCACATGTCTGGGTCTCCGGTTAAGCGTCCTTCCCACGCGCAGTGATGCGCAGACCATTCAATGAGGTATTACGGAATAGGGGGAAGGACTCATCATGGGACGGACACGTACGGAGCCGCACAGCCTGACATGACTCAATCAGACAGGCTCAGCCTGGCTCTCCTCTCGTCTGCTCTCCCTACTCCTGTGCGGCCTGCTACTCGGGGTGACCGGATGTACCACGACGTTTTCGCCCACCCGCCTGTGGAGCTATACCGAAGACGTCACCACCTTGCGAACCGAACCAGCCGGCGAGCCAGCCATTCACCTGACACCCCACAGCGATGGCCTAGGCTGGACGGCCCACGTGATGGTGCCAGAACGGGTCCATCAAGCCGTCGAAGTGAAGGAAATGTGGGAGGGGAAAGAGCTGAAGATCCCCTTCCACCTCACCATTCAGAGACAGCACAACACCATCTGGCGCGGCCCCTTGCCGAATGTCCCGACAACGGTGCAGACACCACCGTCCCCTCGCGCATGGCCGAACATGCTGGTGTTTCAGATCGAGGACTCGCACGTGGGAGATCCCACAGTCCTCCACCCATTCCGGCAACTCCTGCAACACGAGCTGCTCAGACAAGGCCACTGCGTCGTCGTGGGAGACTCGACACGTACGCGGTTACGCGATGAAGTGATGATGCAACAGGCAGGACTGATCTCGGACGCTGGACCGACCGTCTCACTAAACTGGATTCCGGCCACCGTACTCATACGAACGGCTCAGGACTCACGCGCTGGAAGCGATGGGGTGCAGGTCTCGTGGATCGATGTAGAGCACGGACAGGTCATTGACGAGGAGAGGCTCTTCACGTATGTCAACGTGGGACACCTGAGTACACAGATGAGAATGATGATACAGGAGAAACTACCGAGTCAGCGGGGATGTGAGAAAGGACACTCACCACTGAAAACGTCAAAAAAACAGAAATTCGCAACAATAAAAGATCACTCAGGGACAGCATTCAGAATGCAGTCCCCATAAAATATCCAAACCGCATACCCTGACCCAATTGCCAAACTTTCCCTATAGTTTACGATTCCTATCCCATTCGCACGATTCCCCCGACATGTATCTCGCACCAGACTCTCTCCATCTTCTGATAGCCAATGTCCGCTAGTAGGTATCGTATTTTTCACAATCACCAATGTAGACTTCAGAATCTTATAGCCAGGCATGGTTGGCCCTACTACCGTACCTAAATATTCTTTCTTCTGATCCAGTTCTGCCAATACTCCAGACGCACTCATTACGACTGACAACAATATTAAGCAGAAAACTAATATACACGACGGAAATATAGACACCAAATCACCTAATTTTCTTTGTTAAACCATTGAGTATGATTTGATGAATCGTCCGCCCTATCTCGATCTTCATGCCGGTCTGGAGGCCACAGCACGCAAAATGTCATAAACCATTCACTCCACGACATACGTCGAAACTTATCACTGATCCCTCGACCAGCATTACGATCCTTCTCATACACAGTTGACCATGGCATACATACACTATGAAATGGCAGGTGGAGAGTGTCAAGAAGGTTAGTCACCAGAACCATCTACAAGATCATGGAACAACGCTGTCTTTTGACGCTCCGACAGCCCTTTCAATTGTCCTGACTTTTCTAAGGCCTTTCCAGCCTGTCCCACGCTTTGTAGTTGCGACAGCTCCTCTGGCGTAAACGGACCAGAATTTACTGTGCCTCGAGTTGGCGGATATACCGTTCCGCTGGTACCGCCACTATTTCCGCCCGAACCTTGCGATCCACGGAAAGGAGCACCACTTGATGGCCCACCTCCACCCCGATGAATTCCGCCTCCGCCGCCAGGAGATGTACTCCCAGGGAGGCTACTTCCTCCACTTCGTCCACTTCCACCTAACGTTCGGACCCATTTCGCTGCATCCCATGCCACACCTTCTATGGCTTCAAAGTTTGCCACCGACCGTACCAGTGACTCACCCAACCAGCCTGGATTCTTTGGATCAATACCCATCTGATAAAATGCCATGCCAAGCACCGTTGCTCTCCCTTCAATCGAATCATTTTTCATATAAGAATGACTATCAACCGTACTATCCCCTTTGGCGTAGTTTTCCAATAATAGTCTTCCTGCATCACTATACGTCTTATTCGCCACTCGACCTTCTGCTGTGGCAGTTTCTGACTCATTCGTGGCAGTAAACTTAAACTGCTGCTGCTCTGGGTGGTCCGGATCAGCATGTGACACTAAATGACCAAATTGTTTACTCCCGTCAGGCATCATTGTAAACGCCGTGATCTGAGACGACGCATCTCTTACAGCATGTTGAGCCAATACTTGACCAACATCACCTGCTGTTTCTTGCTGCTTCTTCGCATCAAATACGACGCTCTGATTTACAAGAGCAAATGCTTTCTCTCCACCTGTTAGCGGCACTTCCATCGCTAACGCGTTTGTTCCGATCTGATTACGGTTCGTAATCGAGGCATTGCTCCCAGAAATACTTTTCTGAGTAAATTCAGTAGGGATCAACTTGCCTCCAACATTTTCGACTAATATCCCTGCGGAATTTTTGCCCTGCTTAAAGGTCTCAGACAATAAGGCACCAGGCTTGCCACGATCATTTGCATAAAATGACGTTGTCTCTCCTGCAATATTCTGCTCCCCAATCGACAATGATCCTGATCCATGGCGCGTAAAGCCATTGAGTGCTACTCCGCCAGACTTACTATCAGTGAATGCAGCATCACCAGTCATCGGTGACACTTGTGATTGCGTGAACGTGGGCTTTAAATCTTTACCCAAGGTCACCACACCATCGGAAATACTATATCCAGAGCTCCCACGAGAGGGATAAAACGCCCAATTCCGCTCGGATCCTGCATGCACTTGCACCGGTCTCCCCGACTCAGATTCATGCGCTCCAGCAGTCGACAAGGACGACCCTAACGTGCCACCAGTTAACGAAGGGAGCTTGGCCGCCGTACCCGATACCTCAAATCCTTTCCCTGTAGGGCCCACACCGCTAAGAGTTGCAAGACTCGACGTCACTGCTCCTGACTCAGGATCTGTCGTCGTTGTGACTGAAAATACCGCATTAGCAATCGGTACTAATTTGCCACCGTCTTCTCCTGACTCAACGGGTCCGACTAGATGCTGCGGAAGTTGAACAGGCATTCCCGTTGTCGTCATCGTTTCTTTGCTCGTCCCCTCTCGGACCGTCTGGGTCTTTCCATCTTCGCTCATTTCAACATCAATAGGGCCATTCGACGTCTGTAAACGAATTGGATGTCCGTCCTCAACCGTACCAGATTGCACTGCGGCAATTCGTCCATTCGCGAAGGTCACTGTCCCCTCTTTGAGTGTAGTGACGTCATGACCATTCACCTTGGCAGTTGACGAGATTCCCTTAAATTCAGGAGCCAGAGGACCCTTCCCTAGATGAAGAGATCCACTGCTTTGCGTCACTTCACCATTCATCTTGTCTAAGCGATCGAATCTCGGCTTGCCATCCAGTCCTACCCGTCCAGTCGCCATAACCCTATCTGAGGATCCTTCGAATCGGCCCCCATTCAAGGAAAATACCTGAGCATCGGAAATAGGATGATCTAAGAGACGCCCTTCACTGTCTTGTGTAATTGATTGTCCACCAACAGCAAGTTCCCCCGTATAATTTCCCGCATATACACCATCAGATGAGTAGATCGGCTCAGATCTCACCTCAGCCTTACCACCAAATGTCGCACGTTGAGAAGGATTGGTAGGAGAACTGATTTCTGATATAGGAATCTGAGAATGTCCTATCTGGATAAACCCTTGACTCATATATTGTTCATTTTCAGCCCCACCCGTTACCTGCATGAACATATTCTTGCCATCAGAGGTCACCGATCCCGTCATGGATTTCGTCTTATCAACATTCGATGTAATTCGTGCAGCAGAGAGCGTCGCCAGAGAAGGGTCTTGCGATTTATTCCCCACGCCGGTTCCCTCAAAACTACCGGTGATTGGAACAATCCGTTGCTGCTCCCCCTTGCCAAATACCGCAAAGAGCGATGTACTGCCCGACGCAACGACTGAAGCGGACTCACTTTGATCACTTGAATTGGCAACCCATTTCACCGAGCCTCGAACCCCTTCAACCCGGCGATCTGTTTCTTTCCCCTCTGAATTGATGAGAGACCTGACACTCGCAGGACCTAACGGCGTATTAATCTGAAAGTCCATTTGCTTTTGTCCGCCACCAAGACCCTGCACTTGAGCCTCTACCGTCTGACCAGAGACCGTATCCAACACGTTATTTTCTCTGAATGCACCAGATTCAAGTACCATTGAGCCGTTACGTTGAGAGTATTGACGCGTACCGTGAACATCAGAAATGGAGCGATTCCCATTCGAAGCTACCTCCACACGACTCCCATCACCCCCGAAATGCGAGATCACGCCCGCCTGATTCACCATCGAAACCCCCATGGAACCAGGCGTCGGCATCATTACCTGTTGCGATCCTGAAGAAAGTCCAATCGTCCCATTCGTCATCTCTCCAGACGCTAACCTGGTTTTAGGTTCCCAAACTACCCCTTGCCCTTCCAACATCGTTTGGCCACGTCCAGATGCAAACTCCCCAGCAATTTGCGAACTCGTTGACTGAGCTGAACGGCCCGCCCCACTCAACGCACTGCCGATCGACGATCCACCCCACACCAACGCCCAACCCACTGCAGGCACCATCCAAATATAATCGCCCGCCACCGAATTCATCATGCTGACTAATTCGAGATACGAATCGTAACTGCTCAAGTTGACTGATCCAAATCCGCCTGCTGCCGTAATAGAGGCAAGACGAGCTCGGGCCTCCTGATAGAAAACTAGGTTAAGTACCGCGTAAAGTGGCCCCCATGTTTGCAACCATAAAAACATCTTGATGTACAATCCCAAGACCGCACCCATGGCAGGAGACATCGCCAACACTAATACAATCGGAACTGAAAGATAGACAATCCCCTCAATCATAGTACGCAACATCGGCACCATCTTTTGCACCAGACGACTCGTGCTAAAAGACTGTTCTTTCAGATTAATCGTCAGTGTTCTTTGCAGATCTGCTACTGCCCTCGTTACATCTTTATAGTCCCCACTTTCATGAGTTCTCGCCTGCCGCCACGATTTAATAATCATGGCATTATGAATCAGTTGGATGCCGGTCTGACCAGCAGGAAGAAGAGTTCCCAAAAGACGATTGGCAATACCTTCATCATCGAGCAAACTTAGAGGTACTACTTGGAGATCTGCCTGCAAATATCGACGTGTTTTGTCATACCCGGGAGTTCCTAACAGGAACCGAGGTAATAATTCTCCTGTGTAATAGGTTGCACAAGGTATACTTGTCGGTCCGACTTCATACGCCAAACTCACAGTCGAAATTGCTGACAATAAATCTCCGGACGTCCATAAGACCCCTATACTTGGACTCCCCACCAGTGGAGGGTCCAAGTCCATTTCTTTGAATACACAACTACTTAAATACGATTCAAGACGCGATTCGAGATCACCGTCTCGAATTTCCGCGCCTAAGATCTTTTGAAGGTCGAATAGTGGCTTGTTCAGTGTCGACTGGCCTGTACTATAATCAGCGGGAACCGCAAAGGCTGTTTCCACCAATTGAGTAAATCGCCATCCCGCATAACCAGAAACATACGCCGGCAACGCCACAGCTAACGGGATAGCCGCGACTACCTGATCAGCCACATCGCTATTCACTTCATCCACCACTAACACATCAACCGGAATTTGCGTTCCGATGAAGTAGATAACAATAATCCCAAAGAACAATGGCAAATATTTCCTACGATCAACCGCAAAATTACCAATAGCCATTGCCGTTAACAACAACGCCGCGAAGAGAAGCAGTCCAATGTACGGACCGGTCATCATTAAGAGCCGAATCCCCATCAGTACGGATGCAATCACATCCCCATTACCAAACGTGTGTATTTCCCACATACCCCAACTTCTCTTTTCGTTAGCGAATTGGTTTCGGACGAGGTCGGTTTACGAAGTACGATAACAACTGACGCGATTCTTCAATTGAACCTTTACGCGCTTTCATTTCTTCCTGAATGGCTCGATAAGACTCATCGATCCGAGTCAGAAACAACTCACTGTCACCAATAAACTCAGGATTCATTTTTTTAAAATGCAGCACAGGCTTAACTAACTCTCTACGGACGTACGAGATGTAATACAATGCCAGATCAGTACTCACCACCGAGCTCGCATGCCCGATAATCATCGATCGATCAGCCTGCGTCTTTCCGTGATCCTTCAAGAGCTTCCAAATCGGAACAGAGCTGACGTTTACAAAGTATTGATCAGCGAGAACAGGACGAACTCCTGTCTCAATCGCAATCGCTAAATTCTGAAGCGCTGTCTCAGTTCTCTCTTCAAAGCCACTCAGGTCACCAGCCGAAGGACCCTCAGAGACATCCAGACAATCCACCTCATTATCGAGACATATAATAATATTTGGAGTTTCTCCTCCTCGAGTCTGCAAAATATCTTTAAACTCCAATGTCGGCGGGTGATAGTGTGGAATCGCATTGGCATCGACCACGATCGTGCCAAAGAGAGACATAATGAGTTTCTTAACCGGTATATCAACAGGAGGGACCGCTTGGCCCAGTGCCTTCCATACCAAATTGCCAGTAATCGGCGTCCCAGCCGCCAACATGTCATCCGCTGCCTGCCGTATCGTCATCGTCGCACGCGTATCTTGCTGATCAATCGGATCTGCAATGAGACCACGATTAATCAACGACGTCTCCCAAGCTTTGCCTGTAGCAGTACCAACAGACTGCAACGCCTCTCCTGCTTTTAGCGCTGCCTGAACAGCCGCACCCGCATTACACGGATTAATGCGACCGAGGGTATTCATCGCTCGAGCCGCGGCTTCGAGTTTGTTCAACACGTCCGCACAGTCAGGGCAGATAAACTTCATCGCCAACTGAAAGGCATACCCCAGTACCGCCCCCGTCCCTAATTGAGTGAGCAACGTCACATAGCGACTCAGACTGCCGTAACTAAATCCTCCCAGATAGGCATCAATCCCGCCGCACCCCACGGACAATCGAGGTGGACTAATCGAGAAGAGAGACATCTGCTGATTCTGGAACCGCATCTCTAAGCTGCCACCGGTATATGCATTGCGCGTCTGACCTTGATAGGCCCCAGGAGGGGAGGTCGCGGCTAACAGACCAAAGCTGTTAAACATTTGCCCTAACTGCGCATCCATTGCTTGCGCTGTCTCGGTCAAAGGTCCCATAGTCAACACCGTGACCATCAACCAAATACAGATGTGGAACGATCGGCTCATAGGACCTCGTGAGAAAGACATCGCTATCCTTGCTTCGGCTTCAACATGTCACGACGACTCAGCACGACCAAGACCCGCTCCCGCAAATCACTTAACGTCATCAGCCCGGCGCCAATGGGCGTAAGAAACTTTTCTTCCGGAATCGCGAGATACACCATCGGGGTCATATGCACACCCAACCGCTCCACCATGCCATTGTCGACTTGCGGTCGTGGATATTCGGGCAACCCTTTCCCATCAATCGACACTGCAAAGACCGATATTCCGTACTGATCTTGAAACAGCTTCATGATTTTCGATTGATCTAAACAATACGGACAGGTCGACGTAAAAAAGAAAAAGAGACCCGCATATTGTGACGCTTGTCGAAGGGTGTGATCTTCCCCTTGCTGTTTTAATTGTGCTTCCAGGCGATGTCCAAACTCAGACGACGGATGCTTCGTTTCATAATTCAGCTCCGGATTCACGTACATCGCCAATTGATAGGAGTCGGTAAACTTGGCTGACCGATCGTAGGCCTCTTGCTGGACCACGATATACGTCTTCACCGACTCCACGGTTGGATGATCCATCGCCGCTTCTTTCTTCGCCGTCACCAGCTCGCGAATGAAGATCGAGGGCAATGTGCTCAAATCTAGTCCGTCAATCGAGAGTGTTTTCAACGTCTCCTTATACTTTTCCGGCTCCGTCCAAATCTTCTCCGGCAACTGCTTCAACGATTCAGGACGCGCACGAGCCTCCTCCTCTTCTTCGTCCTCTTCCTCTGGTAATGCAGGAGGATCTTTATAGAAAAACCACCCGTCCCGACTGCGCTTGAGATAGTCCTGTGACCCTGGCGCCACGTCGGACGGCGCCGCATGGCCAATCGTCACCAGACCCACGATCGCCACTGCAATAAGCATGACGATGCGCCTCATAACATGCAGCAGTTCTGCAACTTCCACATCAGCCATACAAAATCCTCTCCGATGGCAGGAATTGCTTTGTTATTGCCCCACATCATCGACGTCCGTCCCATCGGGAAACAGCAGGAACCGATAGGCGTTCGAAAGCTCGGAATCGGATAGAGCAATTGAAACTTATACTGACTTTTCACGATCAAGCCCGTTGGAAGATCGGTACAAATGGCAGCGCCATTGGCCGCCGTAAACGTTTCGAGCCCGACCCGAGCCAGTTTCGCCAGCATGCGATAGGTCAACAACGCCGACCGTTGAATGTCGTTCCCCGCCCCGGACACATTGCCATCCATCGGATAGAGATAGCCCGCCGAACCGGCACACCAGAATAAGGGGTCGATCGGATAATAAACCGCCGCCGCCAATGAGTCGGCTACACAGGCCATGAGCGACACGGGATTGGATAAGACCAACGCTTCCGGCGACAACATCATCGCCAACACATCATCATTCCAGGTGGGATCGATTTCACTGATAAACAGCACATCCATATCTTCGATCGACACATTCACACAGAGCGAATCGACAATCAGGCCGACGATGTACCACAAGGGAAAGGACAGATAATGGACATGCATGTAGACGTGGTTTTGATCGAGGGCATCAATCTGCGTCGATTCGGATCCGGCACCGATATACGAAAATCCTCCGCTGCCGAACGACGTCCCAAAGGTCGGAAAACATAATTGATCATGGACCACTTCCATGAGACGAACCGGCTCAAAATACCCGACCGGAAGCCCGGGAATGCACACCCCGAAATAACAAACACAGCCGCAAAGAACCGTCCCGTAGTACGGCGCAATCCCTGGACCCATCGCGGGCGTCACCGCCGTTTCTGTGCCCGTAAACAAGGTAATCGACGACATACTGATCGGAAACATGCATTCCCAACAGGTCGTCCCAAACGCCTGCGACAGCAGATTGGTCCCCGGACGGCAATAGGCCTCGGCGGCTGTCACCGATCCAATCATCACAACCAGCAGCAGACAGAGGCCGACCAGTCGACGCAGCCAGCGCGAGGACCCATTCGCGACGGGATCGCAGGGCTTATCGGATCGCATATTCGCGCACCTCCAGTTCCGATCCGACCTGCCGCACCACGCTCGGCAATGCCGCAATCTTGAAACGCTGCATCAATTCGTCCGTCATCCAAAACACGCGATGCTGCACCGTCGTCATGAGGGGCTCAATTGCGCCCGCGGTCACCACTAGCTTCAACAGGACCTTCGGATGCTCGGCCATATACCGTTGCAACCACTGCACTTGTTCGGGATCGGTCGCATTCACGATCACCATGGTATGTGGCCAGACCACTTTCGACAGGGGATTCACGCGCGTCCCGGCTTTCACGAGAATTCGATTATTGGACGGGTCCTTAATATCGTCGGGGAATTCCGTCGTGAGATCCACGCGAAACGTCCGCGCGGCCGACGCCCGCGGAGCCTGTAAGCCCGGACCACGCGCCAACTTCCGCTTGACCATGTCGACGCCTTTGCGCTGCACCACTTGCCAATCCGTCTTGGCGACTTTCTCCGTCACGAGCTGCAACATATCCGTCTCTGCAATGGCGACGGTCGGGAATGCACTCTTGATCTGACGACTGACACGCAGGTCCGGCACAGCCGGTTGTGGAGTCTCCGTAGGCCCACCCTGAAGCCATCCCGTGTCACGCTGCGCCAGCCAACTCGCAAACGGACGCAACGCCGGCTCCTCCTTGGCTAGCAGCCCAAACAAATGCGTCACCGACGCGGTCCCCACGGCGCTGTGATAATGCTCGCCCTGTACCACCACCACGGCCGGGACCTCCTGAACCCCTGCCCGTTGATAAATCACGGGGTCAATGACGAATCCCGTGAGCATGGAAGGATCAGGCTGCTGATTCGCGTCTAAAAACAGACCCATAATTCGTTCGTTCGTTTTCTTGAACGAGTTCTCCACCAAGCCACGCAAACAAATCGTCATGCCATAGAGATGGGATGCCTGCACATATTCTCGCAGCGTGGCCTCGGGCAGGGAAAAGGAGAGGAGCAGATAGACGCCATCTTTCCGGAGCTCACGGGGCGTCTTCGCCTCCGCCTGCGGAATCGGGAGATGTTGTCGAGCGGCACGAGCAATCTCTTTGGCCAACTCCAACTGACTCTTCTGCTGGGCGGTCGGATCGGCAAACACACGATCACGCGCCGCGCCTAACGTCCGGGCCCGTTCGAGATCCGCCGGGTTGAAATCAGGACGCTTCCGAATCATGTCATCGGCATACACCGGCGCTAGGACACACAGACTCATCACACTGGCGACGATCGCCCCCTGCCACACATGACGCTGCATCACGGACCTCCCCCACTCAGATCAGCGGAATCGCGACCCCAATAAAATCTACCGCAGAGACCGGCCCGTAATACCGGGAATCCATGGACCGCGGATGCGGCAACAGCGTGTAATATTCCCCGGCCTGCAGGACACGCCCGCCAGCCAGCTCCAACGGCACTCCAAACCGATCCTGCCCAATGCCCTGCGCTACCGCCTGCCCGTTGATCAACACCTCGTCCCCCACCACCTCCACTCGGTCACCCGGCATGCCCATCACCCGTTTCACCCAGGCCGTATCCCCATGCAACTGAGGACGCGCACGTCCCACCGGGGCGATCCGCTCCAAATACTCGTGGCGCAACTGAAAGGCCACCAGCTCACCCCGTTCCGGCATCACCCCCTTATGCACCGCAAACAACACGTGATACGGCCAACTGGCAGAATCACGCAGATAGAGTTGCCACCAGGGAGAGACCGCCGCCACACACAGCGGGAGCGCCGCCAATCCAACAAACAGCGCACGAATCCCACGATGGGTACTCAGCCAGTGCCACACCCGGCTTTGCACGTCACTCAGAGCCGCACACCAGCGTTCCGACACGGGCATCTCTGTTCCATTACGCATCGCTTCCTCCTCGTTATCGCGCCGCGGCCGCTTCCATTTCGAGATACAACTCAATGGCTTCGTGATACGTCTTCTGCGACGGACCCTGCCCCCGTAGACGATCGAGCGCGGCCAATTCATTCGGATCCGTGGTGAACAACAACTGTCGTTGTCGCGACACGGTCAATCGCATAATCCCCGTCCCGAACGGCGTAATCGAAAAGATTTCCGAATAGCCACGCCCACGGTTGATNNTTGCTTCAGCAGAAACTTAAAGTCGCTGTTCTGCAACAGCGCCAGGCCCGTTTCACCCATCTTCACCAGATAATCGTCGACGGACTGCGTAATCGTCACGATACTGCCGCCATATTTCCGAACCCGACGCACTCCCTTTTCAAAAAACTGCGCCGAGTTCCCTCCGCCGGACAGCAAATCCCACGCTTCATCCATCGCCAAATACTTTCGGCGCGCTTTGTTCGCCTTCTCATACATCGCCGCTTGAATATTCATCTGCACACAAAACAACAACACCGACCCCAACGCCTTTTGATCTCCGAGCCCGTCCATCTCGACCACCACAAAGTCGTTTTCGAAATCGATATTGTTCACGCCATTGAATAAGCGCGCGTACTGCCCTTTCTTCGAGAACTTCTCCAGCACGAGGGCGAGGTCCTGTGCGCGGGAATCTGAAATATCCTTCAAGGCATACATCACGGCATCCGGAGTCCCTTGACGCCCTTCCGACTCCAACACGCGCATCACGGCCCGTTCTAACAGCGCCATCTGACGGTCATCGAGGCGTTCCGAGGGACTCGACATCTGGGCCAACACCGACGTCAGCACGGACATCTCATCGGCTTTATCCTTATCGCGGTCCGCTTCGGAGAGATCACTAAAATCAAACCGCCCATCCCCATCGCCCCAATGCACCAACTTCGAAAAGGGGTTAAAACACAGCCGAGACCCCTGTGTGCCATATTGAATATATTGCCCCTTCAACATCTCGCATAACTTGACGTAGCTATAGCCGGCATCGATCACCCACACCCGTCCCCCGGTCTGGAGATAACTCTTAAATAAGTTATTCACAAAGAAGGATTTCCCGGCGCCGGATGTCGCAATCACCGACGCGTTATAATTGCCGTTGGGGTTGGCGAACAGATCGAGTCCCACCATCTGTCCCATACGAGAGGTGAACAACATCACCGGCGGGCCGCCCCCTTTCCAATCCCCCACAATCGGGCAACAATTGGC
>CXWL01121522.1_pt1 | contig 25433 bp, 30 predicted proteins | sample 590931 | NCBI WGS metagenome assembly CXWL01 (sample SAMEA3498368, study PRJEB10139) | groundwater metagenome | biome: water well; material: biofilm material | place: Germany | collected 2015-04-27
GCTTAACAGGTGCCATAAACTTTTTTCTTTGACCACTAAGATATATGATGGACAGAGTCGCTGGTGTATACAACAAATATTTGATTGCTTTCCAAAAACTATTGTCATAATGCACTAAATCTTCTATAAAGTGTGTAAACAAATAATGAAAAGACTTTTTAGTTTCCGTATTTTCTTGTCCGCAAGTAGGGCAAAAATTTACAGTAACTTCATCTCCGCAGTTTAGGCAAGTTTTATCTTCTCTTAATTTACCGTGACTCATTGTTTTCAAGTTTTAATGACGTAAATCTAAATAAAAAAAACCGATTCAAGAAATAGAATCGGTTTTGTAAATATATAATTGTTGTAAAATCCTTACATGGTTTTACTTTGGCATATAAAATTTGTTCTTGGTAATTCTGTTTTTGCAATCGCATTAAAACCACCGTCAATTTCTGAGAAGTTTCTATAACCGCGTGCTTGTAAAATTGAAGCTGCAATCATACTACGATAACCTCCAGCACAATGCAAGAAAAAGTGTTCGTTTGGATTGATGTCTTTTACCCAATTGTTAATGTATGCTAAAGGTCTGCTATAAGCTTCTTCCACGTGTTCCGCTTCGTACTCACCTTCTTTTCTTGTATCGATAATTGTGCTTTCGCCGATTTTCACTTCACTTTCAAATTGTTGAGCAGAAATTCTGTTTACAGTATCTACATCAAATCCTGCTGCTTTCCAAGCATCAAAACCACCTTTTAAATGACCTAAAATATTGTCAAAACCAACACGAGATAAACGCGTTACTGTTTCTGCTTCTTTTCCAATTTCAGTAATTAGAGCAATTGGCTGATTTACATCGGCAATTAAAGCACCAACCCAAGGAGCGAAATCGCCATTAATTCCAATGTTGATAGCTTGAGGAACAAATCCTTTAGCGAAATCACCACTATTTCTAGTATCTAAAATTAAAGCTCCAGAATCTTCTACAATCGTTTCAAATTCGTTAGCAGTAATTTCTCTCATTCCATTATTTAAAATGTTTTCAAAAGATGGAATTCCTTTTTTGTTCATCGCGACGTTCATTCCGAAATATGCTGGCGGAGGCAATAAACCATCTGTAACTTCTGAGATAAATTCTGCTTCAGTCATGTTAGCACGTAAAGCGTAATTTTTTTCTTTTTGTTCACCGATAGTTGAAACCGTTTCTTTACTCATGTTTTTTCCACAAGCCGAACCTGCTCCGTGTGCTGGATAAACAGTAACATCATCAGCTAAAACCATAACTTTATTTCTTAATGAATGAAATAAAATTCCAGCCAATTCATCTTGCGTCATTGTAGCTGATTTTTGAGCTAAATCTGGTCGTCCCACATCACCAATAAATAAAGTATCACCTGAAAATATCGCATGATCTTTACCATTCTCGTCTATCAATAAGTAACAAGTACTTTCCATTGTATGTCCAGGCGTATGCAAGACTTTAATTTTGATATTACCCACTTCAAAAATTTGTTCATCTTTAGCAGAAATAATTTCAAAATCTGGGTTTGCGTTTGGACCATACACAATTGAAGCACCCGTTTGTTTGCTTAAATCTAAATGTCCAGAAACGAAATCAGCATGAAAATGCGTTTCGAAAATATATTTTAGTTTAACATTATCGTTTGTTAATCTTGTGATATATGGAGTTGTTTCACGTAATGGATCAATAATAGCAGCTTCACCATTTGAAGTAATATAATAGGCACCTTGAGCCAAACAACCTGTATAAATTTGTTCTATATTCATGTGTGTTATTCAATTAAATTCGTATACAAATTTAGTGGTATTTTTTTAATTAAGTTATGATAAATATCATTTATGTAAATTTAAGCATAAACGATATTTATCACAAAGATACTATTTACTAAAAAGACGAACAGTTACAATTGTTACAAAAAAAATCGATTCAAATGAATGAATCGATTTTTAAACCAACCTTTAATTATACTACAACCTTCATTATACTTATTTTTTGATCACTTTATATTTTTCGATATTAACAATATCCAATTTATCATCGTAAACTTCAATAACTAAATCTCCATTAATATCGAAATAACCAATAGCTGTTCTATTATCAGATCTGAAAATATAACTATTTGTTGATGTTTTTCTCAATAAGGCTTTCATTTCACCTTGTGTGATAATATAACCAGAAGCATCAAGATCTAATTTGTAAATTTTACCATTAGATTCGTAATACGAACTTCTATCCACATCAACAGTTCTAGTTGTTCCGTCTGGATTTGTAATTTTAGTCGTTTTGGTTACTTCAACTGGTGAATCCACTGTAGGAATATTTTTTGTTCCTACTTTTTCTTCTCCTAATTGAACTTTTTGTTCTTTTTTAATTACTTCAGTTTTTACAGTTTTGTGAGTTCCATCGGAATCTTTTACCGTTGTCGTTTTTGTCTTGACTTCAGTTTGTGTATTTTGTGCTTCAATTTGAATTGAGAACAAAAATGCTATTGTGCTTAAGATCGCTAGTTTCATAATATTTATTGTTTAATTGTTACATTACAAATTTACAAGTAACTCATAGATTACAATTGTCATAATTTCGTCAAAATGTTTCATAATTCACACTTAAATAGCATTTTATTGTTTTTAATGGTAATTTTGGTAATTAAAATCCGAATGTTTTTAAAACCTAAATCTCTATTTTTTGTTTTGATACTTTTTTGTTATCAACTTTCGTTTGCGCAAAAAACTGAGGTAAAAAAAGATTCATCAAAAGGATATCGTGACATTGAAAAATATTCCAAAAAAAGAAAGTTCACGAAGTTCATTCATAAACTGATTTTTAATCCAGTGGCGAAGGAAAAGGTTAAAAAGTCGAAAAAAAGAAAAAAACCACCAACCAATATTTACAGGCAATACGAAGGGAAAATAATTCGTAATATCGAAATTACCACTTTGGATCCATTTGGATATTCTGATAGTGATTCTACACAAACACCAAATACTTTCGTCAAAAAAGCGGGTAATACTTTGCATTTAAAAACAAAAAAAATAGCAATAAAGAATCTGCTTTTAATCAAGAAAAACAACCCTTTAGATTCGTTATTAGTAAAAGAATCCGAAAGATTAATTAGAAGTCAGCGATTTACTAGAAGTGTAACTTCACACATGAAAGTTGTTTCTGGAGATTCTGTAGATGTATATATTCGCGTCTTAGATTCCTGGAGTTTGATTCCAGACGCTTCTACTTCTACTTCTAAATCAAAATTTTATCTCAAAGAAAAAAATATATTTGGATTAGGTCACGAATTTTCAAACTCCTACACCAAAAGTCTTAAGAGCAATCAAGAAGGTTATGGCATAAGCTATTTTATACCAACTATTCGGAATACGTTTATTAGTACGCGATTGAATTATGAAATTGATTTAGATGGAAATTACGCCAAATCTATAAACATTGAACGCCCGTTTTTTTCTTCTTATACCAGATGGGCGGCTGGAGTTAATTTGGGACAAAACCTGAATAAAATTTTAATATTAGATTTGAACCAAATTGGAACTATTCAAAATGCAAAATTCAATTATCAAGATTATTGGGCTGGTCATGCTTTTCGAATTTTCAAAGGAAATTCTGAATACAGTAGGACAACCAATTTTGTAACAAGTGCCCGATTTTATAATAAAAATTTTACTGAAAAACCATTTATTAATCCGGATAGTTTAGATATTTATTCAAATGAAAAATTGTATTTAATAAGTTTAGGAATTACTTCAAGAAAGTTTACCCAAGACAATTATATTTTCAATTTTAATATTGTGGAAGATGTGGCTTCTGGATTTGTGTATAACATTACTACTGGTTATCAGAAAAAATATGATGCCTATAAATTTTATATTGGAGCACGAATTGAAATTGGTGATTATTTCAAATTTGGTTATTTGAGTGGGAATTTAGAATCTGGTACATTTTTAGATTTAGGAAAAACCAATCAGACCGCCACTAGTTTACGACTTATATATTTTACAAATTTGCAAGAAATTGGAAAATGGAAGTTTAGACAATTTATTAAACCACAGCTAATTATTGGAAATAACCGATTGGATTCTAACTATGATAGACTAACCTTAAATGGTGCAAATAATGGAATTGATGGTTTCAACAGTCAATCGTTATTCGGAACTAAGAAACTACTATTAACTATTCAATCGCAAGGCTATTCACCTTGGCGTGTTATTGGGTTTCGATTGAATCCGTATGTAAGTTATACAGCCGGAATGTTAGGTCAGAGCGACATTGGTTTTAGCAGAAGTAAAGTGTATTCTCAAATTAGTTTAGGTGTGATTATTAGTAATGATTATTTGATTTTTAAATCCTTTCAGTTCTCCTTATCCTATTATCCGAATATTCCTGATGGCAATTCTTTATTTAAAACCAATGCTATATCGTCTGATGATTTTAGACTGCAGAACTTTGAAATATCTAAACCAAGCTTAATTACTTATTAAGCACTTCATTATATTGAAATTAAAGCATAAAAAAACCGATACTTTCGAATCGGTCTTCATTTTATTGAGGCAAAAAGGTTTCATCTATATTACTAGATTTTCATCATTTTCTATTAATAAAGTTTTTCAATGCAAATTTTAATACATTACCCAAAACTCTTTTTATAGGATTTTGAGACTCTCCATTTAATACATTTTTGGTCAAATAATTTGAACCAAAACCAATCGCACCACTTATTAAATTCGCTTTTAAATTTGGTGACGTAATTATGTCTCCTAATGAATCTTTAATTAAATTGAAAGGTTTAAAACTATCAATTGTAACATGATATTGATCTTTAAGCATAATGAATTCAGCAGCTTGTTTGCTTTTTAAAAGAGCAATTTTTGCTTCCAATTCACTTTTTTGATTTATAGTTTTCATATTGGGTCTTTATTACTCATTTCACTAATAATGAAGTTACTAATAGGATTTTTAATCCACTCATCTTTGAAAATATAAAGAAGTATTGCGATAAATAAATACGCCAATCCAATTATTGCAAAACCGTAATAAACTTCGCCTAAATATTCTCCTAAAAAATAAGCTAATCCAAAACTTATGAATAATAAAAACAGAACAACAACAATAGTTATAACTATTTTTACAGCTAATTTAGAAAATAAATCAGCAGATTTGAATATTGCTTCATATTTACATAATTCTAGCGTAGTTTTGCTATAAATTCCTGCTTTTTCAAGCAGTTTTTCTATTGTTGTTGTGTTATTTTCCATTGTCTCTGAATTTATTTTGGAGTAACTAATGTTTTAGCATCTTCTAATAAAGTATCATATTTATTAGAAATCTCTTGCGTTAAGCCTTCAAATTTACCTTTTAATCCATCTGTAAAATCATGTCCTTTATCCATGATTTTTTTTCTTGTTTTTGAACCTTTATCTGGTGCAAATAACACACCTAATAATGCTCCTACACCAATTCCTAATACTATACCTAAGGCTGCTTTTCCTGAATCCATAATGTTTGTTTTAAATGATTAATTATATATTTTTACCTTGAATAAGTCTTAATAATATTGCGATAATTGCAATTACTAATAAGATATGTATGATTGATCCTGCGCTATATGCAAAAAATCCAATAGCCCATAAAATGATTAAAATAACCGCGACTGTATATAATATATTACTCATGATTTCTATCGTTTACAATTTTTCAATTAATTTTTGCAACTCTTCTTTAGATTTACCTAAAGTGATTTGAAGCTTTCCTAACATTTCCTCTTTTTTACCTTCAACAAATAACAAATCGTTATCGGTTAATTTGGCAAATTTTTGTTTGAGTTTCCCTTTCTGTACTTCCCAATCTCCTTTTAATTCTGTTGTGTTCATAATGTGTAAATTTTATATTAAGAAAGAATTTTCTTAATTTTAGAAAGCGCAATCCGTTATAATTTTGCTATTTATTAGAAAAGAAATCTAACACCTAAAGCAATATCTGGTCCGAAACTATCTTCTCTAAATCGATCCGAATTAAAATATATTTCCGGTCTAAAATCTAATGATAATTGTAATGGAATGTCAAAATTATATTCGATACCAATATCACCAGCTACTAAAGCAAAAGCACCGCTATCATCATCACCAGCATAATAATAATTACCGTTGTTATTATAATATCTATTGTCGTAACTCCATGTTCCTAATCCACCACCAACACCTGCGTACCAATTGAATCCACCTTCAATGTTCCATACCCATTGGTATAAACCTACTAATTTAATAGCATCCACATTGTTACTGTTTCTCCAACCTAAATCTAATTCTAATCTGTTGTTTTTCGCTAATTTTCTTTGATAAGAAATTTCACCACCAAATCCGTCGTTATCTCCTAAACGTAAACCAAGTGCGTTCTTTGAAGAGTTTTGAGCTTGTGCGCTAAATGATAATCCGATTAACAAACTAGCAACTAATACAATTTTTTTCATGTTTATAAGTTTAATGTTATTTTTAATATTGTAAAGGTCATTCTAATAAGGCTATTGTGAGTTACAAAATTTCCGAGAAAACTTATATTATTCATAGCTTTAAATTTGATTATCTGTGTTTGCTTCGTTTAATTTATATTTTAATTCTTCTTCACTAACCTCCTGAATTTCTGTGTCATTTTCAATATATTCTTTAGACAATTCTCTAATTTCGTGTTCCGTTTTTTGATGTGTATCTATTACTGAATTATCTGCTGTTTCGTGTGAAGAAATTAATTCATTCATCTTTAAATGAATTAGCGCAGAATACTTATTGAATGATTTTTGAATAATGAATAAACTCAAAAATGTAGTTCCAAAAATGAAATCACCAATATTTTGATGTAAATCATTTGATTTAAATAAAGTTGTAATCCACCAAAATAAAACCAAAATACAAGCTAAAATAAATGTGATAGAATTTCCTAAAATTTTAGTCGCAAGTGAAACTAATTTTTCAAAATTCCGTTCCACATTAAAATAAAACTTTTTCATTTTTAATGGATGTAAAAACAATCATTCACAAATGCTATTTGTTCATTATCAGTAAGTTTATCCGTGTTTTTAATGATTATTTCCACATCAGAAAACTTAACATCGGCTTGTAAAATATTAGCAAATTCTGTTTTTGCATTGGTTGAACCAAATAACAAAACGTCTTTATAATCTATTAATTCATCTTTAAGTTTTAGATAAAATTCTAGTTGAAAATCTTGCTCTTTATTGTGCATATGACTTTCGCCTTTTTGCAAAATTCTTTCTTTTTCAAAATGATTGAACTCTGATTTTATCGTTTTTATTAACGCTGCAGTATTGGTATATTCAATTACATTTGCTGTAAAATGATCCATATAAATCGCAATTTTTTTGATTGTTTCCATGGTGTAAATTTTAAAATTTATTGATAAAGCCATTGTGATTTGGCGCGTATTTTCGAAGTAAATCTTCTAAAGAATCATAATAATCTTGAAGAATTTTAATGTTGATTTCAGGACTTTCCTTATTAGGAATCGTTTGAGGCATTTCACCAAGGAATTTCATTAATTCTGGGAATTCATTGCGAATGGTCATAGTCATCTTCACAATGTTTTTATTAAGTTCGGCTTCTGTTTTCATAATTTCAAGGTATTAAAAAAGGAGAAAGTCGAAAAGCCAAATACCCAAGTTTGAAAACTCATTTGTCAAGATAATACAGGGTTGATTTTTGATAACAACTTGTATTATTACACAGTTTTGCTTCCTTTTTAGATATAGAAGAACTTTAAGACTTTCTCTTTTTTATATACTCAAATTTAGCCCGATTATGTAACAAGATTGTTATAGAATATACTAAAAATGTTTCATAATTAATAGGTTTTATGAAACAAAAAAAGCAACTAATTAAAGCTGCTCTTTTAAATTTATTATTTTGACTTAATTTATTGTGCTGGAAGTATATCAATTACAACAGTTCTATTATAAAAACGTTCTTCTGGATATTTGTTTTCAAATGGAGATTTACTTTCATCTTCACCACTACCATAAACTTCAAACTTCACATCATTTCTACCCGATTTAGCCAAACTTTTTTCAATGATACTTTTCACATCATTTGCTCTAGCTAAAGATAAATTCTGATTATAACTTTCTTCACCAAATAATATCTGTGTAACCTTTTATAATTACCGTTCCGCCAATTGGTATTTTTGGAGTTACAATTTCAGTTAAATATTTATCATAAATAGCTATTGATTTCGATTCATTGAACTCATAAATAACACTAAATCTGATACTTTCGTGAACTTTTGGCGCAACATAAGGTAAAATATAAACCGTTGCATCTTTTGTTACTGTTTTACTAGTTAAAGTTGTTCCTGTCATTTTAACATTAAAATTACCTTGTTTTTGATTTTGCAAGATTAATTTTCTAGAAATAATTACTTTATCGTCTGTATATGGTCCAAATTTTTTCACTTTACCATTTTCATCTTTCAATTCTAAGTACCAAGTTGAAAACACTTCTTTAGAACCGGCCACATTAAAAGTAATGTCATCTGGATTAGAGTTTTGTGGAGTGGTATAAATTTCGATTGGTTTTAATGGTGCATCACCACTTTGAAATTCCATCAACAATTCTGGAGAATTACTCTCAATTGTAACTCTTTGATCACCTTCACGAAGTAAAATTAATTCATGAGTTCCTCCTGGTTGTTCTGAAGCAACCACAGGTTTTGTTCTTCCTTCCACAGTAATTCTTGAAGAATTGATGCTAAAAACAGAAGTTAAGTAGTCTTTTACACTTTGAGCCATTGCACGACCGTCATCTGGTCCTTTTTCAGAAGAACCTACTAATTTAATAGTCGAAGAAGGATTTTTTTGCATTCTATCACCTAAAATATTAATCACATTATAGTACACTAACATTTGTCTTTCTGAACGACCATTAGTTGTGTTTTTTGAAGTAGAAAATTGAACTTGATCTTCTTTAAAATCTTTAACTTGATCTTTGTTTAAAAGTACATAACGATTAGGGATTTCTGTTGAACCAACATTAAAAAAGATATAATTTCTCAATGGAAAAACTTCACGAACTCTGTTTTCTACCAATATATTTTCTGGTTGTGCAACTGAAAACTGCACTTCACCATCGGCAATGTTTGCATTTTCAATAGCTTTACCTCTACCTAATTTTAAGGCAAGTCCAGCTCTAACTGTTGTTAAATTCCAAGTTTCTGTTGATCTTGGATTTTGTCCGAAATAAGGCTGAAAAGTAACAAAAGGAGAAAGTACAAACTTGGTTTTTCTATTTGCTGAAGATAATGGAATATCATATCCCATACCTATTTGCATTGAAAGTATTGTTTTTTCTACTTCACTAAAATCTCCTGTTACATCAGGATTAGGCGTTTGTGAGGGAAAATTAGGATTGACTCCTTGTTCGTATTCAAAAGATTTATCTAAGTTGAAAGCCAATCTTGGTCCACCATATAAATAAAAATTAGATTTAAACGGAGCCAATCTTACGCTTGGTTCAATAGTTAAATAACTTAATTTTGTTGATAAATCCGCAGGACAATCACAAGGTGTAATAACTTGATCAAACTTCCCTTTACGACTATCGTATCCTGCTTGAAACATAAATCCCCAAGCTGAATTTGGACGATGGTATTCTAAAAGTGGCGCTACATATAAACCTGCTCCAAAACCATCATGAAATGCTGTTGGTGGTGTAAAATTTTCATTAAGAGTTTGAGTTGAACCTCTATAAAAATTAAAATTTGCTCCAGCAGCTGCTCCAAACCACCAAGATGGATTTGAATATTGAACTTCTTGCGCTTGCATTGAAGTTAGAGTTGTTAAACACAGTGAAGCTGTTAAGATAAAATTTTTCAAAGGCAGTTTATTTAAGGACCACGCTTGGCATGGTCCTGTTGTTATTTTAAAATTTGATTTCATAATAGTATGAATTAAGGTTTGTCAATTATATTAGTACTTGTCATTACTACTGATCCGTTTCTTGCTAACATTCTACCTACAGCAGTTGCGTTAGGTCCCATCGTAATTGAAGTTAAGGCTAATACATTTCCTTTAAATGCAGTACCATTACCAATTGTTGCTGAACTTCCAACTTGCCAAAACACATTTTTAGCTTGAGCGCCACCGCTTAAAATTACACTTCCACCTGCACCACCAACTGTCGTAAAGTCAGAGGCAATTTGAAAAATCCAAACTGCATTAGGGTCACCTTGTGCATCAAGCGTTAAATCACCTGATTGAATTAATAATGTAGAAGTTGATTTGTATATCCCTGGTGCAAGAGTTAAACCTCCTTGATCACCTGAAACCGTTGCTGGCGCAGGAGATGTTGCTCCCTCAGCAAATAAATAAGCATTTGTTAAATCTTGTTTTGCTTGAACTAACATCGCAGCTACTCCAGCTGGAATTAAATCATTCGATGCGTAAATAGCTCCATTTACCACAATTGCTGGTGGAAATCCTGTTATTGAAGAACGAACACCTGGACTAATTCCTACATCCATATTATGTATTTCACTAAAACCTGCGTTGTTACTTACTCCAACACCTGCAATAATCCCGAATCTTTCCACTGAATTTAAATTCACAAATGGTGCGTTTGGAGTTGTATTCGTGTTAAATGTCCAAACATAATTATTTGCAATTGATACACCAGCTAAATTTTTAGCGTCTGTAGTAATTGTAGCAGTATAAGTAGTGTTGTTAGATAAATTACTCGAAGGAGTAAATGTTGCTGTTGTACCAATATAAGAAACTGTTCCTGATACTGAATTTGAACCAATTTTTACCGTAAATGTAGTTCCAGAAATAGTTGAAGGATTCATTGGCATATTAAATGTTGCCGTAATAATTTTATTTAAAGCCACACCACTTTCCGTATTGAAAGGGTCAGTTGACATCACAATTGGAGCAGTTAAAGTTCCTGTTGTAAAGCTCCAAACATAATCATTTGAAATAGCAACTCCAACAAGGTTTTTTGCACCTGTAGTAATAGTTGCTGTATAAACTGTATTTGCTGTTAATGGTAATGATGGAACAAAAGAAGTTGTTGTACCAGAATAAGAAACCGCACCTGCAATTGAAGTTACCCCTTGCTTTAATGTGAACGTTGTTCCATTAATAGTTGTTGGATTCATTGCTGTATTGAAAGTAGCTTTGATAATTTTATTTAAAACCACACCTGTTTCATTATTGTCAGGATCTGTTGAAATTACTAATGGTTGCAAACTCGTACCTGTACTAAATGTCCAGATATAATCTTCTTGCATAGCGTTTCCATTTAAATCTTTTACAGCTGTTGTAACTTTACCAATGTAAGTTTTGTTTGCTACAAGGTTTCCAGTTGGAGTAAATGTCGCTGTATTTCCAGAATAAGTAATAATTCCAGGAATACTTGTAGTTCCATTTACAATGGTAAATGATGTTGGGTTTATTGTTGAAGGATTCATTTCCTCATTAAAAGTAACTGTAATTACTTTATTTAAAGCTACACTAGTTTCCCCATTAGTTGGACTAGTTCCTATAATGGCTGGGCAAATCCCAATAGTTTCTTGAAAATCATCTTCTGAACAAGCTCCAAATAACACAACAACTGATAACACAATTGCTGATAATAATTTTTTTAGTTTCATGTTTTTAATTTTAATTATTAATATGAAACAAAGTTGCGCTGATTGTGCTTGTATTTTGTTGTAGTATGTTATCAATAACTTGTATAATTCACGCTTTTCTATATGCGAAAATTACTATTTGTTAGTTTTTTCCAAAGCCTTTTCTTTTTTCTTAAAATAACCTCGAAGTAAGAAATTATGTTTAGCGGCTTCTTCAATTTCAATAATATTTTTTGAAGCTTTTTCAATATTAATAAGTGAAGAATCTAAAGAAGTAGCCAAGCGTTCGTTACCAACAAGTTTGGATAAAATCCCTTTGTCATTATTTAACCTTTTAGAAAAGGCTTCAAATTCGTTAGACGTTTTTTCTAAGTTATCTAAAGTATTTTCAACTGAATTGGCATATTTTGGATCTGTCATTAACCTTGATAAAGTTCCATTTTTATCATTCATTTTTGTAGTAAACACCACGAACTCATCAGAACTTGTTTTTAAATTATTCATCATTTTTTCAAGACCTCCCGCAAATTCTTCATCCGTTAAAACCTTATTTAACGCACCTTTACCGTTGTTAATTTTCGTACTAAATTCAGATAATTGTTGGGTAATAATTTGAGCATTATCCACACTTTTATTCAAACCTTTCATTAAATCTTCCATATCAACAGTTGCCATTGAACGAATCGTTCCTTTGTCTTTAACCATTTGATTTGATGAGGTTCCTGGAGAAATAGTCAAGACTTTATCGCCCATTAATCCATCTGAACCAATACTAGCAATAGCATCTGTTTTAATGTATTGTTGCACCTCTTCTTTAATGATTATTTTGACCATAACAGCAGAATCTGAAAGAAATTCAATTTCTTTTACTGTTCCTACATTAATTCCTGAGAAACGAACATTGTTTCCTTCTTTCAAACCGCTTACGTTTTTAAACTGCGATTTTAATTCGAAAGTTGACGTAAATAAGTTTTTGTTATTCCCAATAAAATATATGGTTATCATAAACAAGGCTAATCCTAAAATGACAAACATTCCTAGTTTCCATGTATAATTCGAATTCTTTGTCATATCGTTATTTTTAAATTATATAAAAAATGATTTCACCCATTCATCAGAACTTTTCTCAAGTTCTTCATAGGTTCCTTCTGCATGAATTACGCCATCATTAAGAATCATAATTCTGTTTCCTGTAAGTTTTGCACAAGCCATATCATGCGTAATAATGATGGATGTGGTTTTATATTTTTTTTGAACAGAAAGAATTAATTCACTTATTTCTCTTGAAGTTATCGAGTCTAAACCAGATGTAGGTTCGTCATATAGAATAATTTCAGGTTGAATAATTAAAGTTCTTGCTAAAGCAATTCTTTTTCGCATTCCACCTGATAATTCTGCAGGCATTTGATCAATAGCATCTTCTAAACCTACGCTTTCTAAAGCTTCGATAATTTGTTTTTCTATTTCTTCTTCAGTGACTTCTTTGGTATGATGTTTTAATGTAAATGCTAAATTTTGTCGCACGGACATCGAATCATATAAGGCACCATTTTGAAACATAAATCCGATTCTGGATCTAATTTCATTTAGTTCGTCATTCTTTAGTTTAGTAATATCAATATCGAAAACTTTGATTTCACCTTTATCTGCTTCTACCAACCCAACTAAACATTTTATAGTAACCGATTTTCCAGAACCAGAGCGACCTAGAACCACTAAATCTTCCCCTTTATTTACGGTCAAGTTTACATCTTTTAGTACTTCATTTTCTCCAAATGATTTACTTAAGTTTTTAATTGATATGATTGCTTTAGTTTCCATGATTTCTAGAAGAATAAATCGGTTATTTGAACAGCCAACATATCCAATATAAAAATTGAAAGTGATGCAACAACAACAGCTTCATTAGCTGCGATACCAACACTTGCCGTTCCGCTTGAAGCATTAAATCCTTTATAGCAACCAATTAAACCAATAAAAAATCCGAAGAAAAATGTTTTAATTACAGCTGGAATAAAATCTAAAAAATCCAAATGTTCAATTACTTCAGAAAAATAAGCATACATACTCATACTTCCACGAACATTAAAACCAACATAACCTCCAAAAACACCAATTAAATCAGCATATAACACTAAAATTGGAATCATTAATGTGGCGGCTAATATTCGGGTTACAACTAAATATTTATACGGATTTATAGCCGAAACTTCCATCGCATCAATTTGTTCAGTAACCTTCATCGAACCTAATTCGGCACCAATTCCAGATGCAATTTTTCCTGCACAGATTAATGCTGTAATTACTGGTGCAATTTCTCTTACTAACGATAATGAAACCATACTTGGCAACCAACTTTCTGCTCCAAATTGAATCATGGTTGGTCTGGATTGTATCGTTAAAACCAAACCCATAATAAATCCTGTAATGGAAACTAATGGCAATGATTTATAACCAATTGCATAGCATTGTCTAATAAATTCGTTGATTTGAAAAGGTGGTTTTATTACTTCTTTAAAAAACCTTCCAGTAAATAAAGCCACTTTTCCAGTATCTTCGAATATATTTTTTAGATAAGAGTTCATAATTTATTTTTTATATTACATTTAAAATCAGTCAGCAAAAATTTCTTTTGCCAATTGGTCATCTAAATTGTAAATGTCATTTCTAAAATTCAGGTTTCCTTTATGATCCACCCAAGCTGTAAAATAGGCTATATAAACTGGCATATTTGGCTTAACGGAAATACCAGTTTCAGTATCTGTTTTTAATACTTCATCTAATTTTTCTTTCGTCCAAGTTTTATCGTTTTCAAGCAAATACAATAAGAGTTTTTTGGGATTTTCAACACGAATACATCCGTGACTGAAATCTCTTTTATTTCTGTCAAACAATTCCTTTGATGGCGTGTCGTGTAAATAAATGCTAAAGTTATTTGGAAAAAGAAACTTCATTTCCCCTAAAGCATTATCTTTTCCTGGTTTTTGTCTGATGATAAAAGGAACATTTTTAGTGTATTCATTCCAATTAATACTTGATTCTTTCATTGATTCACCATTATAAGAAACGACTTCCATATTATTTTTAGACAAATAATTTCTATCTTTTTTTATCGCTGGTAAAATTTCGTTATTGATAATACTATTCGGTATGTTCCAATACGGATTTAGCATAATTCTAGAAATATGTCCTTTGAAAATTGCAGTTTGTTTGGCTTCTTGTCCAACTACAACATTTGCCTCCCAAAATATTTTTTTGTCTTTGAAAACATGTAATTTATATTCTGGAATGTTTACCAATAAATAATCACTTTCCACTTCAACCGGAACCCAACGCAAACGCTCTAAATTTACTAGCATTTGTTTGATACGAAAATCGACAGATTTGTTCATTTCGATAATCGTTTTTACATCTAAAATCCCAGTTTCAGGTAAACCTAATCGCTGTTGGAAATTGATAACTGCAGCTTTTAAACTTTCCGTAAAAAGAATTGTTTTATCGTTAGTTTTCAAATCTCCAGATAAAAACAAACGTTGCTTTACATGAATGATACAAGGATCTGATTCGGTAACTGAAAGTGTTTTTATATCCGTTGTAATAGTTGGAAATCCGCCTTTTTTCTTGATTTCTCTATATAATATTAACTTTTCAACCAATTTTGAATAATAAACATTCACCGGTTGATAGATGGTATCGTTTTCATCTTTTAAGATTAAAGATTCTAATGTCGCTTGAAAATTCTTTTTACTTCTAGGAATAAACCAATCCAATTGTCGTGGTGTTTTATTAATTCCAGAAAATGCTTTGTCTGAATATTTAAAAAAAGTTGTAGTTAGTAATAATTCTAAATTTTCTCTTTGTTTTGTATCAATTTTCGATTCATTATCATTCGATTTAATTAGCGTAATTAAAGTATCTAATTGCGCATTTTTAAATGTTTTATCATTAAAAGCATTCGTGTAATTTTGCAATTGATTTTGAAAATTTGGCACAGCTTGAATCATTCCGTTTTCTGTAAACCAAGCGTATTGAAAATTTCTATTTTGATAGAATGATTTTACATCTTTTTCAATCTTTTTACTTTCAGGATTAGCTTTAAAAAAAGCTTGTATAGTTGCTTCTTCCAAAATTAAATCCGTTGCATTTTCATCAGAAGATTTTTTACAACTGAATAAGAGGAATAAAAACGTTAAAAGTAAACATGCGTTTTTCATAGGATTTTTTTTTAATTGATAAGCTTATGCGTTTTCAAATTCAAAATGTACTTCCGAAGAAATCGGAATACTTAAAGCTTTTGAAACATAACAATTTTGTTCGGCGTCTTTAGTTATTGTAGCAAATTCTTCTGCACTAATATTCGGCACGGAACCAGAAATTTTCAAATGCATACTTACAATTCCTAAATCGTTCATTGTTAGTGTTGCTTCTGTATCTAATGAATTCGGAGTAAATCCTTTTGCGTTTAACTTTGCCGCAACTGCCATAGTAAAACATCCAGCATGAGCTGCGGCTAATAATTCTTCAGGATTGGTTCCCTTTACTCCTACTTCAAATCGTGTTTTAAAACTATAATTTGTTTTTTCTAAAATGCTACTTTGTGTGGATAACGTTCCGTTTCCTTCTTTTAAATTTCCTTCCCAATGGGCGCTTGCAGTTCGTATCATTATTGTAAATTTTAAAAATTAATACTTATTTTAACTTAAATATCTTCGTAATATCCAAGCAATTGTTTCATGTTGTTGTAAAATTCCAGTTAATAAATCCGCAGTTCCAGCATCATGACATTCATTCGAACAAGTATCAATATCCTTACGCAATTCATAAATTATGGTTTTATGATCGTTTAATAATTCCGTTAGCATAGTATTTTGAACTGGATATTTATTTGGATATTCCACAATTCGTGTCAACGATGAAAATTCGTTCATGGTGCCAATTGTTTTTCCTCCAAGTTTGCTAATTCGTTCTGCTACATTATCAATAATTAGTTCTAATTCTGAATAATGCGCTTCAAAAAGTTTATGTAATTCCATAAAACTTTGACCAGCCACATTCCAATGAAACTTTCTAGTTTTGACATAAAGCGTCATTTCATCAGATAAAACAACTGATAATAATTTGATGACTTTCTCTAAATTTTCTTCTGATATTCCGATTTTTGGTATCATTTTTTTAATTTTTAGTTTTCGTTATAGATGGCCAACTCGTTATTAACAGCATGAACCTCTGAAAAATTTAAAACAATTTGTTCAATTTTATCTTTTAAATCATAAGAATCAACAATTCCTTTCAAAGTCACTTCATCACCAAAAACATCAATAATAATGGCATTGGTAATGGAATTTTCTTCTAAGTTTTTCTCAATTCTTTCTTTTAAAACGCTATTTGAGTTCATTATTTCAAAAATTTAATATGAATATAAAGTTGCTGAATTTTCTCCTTTTACGTGTTATACAATTATTTTAAAAGTTATATAATTCAAAGGATTAATAAATTGACATCATTCCAAGAGTGACTAAAATTCCAACCACTACAAACAAAAAAATTAAATAGGCAAAAAACTGACTTACACTATATTTCATTTGTAAATAGTTTGCTGGATAAGTCACAATTTCAAATAAAGTGGTACTTAATTTCTTTTTGACTCCTTTTTCTTTGAGTAAATAATTATCGGCTTCGTTTCTGTAAGAATCAATTGCCGAGAAAATATCTTCGTTATTTGATAGAATAATAACCTTAGTTTTTTTGTTGGTAATTTTAATAAGATCTACAATTTTATTGCCTTCTTCTCCGAAATAATCGTAATCTAAAACTACGACACTAGTGTTTTTATCCACTTTTGATATGGCCGTAACAGCATCTGTAAAAGTGGAAATATTGAAAATCGTTCCAAACCTTGTATCCAAGAATTGGTGTAATTTCAATGCATTTTCAGGATCGTCTTCAACTATAAAGAGATTTAATGTTTGATTTGTCATGATGTCTATATTTAAAGTGAATCGTCGTCTCCAAATTCATTTATTTTCTTCTTAATAGATTGTTTCGCTTTTGAAGAATTTTCTTTAGAATTTGCTGCTTCATTTTTCTTCTTATCGCTTTTTTTTGGTGCGAAAGTGTGCTGTTTTTTAGTTGCCATGATTTTATGATTTAAATTTCTATAATTTGATTTTTGCTCGATTTTTTAGAATGATTTACATTTAATGACTTAACTGTTTTTTCTACTTTAACGACATGTTTTTCAATTGTTAATCTTGCCATTAAATAACTTACGGTTGATTCTGCACCTTGATTTAAATTGATGTATGTATCTTCTAAGCCATCATAACAACCACCAGTGCAAGGATTGTAAATAATTTGTTGTAAATGGTTTTTACCTAAGAACCAATTGAAAGCAATTTCCATTTTTTGTAGATAGGTTTCTTCTTGAAAAACATCATAAAATTTACTTAAAGCAATTATTGAATAAGAAACGTCAATTGGTTGTTCTCCACCCACTTGTTCTAAAATGTTTTCGTTATTATTTTGTAACCAACCTTTGTTAGAAACCACTTTTATAACGTCATTTATGAAGATTTTTGAAAGTAAAAAATCGAATGATGTTTTAGCTATTAATTTATAATTTTCATTGTCAGTTGCTAAAAAAGCACACAACATGGCTTCTGGTAAAATGCTATTTCCATAGGTTAAGTAGCTTTCGTACCAATGCCAATTTTCATCCTTTTCATGTTTATACATTTGGACTAATTTATCTGCCAAATGTTTTAAAATCAAAATATTATCTTCTGACGGATTTTTGATATTGCTATAATAAATTCCTTTGATGATAAATGCCATCGCTCGAGGCGAATGAATTTTACAAACATTTACCAAAGCCAATTGCATGGTTTTTTTGGCACTTTCCACTAGTTCTAATGGTAATTTGTCGCTAATTGAAATTAAATACCCTAATGCCCAAATCGCTCTACCATTAGAATCAGCAAGGTTTTCTGAATTCTGTTTGGTGAATTTTTTATGTTCATCTACATAATTCAAAAAGTAACTTTCTGGTTGTAAACAATATTTTATGAAGTTGAAATACTTGTAGATATATTCTAAATCATCATTATCTTTTTTAAGCTCAAAATGCTGGCAAATAGCCACTAAAGCTCTTGCGTTATCATCTAAAGTATAACCAGAATTTATGTCGGGTTGGTTGATTATTGAAAACTGAATCATTGCGAAATCAGTTGTCATATTTTTGAAATGATTTAAATTTATGGGTGGGATTTTATAATGCAATTCCAATTCTTCATTACTAATTCGTTCAAACAAAATAGCGTGAGAAATAGCCGAATTTTCCCAAGCTGTTGGTGCTAATTTGTGAATTCCGTTTGATGAAATTGAATTCCGTAATTGTTCATCATCAAACAAATTGTTAACCTGTTCTGCTAATTGTTGGTAATTTTCAAAATCGACAATTATTCCAGTTCCTCCATTTAATACTTCAACTGNNGTTGTAAATATTCTAACAATTCATCTAATGCTAAATATTTATTAATGAATTTCACATTTTTATTTAATTGCAATGCGTTGATTCTGGCTTGCAGATTTTCACGATATTTTTCACCTTCATTTTTAATTACGTTGGGATGCGTTTTTCCAATCACTAAAAACAAAACTTCAGGATGTTTTTTTACGATAGTTCGCAAAGCATTAATGGTAGTTTCAATACATTTTCCTGAACTTAATAATCCGAAAGTAGAAATTACTTTTCTGCCAGCAATATTGTATTTTTCTTTTAATATATCTTTATTTAAATGTTCTACTAAATGCGTTCCGTGTGGAATTACCGAGATTTTTTCGGTATCAATTTGATAATTTTCCGCTAATATTTTAGCTGAATTATTGGTCATTACAATAAACGAATTCGCACATTGATTTATGTTTTGAATCGTTCTTTGCAAGGTTTCATTTGGATTTGGTAAAACCGTATGAAAGGCTACAATTATTGGTTTATTTATTGTTTGTAATAATTCAATAAAATCGGCTTCATTAGTTCTAAAAAGTCCAAATTCATGTTGAACTAAAACCATTGAAATATTGGAATTTTCATTAATACTTTCGGCTAATTCTACATAAGATTTTGGATTATCGGTTTCTAAAACATAATTCACATCATTCGTATACTTATGTTTTTGAGATTCTGTTTCCAAAGCACAAATTTTAATATCAAAAGACTTCGTGAATTTGTTATTCAATGCAAAAATTAAATCTTGAGAAAACGTCGCAATTCCGCACTCACGTGTCGGATAGGAAGNNAATATTATTTTAAATTGAGTTGTAATTCGGATAACAATTCTGACAATGAAACTGATGCGCAACCAATTACTGTATCTGCTCCGCCGTAATAAATGTATAAAGTGTCATCTTGAATAATTGCTCCAGATGGAAAACAAACATTGTTAACTTCTCCTTTTAATTCCCAAGATAATTCTGGTTGAAATAACGGATAAGGTAATCTGGCAATTTCTATTTGGGGATTTTCTAAATCTAATAATGCGACACAAGCGGTATAAACATATCCTTTTACCGTGTCGTGAACGCCGTGATAAATAACTAACCAACCGTCTTTTGTTTCAATTGGTGGACAACCAGCACCTATATAACTGATTTCATGTTTGTATTTGGGAGCTAGTAAGATATTTTCTTTAAATGTCAGCATATAATTTTGCCAAAATTCTGTTGTAAGTTCGCTAATATCGTTAATAGAGACTATTTGAATATCTGGTTTTATACGATGTAAAAAATGTAATTTTCCATTTATCTTTCTTGGAAAAAAGACCACATTTTTATCCCAAACTAAAACCTTCTTTCCTTTACGTTCTCTAATTCTTTCGTGTTCATTATAGCGTAAATATTTCTCGTTTAGTTTTCCTTTTGTTTCTGCTAAACGTTTAAATTCATCAAACATCATTTGAGGCACAATAATTCCGTGTTTTTCCCAAGTGATTAGGTCCGAAGAAGTGGCTAATGCTCCTAAAGCATTTACGCCATCATAAGCACAATATGACAGATAAAACAAATCGTTTATTCTGACAATTCTAGGATCTTCAACACCGTGTTCTTCATAATCAAATTGAGGGAAAAGAACAGGGACATCCATTCGTTCGGCTATTTCTAAAGGAGTTATAAATTTAGCATAACCAATGCTTGAATAATTACCTTTTGCAACGGCACGATAAAAAATGTGAATAAAATCTCCATAATGAATTACGCCAGGATTTAATACCCCTTCCCTTTCAAAACCTAAGGTTGTTTTTTCAAGAACAATTCCTTCTTTCTTAACTACTACCATAATAAATTTATTTGTATTTTTATTCTTATCAATGCTTATAAAGGTCGATTTATTATCATCAAAAAAGTTATATAACAATATTATTAACTTATATAATTCAGATATTTTATAGTTTAAGAAATAAAAAAAGTCAACCATTTCTGATTGACTTTTTTGTTTATAACATTAATTTAATGTTTAAAATTATTCTTTAGCATCTGAATTTTCTCTGCTTTTTGCTCCCATTCTATTGAATTTAAACATTGGAGATAATTTCACTTTAATAGAAGCAATTTTCATGTTGTCTTCAGAAGATAAACCTTCTTTTTCAACTGTATTTTTTCTTGCATCTAAAGCTTCAAATAATAATTTAGCTTCATCATAATCTTCTCTTGTGAAATCTTCTTTATTCGCTTTATATGCTTGAAAATAGTTATCATATACAGCAACAATATTGTTTTTATTTATCCAATCGAAGTTCATGTCTGAACCAATTTTACCAGCTCCAAATAATCTATCTCTTAACAATTGAGAAGGACTTGCTTTTACCGGCTTACCTGTACCAGCAACTGGTTCTTCTTCTGTTTTAGTAATAACAGTAACTTTAAGCTCGTCGTATTTTGCATTAGATGCATTTACTTTTTCTTGTGATGCAGCTTTATCACTTTCTTCTAAACTTGCTAATGCTTCATTTGCACTTGCATTTTTAGCTTCATAATCTGCAGCAATTTGATCCCAATTTGCTTGACGTTCTTCCGCAGAAACCATTTTTAATGAATCTACATAACTTTCTAATTCACTGATTCTTTTGTCGGCTAATTCCTTTTCTTTATTAACACAAGAAACCATTCCTAATAGAATCATTGAAAATAATCCGAATTTTAATACATTGTTTTTCATAATAAGTATGTTTAATTATTTATATAAAAGTACCTGATTATCAACACTGACTTGTTACATAATTCTTTGCAATTGTTATATATTTCTGTTTGGTAGTTTTTTGTGAAAACAAAAATGGCTGCCAAAAATATTGACAGCCATTTTCAAAAAAAACAAAACTAACCTTAATTTTATATTTTAATAATTGGTTTTTAATTCTACTCTACGGTTTTTAGCTTTACCTAAAGTTGTATTGTTAGTTGCAATTGGTTTTGTTTCACCATATCCAACTGAAATCAATCTTGCATCTGAAATACCTTTTCCAATTAAATATTGTCTAACTGATTCTGCACGTTTTTGTGATAATGTCATATTGAAATCATCTTTTCCAACACTATCTGTATGACCTTCAATTGTTAAAGTTGCACCATCATATTTGTATAATATTTTTGACAATTCATCTAATTGAGATAATGAAGCTACTTTTAATTTATCAGAATTATTTTCGAAGAAAATTTTACTTCCGATATATGTAATTTTTACAATATCTGCTTTAGCAATTTCTGGACAACCTTTGTTTACTAAAGTCCCTTTTGTTTTTGGACATTTATCATCTAAATCGGCAACACCATCACCATCTGAATCAGGACAACCTTTTAAACTTGCAATACCTTTATCATCTGGACAACGATCTAAATCATCAGTAACACCATCATTATCGCTATCCATTGGACAACCTTTAGCATCAACTTTTGTACCTGGTTTTGTGTTTGCACATTTATCATCCATATCAGCAACACCATCTTTATCTGCATCAGGGCAACCTAATAAAGCAATTGTACCTGCTTGATCTGGACAACGGTCTTTACCATCTTCTACTCCATCATTATCTCTATCTGGGCAACCATTAAGTGTTTTTGCACCGGCAGTATCTGGACAAGAATCTAAATAATCTGCAATTCCGTCTGAATCTCTATCAATTGGGCAACCTAATTTATCAACTTTTACATCTGCTGGCGTATCTGGACAGTTGTCTTTTTTATCTGAAACTCCGTCACCGTCAGTGTCTTTAGTATCACCTAAATTAAATGTTAGTCCAACCATGTGCGTTAAATAAGCATCTTTTTTCTTAAAATCACCGTCAGCATTGTCAATACCATCTCTTCTGTCTTTATTAGAGAACATAAAAGATTCTTGTAAATTTAAATTCACTGTTGGCGATAATCTGAAATTAAATCCACCACCTGCACTAGGCAAAATATAATCGTAATTTTCTGTATGAAAATTTAATTGATTGCCGAAAATGAAGAAACCAGCTCCAGCAAATACATAAGGTCTAACGATATATTCTGAAGTAAGAACATTAAAACGTAAGTTTAACGTTGCGGCATTAAAATCTGTTTTAAAACCAGCCGTTTCTCCATTGTTATAACCGATTGTACCTTTAGTTAACAATAAATTCGCATCAAAATGTTTTCCTAAATATCTAGAAACTGAAAGCCCACCAAAACCATACATAGTATTGCCTGTTTCGTACCAATCTCTTCCTAAATCTCCGTTATATTGAGTAACACCACCATGTAAACCAATATTCCATTTTTTGTCTTCTGTTTGCGCTTTAGATGTAAATGTATATACCATACATAAACACAGAAATAATACTTTTTTCATGATTAATAGTTGTTTAAAATTATTACTACAAATATCATTCTCTTATGTAGCAATTCTCTTATACAACTTTTGTTAAAAGTTATGTTATTCCTAGGTATTGAAAATTATTGCTTTAAATAACTTTTTAAGCTTTGCAGTATTTCTTCTCTGTTTTTAGGAACTGTAATTTCACCAATTAGAAATCCATAAGGTTTAAGTGATTCAATATGATCACAAATAATTTTAAAAATAGCAGTTAATGGAATGGCTAAAATTATTCCTGGAATGCCCCATAGAAGTTGACCTAATACCAAAACAATAATCGTGAAAAGTGGATTAATTTTTACTTGCGGTCCGAGAATTAATGGTTCTAAAAGCCAACCTTGAATAAGTTGAACAATTCCGTAAACCAAAACAATTCCGCCAAGTAAAGTTGGACTAGCTCCGTGAATTGCTGTGATTAAAACAGTCAAAACTGTTCCTGTGATATTTCCAACGTAGGGTACAATTTCTAATAAACCACAAAGTATCGCAAAAAAGATAGCGTTTTCTACACCAATTACACTAAAACCAATGGCATACATTATCCATAAAAGAACAATCATTTTTGATATCCCTAATAAATATTGCTGAGAAACTTTTGTTGCGTTAAATAACACTTTTTCCATTTCTTCTTGTTTAGTTGGTTTAACCAATTTGAGTAAGAAATTTTTAATGTGATCTCGGTAATATAATAAAAAGGCAAAATAGACTAAAACCAAAATCAGACTTGCAAAAATAGAAGCAATTGAACCGAAAATGATTTGGAAAATATCAGAATATGAAGGTTGTTCTTTTTTTAAAATGGTGAATTGTTCTTCAATAGAAATATTCAGATGATTGAAAATATATTTTTGTAGGTTATTTCCAATTTCAATTGATTTTTGTTTGATTAAAGTAAAATCATCTAAAAGCTCAGAAATTTTCCAACCTAAAAGTGTAATTAGAGTTACAATAAGTAATAAAATAGAAAAAAAGCAAATAAATACCGCTAAACCTTTAGGTATTCTTTTGCTTTGCATCCAATTACAAAAAGGTAAAAAAAGCGTGGCTAAAATTCCACCAATACATAATGGAATTAGAAAATCTTTAGCAAAATAAAGTCCTGAAATTATCAAAAAAACAAGAGCTNNATCAAAAGCATCGTGATGAATACATTTGACAGCCACTTCAATTTTATCTTGACTAGAAAGCATAATCACAGGGATTTCTTTATCAAATTTCTTAATTTCATCTAATGTTTGTAAACCGTTAATCGCCGTTTTTTCAATTCCATCTAAATGGAAATCTAAAATAACCACATCTGGTTTTTTTGATAAATTAGCCAAACAAAGTTCACCAGTTGGAAAAGTTTCAATTTCAAAATCGGCCTGATCTAAAAATTGAATTTCTAATGATTTCAAGAAAACGGCATCGTCATCTACAAGAAATAATTTTATTTTGTTATCGGTTTTCATCAGTAGGTTTATTTAGGTTAATCAATTCTAATTCAAGTTCCGCACAAGCTTTTGTACATACATTTTCAAGTTGTAGAATTAACTTATCTAAATCTTTAGAAAGTTCTAATCTACGAGCAAATTCTTGTATTTTCATTGCCGTTTCAGTAATCTCAGGTTTTATGCCCATTATGGCAAATGACGGTATCATTTTATGTACTGTTGCGCCTAACAAATCCCAGTCTTTATCTGAAAAACTTTTTTTCATTGTTGATACAAGTGGTGGTGTTTGTTTTAAATATACCGTAATCATTTCAGACATAAGTTTCGGATTCGATTTGGTTAATTTTACCAAATAACTCATATCGACATATCGTATTTCTTCGGTTTTTATATTTCCATTTATTTTTTTCTCAATAATCAATACTGGTTTTTTCATAATACCAATAAGTTTACTGTATAATAATCGTTCATCAAC
>CXWL01121706.1_pt1 | contig 25429 bp, 18 predicted proteins | sample 590931 | NCBI WGS metagenome assembly CXWL01 (sample SAMEA3498368, study PRJEB10139) | groundwater metagenome | biome: water well; material: biofilm material | place: Germany | collected 2015-04-27
ATTATTCATGATTCCATGGACGATGGGGGCGTTTCGCTGGTCGCGCCAAGATCGCCGAACAGGGTCTGCTGGGCGGCCCGGCTGATCGCCAGCACGGCCGGATGGGTGAGCTTTCTCTGCACCGAAATGGCGTAGAACTGCTCCTTGATTTCGTCTGTGCTGCCCAGCAATTGCACATCGTACTGGCGCATCACCATGTCGGTGATTGCCGCTGGCGCGGCAAAAAACCCCGCCCCAGCCTGGCCAAAGGCGCTCATCAGGGCGCTGTCGTCGAACTCCCCGGCAATCCGCGGATGCAGCCCATGCGCATCGAGCCAATGCATGAGCTTGGAACGCAAGGCAGAATCTTCCCCGGGCAATAGCAATGGCGCCCCATCCAGGCAGGCGGGAAACGGCGCGGGATATTGCTGCAGCAAGCCGCTGGTGGCAAAAAAGCTGATGCCGCACTCGCCCAATTGATGGGTAAAGCCGCGCACGTTGACGGTCGGCGGCATCGGCGTATCCGTGATGACGATATCGAGCTTATGCATGGCAAGCTCGGCCAGCAGATATTCCAGCTTGCCCTCGCGGCAATTGATTCTCAGCGTTTGCGGCAAGGCCAGTGCCGGCTCCAGCAGGCGGTACGCCACCGCCTTCGCGACCGCATCCGACACCCCCACCCGCAGCTGGACGGTGCGCTCGGTCGGGCGGTGATGCAACACCTGCTCGAGCTCCTGCCCGAGCGAAAAAATCTCCTCCGCGTAGCTCAGCACCAGTCGCCCGGCCTCGGTCAGCTCCAGATTGCGGCCGCTCTTCTTGAACAGTTGCTCGCCCTGCACAGACTCAAACAGGCTCAGCTGGCCGCTGATGGTTTGCGGCGTCAGGTGCAATTGCTCACTGGCGCGCGCGATGCTGCCGGCCTTGGCCACCACCCAGAAATAATGCAGATGCTTGTAATTGATGCCGGACATAGGTATCCCAAAGAAACTCAGACTCATCGAAATTAACGAAGTATTTATCAATTATATTCGACTTTTTTTGTCATTTGCCAGCCACTACAATGGTCAGACCTTCTGTTGCGAAGGCGAAGACGCATCAATCAAAAAAGCGTCTTCCATATTTCAGGAGAAAAGCATGAAAATTTTAAGCCGCTCTACCGTGCGCGATGCGCAAACCGTCGATTATGTCGATAGCAGTACCGATGCCAGCCAGAAAGTGCTGCGCAATACGTATATGTTGCTGTCCATGACCTTGCTGTTTTCCGCGCTGACCGCGGGCGCGAGTGTCGCCTTTGCACTGCCGAACCCTGGCCTCGTCATTACGCTGGTTGGCTATTTCGGCTTGCTGTTTCTGACCACCAAGCTGCGTAACAGCGCCTGGGGCATCGCTGCGGTATTCGCCCTGACCGGCTTCATGGGCCTGACCCTGGGCCCTATCATCAGCCGTTATCTCGCTATGCCTGGCGGTAGCAGCATCGTGATGAGCGCGATGGGGCTGACCGGCATCATCTTCATGGGCTTGTCTGCCTACGTATTGGTCAGCAAGCGCGATTTCAGCTTCATGAGCGGCTTTCTGATGATAGGCATGCTGGTCGCTTTTGTCGCCAGCCTGGGCGCGATCTTCTTCCAGATCCCCGCCTTGTCGCTGGCCATTTCAGCCGTCATGGTATTGCTAATGTCGGGCATGATCCTGTTCGAGACCAGCAATATCATCCGTGGCGGTGAAACCAACTACATCATGGCAACTGTCAGCCTGTACATCACGATTTTCAATCTGTTCACCAGCCTGTTGCAATTGTTGGGCTTCATTGAAAAAGAGTAAATCAGTGAGCGGTTTTGATCGCTCACCAGACGTTAGCAATTCAGAGTAACACCGGCAGAGCGCCTGCAACAAGCCAGGCGCTCTGCCATTAAAAGAACAAGAGAAGGAATACATCATGATGGAAACCATTGCCCAACCCTGGATGTGGGGCGCCTTTATCGCCTTCGTGATCGGCATGGTGGCGCTCGACGTTTTCGCCCTGGGCGGATCGCGCTCGCACAAAGTCAGCGTGAAGGAAGCGGCAATCTGGTCCGGCATCTGGGTCAGCCTGTCGCTGTTGTTTGCCCTGGGCATGTGGATGCACCTGAGCGATACGGTCGGACGCACGGTGGCCGATGCCAAGACCATGGAATTTCTCGCCGGCTATGTGATTGAAAAGTCTTTATCGGTCGACAATGTGTTTGTCTTCTTGCTCATTTTTAGCCATTTCTCGGTGCCGGTGCAATACCAGCGCAAGGTCTTGCTGTACGGCGTGCTGGGTGCCATCGTCATGCGCATCGCCATGATCATGGCCGGAAGCTGGGTCGTCACGCAGTTTTCCTGGGTGCTGTACCTGTTCGGCATCTTCCTGCTGTTCACCGGGATGCGCATGCTGGTCGCGGCAGAAAAAGAGCCTGACCTGAATGCCAATCCTGTCCTGCGCCTGGCCAAGAAATTGCTGCCATTTACACAAGATTTTCGCAAGGAGAAGTTCAGCGTCATCGAAAACGGCAAGCGCGTGTTCACTCCTTTGCTGCTGGTCCTGATCCTGATTGAAGTGTCGGACGTGATTTTTGCTGTCGATTCCATCCCGGCTATTTTTGCGGTAACGACTGACCCTTTCATCGTCTTCACCTCCAACATTTTTGCGATCATGGGCTTGCGTGCACTGTATTTCCTGCTCGCGGACATGGCTGACCGCTTCCATCTACTGAAATTCGGCCTGGCATTCGTGCTGATGTTCGTCGGCACCAAGATGCTGGTCGTGAAATGGATACACGTGCCGACCAATGTCTCGCTGCTGGTGATAGGCGGCATCCTCGCCAGCTCCATCATTGCCAGCCTGATTGCGACGCGCCGCAAAGCCTAACAGCGTACTGTCAGCATAAGTTCAAGCTCGGTTCAGCTTAGGCTGAACTTAATCTTACCGATTGTTGCCGATTATTTTTTAAGCCAGGTGTTTTCAAGATTTTTCCCTTCGGGGCGCATTGCCGGTTTCGGCATGCGCCCCTTTTTTATTTCCGCCGCGCGCACAGATAGAGGCGACATGCTCAAGCCCTTGATTTGACGTATAATTTAGCTTTCCAGCGCCGATTTGAGACTCAGATTGCGGGCGCGTAATAAGTTCAGCTAAAAGCAGCCCTCAAGGCAATGCCCAACTTCTTACCCGATCCCGCCTGCAAATGTTTGCATGAGTCGATCGGGTTTTTTGTTTTAAAGACGACCTATCATGACAAACGCCACCACCACGCCATCCACCGACACCATCTTGCGCGACCTGCTGGCGCGCCGCATCCTGATCCTCGATGGCGCAATGGGCACCATGATCCAGCGTTACAAGCTCAGCGAACAAGATTATCGCGGCGAGCGTTTCAAGGATTTCACCGGCCCCGAGGGCGTGCGTGAACTTTTCGTCAAAGGCAATAATGAATTGCTCTCGCTGACGCAACCGCACATCATCGCTGAAATCCACGAGCAGTATCTGGCGGCGGGCGCCGATCTGATCGAGACCAATACCTTTGGCGCCACCACCGTCGCGCAAGACGATTACCACATGGCGCATCTGGCTTACGAAATGAACCTGGCCTCGGCCAAAATCGCACGCGCAGCCTGCGAGAAATACAGCAGCGCCGACAAGCCGCGTTTCGTCGCGGGTGCGCTCGGGCCTACGCCCAAGACCGCCTCAATCTCGCCGGACGTCAACGACCCGGCAGCGCGCAATGTCACGTTTGACCAACTGGTGGCGGCATATTTAGAGCAAACCCGCGGACTGGTCGATGGCGGCGCCGACGTGCTGCTGGTCGAAACGATTTTTGACACCTTAAACTGCAAGGCGGCGCTGTTTGCCATCGACCAGTATTTTGAAGAAAGCGGCAAAAAATTACCGATCATGATTTCCGGCACGGTGACCGACGCGTCCGGCCGTATCCTGTCGGGCCAGACCGTCCCCGCTTTCTGGAATTCGGTACGCCACGCCAAACCACTGACGATAGGCCTGAATTGCGCGCTAGGTGCCACGCTGATGCGTCCGTATGCTGAAGAGTTATCCAAGATCGCCGACACCTTCGTCTGCATTTACCCCAACGCCGGCTTGCCCAACCCGATGAGCGATACCGGCTTTGACGAGTTACCCGCCGATACCTCTGCCCTGCTAAAAGAATTTGCCGAAGCCGGCTTCATCAATATCGCCGGTGGCTGCTGCGGCACCACGCCAGCGCACATCAAGGCGATTGCCGATCTGCTACAAAATCAGGCACCGCGCGCGATTCCACAGATCACTCCGGCGATGCGTCTGTCCGGTCTGGAGCCGTTCACGATTGATGCCAACTCACTGTTTGTCAACGTTGGCGAGCGCACCAACGTCACCGGCTCCAAAGCGTTTGCCCGCCTCATCCTCAACGAGCAATACGACGAAGCGCTGGCGGTAGCCCGCCAGCAGGTGGAAAACGGCGCGCAGGTGATCGACATCAACATGGATGAAGCGATGCTCGATTCGCTCGCCGCCATGACGCGCTTTTTGAACCTGATCGCTTCCGAACCCGACATCGCGCGCGTGCCTTTGATGATCGATTCGTCCAAATGGTCGGTGATCGAAGCGGGCTTGAAATGCGTGCAGGGTAAGGCGATTGTCAATTCAATTTCGATGAAGGAAGGCGAGGCCGAATTCCTGCGTCAGGCCACCCTCTGCAAACGTTACGGCGCGGCGGTGATCGTCATGGCCTTCGATGAAAAAGGCCAGGCCGATACCTACGAACGCAAGATAGAAATCTGCCAGCGCGCCTACGATCTACTGATCGCCAAATGCGATTTCGATCCCTACGACATCATCTTCGATCCGAACATTTTTGCCATCGCCACCGGTATCGAAGAGCACAATAACTACGCGGTCGATTTCATCAACGCCACACGCTGGATACACGACAATCTGCCGGGCGCAAAAATCTCCGGAGGCGTATCAAACGTGAGTTTTTCTTTCCGCGGCAATGATCCGGCGCGCGAGGCGATCCACACGGTTTTCCTGTACCACGCGATCCAGGCCGGCATGACCATGGGCATCGTCAACGCCGGCATGGTCGGCGTGTATAGCGAACTCGACGCCGAGTTGCGCGAGCGCGTCGAAGACGTGGTGCTCAACCGTAGGGAAGACGCCACCGAGCGCATGATAGAAATCGCCGCCACGCTCAAGGCCGGTGGCAAGAAAGAAGAAGCCACGCTCGAATGGCGCAGCGATCCGGTAGAGAAACGCCTGGCGCATGCCATGGTGCACGGCATCACGCAATGGATCGTGGAAGACACCGAAGAAGCGCGCGTCAATGTATTGAACAGCGGCGGTCGCCCCATCAACGTGATTGAAGGCCCGCTGATGGCCGGCATGAACATCGTCGGCGACCTGTTCGGCCAGGGCAAAATGTTCCTGCCGCAAGTGGTCAAATCAGCGCGCGTGATGAAGCAGGCGGTGGCCCATCTGGTGCCCTTTATCGAGGAAGAAAAACGCCTGTCTGGCGACAACAAGCCGAAGGGGAAAATCGTCATCGCCACCGTCAAGGGCGACGTGCATGACATCGGCAAGAACATCGTTACGGTGGTCTTGCAATGCAATAACTTTGAAGTCGTCAACATGGGCGTGATGGTGCCCTGCTCCGAGATCCTGGCCAAGGCCAAGGCAGAGAACGCCGACATCATCGGCCTGTCCGGCCTGATCACGCCATCGCTGGAAGAAATGGCCTACGTCGCCAAAGAGATGCAGCGCGACCCGCATTTCCGCATGCTGAAAATCCCGCTGCTGATCGGCGGCGCCACCACCAGCCGCGCCCACACCGCGGTCAAGATCGCGCCGAACTACGAAGGCCCGGTGGTGTATGTGGCCGACGCCTCGCGCTCGGTCTCGGTAGCGCAATCGCTGCTGACACCGGAAAGCCGCGACCAGTACATGAGCGAGCTGGCCACCGACTACGAACGCATCCGCGTGCAGCACGCCAACAAAAAAACCGTACCGATGCTGACGCTGAAACAGGCGCGCGCGAACAAAATGAAAGTCAGTTTCACGGGTGCGAATGCGCCGGTCAAACCCAAGTTCATCGGCCGCCGCATCTTCAAGAATTTCGACCTCGCCACCATCGCGCAATACATAGACTGGGGCCCGTTCTTCCAGACCTGGGATCTGGCGGGCCCTTTCCCGGCGATACTGACTGATCCAGTGGTCGGCGAGACCGCCAGCAAGGTCTACGAAGAAGGCCAGGCCATGCTGAAAAAAATCATCGACGGCCGCTGGCTCACTGCCAATGGTGTCATCGCCTTATTGCCGGCCAACACGGTCAACGATGACGACATCGAGATCTACACCGATGACACGCGCACGCAAGTCGCACTGACCTATTACGGCACGCGCCAGCAAACCGAAAAACCAATCATCGACGGCGTGCAGAGACCGAACCAATGTTTATCTGATTTCATCGCACCGAAAGACAGCGGCGTGGCCGATTACATCGGCATGTTTGCGGTGACCGCGGGCCTGGGCATAGAGAAATACGAAAAGCGCTTCGAAGACGCACACGACGATTACAGCAGCATCATGCTCAAATCCCTGGCCGACAGATTAGCCGAAGCCTTCGCCGAATGCCTGCACGAGCGCGTGCGCAAAGACCTGTGGGCTTACGCCAGCGACGAGGCTTTATCGAATGCCGAGCTGATCAAGGAAAACTACAAGGGCATACGCCCTGCACCCGGCTATCCGGCCTGCCCCGAGCATACGGTGAAAACTGACATGTTCAAGCAGATGCAGTGTGAGGAAATCGACATGCACATCACTGAATCATGGGCCATGATTCCTGGCGCAGCGGTGTCGGGCTTCTACTTCGCCCATCCCGAGTCCAAGTATTTTAGCGTTGGCAAGATTGCCGATGATCAGGTGGCGGATATGGCGGCTCGCCGGGGTGTGGCGAAGGACGAGGTTGAGCGGTGGTTGGCGCCTAATTTGTGATGGGTAGAGTGAATCAACAAATCCGGACAACAGTTTAAGTTAGCTCCTGTCAAAAAGTAACCAGCTCATAACCGATTGCACGCTGAACTGCCCGTAACGTTTATTTACGATTGCTGGTCGGGGGTGGCCCGACAGCCACTTACTTTTCTTGTCTCGCCAAGAAAATGTAAGCAAAAGAAGGCGACCGCACTTCGCTGCCCTTCGGGTTCCCGCTTGTGCATGGGAAAAAATGGGAAGTGCAGAAACTCGCTACGCTCAGACATCTGCACTTCTTTTTCCATTTTCTGCCATGCACAAGCGGCAGCTCAGAAGCGGAACTCCTAAGTCAAAAACAAAACCGATTGCTCAACTATTGTTCAGATTTAAACTGATATGGGTATGTCGTTGCTTTTGAACTTGTCTTTGAAGTAGCAGTTGACGTTGACTTCCAACCGCTCGGGACGCAGCCGTTTGTGTGCTGCAGAAAATGGATCAGAAAGATCCGTTGTCTGAGGTGTAGCAGGGGTTTCGTGATGCATGCATCACGCCTGCGCAACGGTATCCGCTTGCAAGCGGATACGCGCCCTGCAAGGGTAGCGAGTTTCGGACTTTTCCCATTTTTTGCTGCACACAAACGGGCACCCGAAGGGCAAGTCTGCGGTCGCCTTTCTTTTGCTTACTTCTTCTTTGGCGAAGCAAAGAANNTCGAAGCAAAGAAAAGTAAGTAGCTGTCTGGCTACCCCCGACAATGTATCCACGGAGGGAAAACGTTTTAAGAAACAAGAGCTGTAAATAAAATCCCAAAAACCACCTGGCCCGCCACGCAATAAACACGCACCTCTCCAGCCACCCTCGCCTGCAAGCCGCATGGGGATTGCGCCTTCGGGCAGTGCTATCGGCGGATAGTGCGTCGGTATACGCTAAAACTAGGCGTATACTCGTGACATTTGTTAAAAAAAGTGGCTTTTTCAGAGGTCACATGCTACTTTTGCAATCCATACAGGAAAGTTCTGTCATCCCGCTTGCGGAACGCGCACTTAATGACCGACATTCACACACAATTTATTGAAATTTCGCAGTTGCGCATCGGGATGTTCATTTATCTCGACATGGGCTGGATGGACCATCCTTTCCCGGTCAACAGTTTTGAAATCCGCACGCAAACCCAGCTTGCCACCATTCGCGCCCTCGGTCTTGAGCGGGTTCGTTACGCCCCCGAGAAAAGTTCACCTGACCCCGATCTGGCGCAGACTGCGCCCGCCAGCGACACTGCCGCCCTGGCCGCTGAAGCGGAAGCGGAATCACCCAGGATGGCCGAAGCGCGTCTGCGCCGTGAGCTGCTGGCATTGCAGCATACCAGCCTGCTGGCCTGCGAGCGCCAGTTTGGCCAGGCCTCGCAAACCTTCAAGCAGGTTGCCGAAATAGCNNACTTCGCTGCATTCGATTAACGTGACGGTGATTTCTCTGTTGCTGGGCAAGACGCTGGGCCTGAATAAGGCCCAGATGCTGGAACTGGGCATAGGCGCGATGTTGCACGATCTGGGCAAGATGGAGCTGCCCGACCGGCTGCGCTGGCAGGATGAGCAATTTAGTGCGGCGGAACGCCAGCTGTATCAGGGGCACGTGGTGCATGGGGTGAATCTGGCACGCAAGATGGGCTTGTCGCCAGACGCGACCCTGCTGATCGCGCAGCATCACGAATTGACTGACGGCAGCGGCTACCCTAGCCGCATCAAGGCCGAGAAGATGTCGCCGCTGGGCCGCATTGTGTCGCTGGTGAATCGCTATGACAATCTGTGCAATCCGGGTAATCCGGCCATCGCGATCACGCCGCACGAAGCCCTGTCGCAGATATTCACGCAAAACAAGGGGCAGTTCCATACGCCGACCATGACCGCCTTCATCCACATGATGGGCATCTACCCGCCCGGCTCGGTAGTGCAGCTGACCGATGAGCGCTATGCCATGGTGGTATCGGTCAATTCTGCCCGCCCGATCAAGCCGCAGGTCGTCATCCATGATCCGGCCATCCCGCGCGAAGACGCGCTGATGATCAATCTCGAGCATGAACAGCAGCTGGGCATACGCCGCAGCCTGAAGCCGCTGCAGCTGCCCAAGGCGGCTTACGACTATCTGTCGCCGCGCAAACGCCTGTGTTACTTCTTCGAGCGCGGTATGGAGCTGCCGCCAGCCGGGGAGCCGCAATGAAGACCATGCACTGGCAGGCACTGATAGAAGGTATGCTGGAAGGGGTCTTGCTGGTAGACCCGATACAACTGCACATCCTGGCGGCCAACCGTGCCGCGCACGACTTGCTCAAGCTGCCTGCGCTTGCCTTAAACGGCAAACCCGTAGTGGATCTGGCGGCGGCGCCGGAAGACCTGTTTTTTTGGGAAGACGTCGCGGCGGGCTTATCCGACAATATATTTTCAGAGACCTTGCTGCAACGCCAGGATGGCAGCACCGTGCAGGTGGAACGCCAGGTCACGCTGGTAAGGCTGGGCATGGATACCTCGCTGTATGTGGTGGCGATCCGCGATCACACCAGCCAGCGCCAGGTTGAGAACGAGCTGGAAAAACTGATCGCCGAATTGCGCGCCACGCTGGAATCTACCGCGGACGGCATTCTGGTCACCGATCTCGATGGCGCGATCCGCAGTTACAACCATCTGTTCGCCAAGTTATGGAACCTGCCAGACGATTTGCTGACGCAAAGGGATGACGGCGCGATCTATGCATGGATGGACAAGTGCATGGTCGATGCCAACCATTACTCCGAGCGCCTTGGCTCGATCAACCGCTCGCCTTTGATGGAATCGACCGATGTGCTGGTGCTGCGCTCGGGCAAGATACTGGAGCGCGTGACGCTGCCGCAATACGCGCGCGGCCGGCCGATAGGCCGCGTGTATTCGTATCGCGATATCACACAAAGGCTGGCCGACGAGGCCCGCCTGCAACTGGCGGCCAAGGTGTTCGAGTCCAGCACCGACGCGATCTTCATCACCGACAGCGAACAAAAAATTATCACCACCAACCCCAGTTTCGAGCGGCTTTCCAGCTATACCGAGAAAGAGATGGTAGGCCTGACGGTCAGCGAATTTTTCTCCAAGGAAGGCAATACGGACAGCGTCAAAAAACTGCTGGAAGAGCTGGAGATCCGGGGCTACTGGGAAGGAGAACTGTGGAACCGGCGCAAGAATGGCCACGCTTATTTATGCATGATTTCCCTGGTCAGGGTGCAGGACGAGGTCGGGCATACGGTGCACTATATCGGCTTTTTCAAAGACCGGACCGAGAACCATACCGCCAAGCAGAAAATTGAAGAGCTGGCGTTTTCCGATGTCCTGACCGGCTTACCCAACCGTCTGTTGCTGGCCGAACGGATCAAGCAATCGATCACTTTTTCCAGTCGCAACAACGGCAGCTTTGCCCTGCTGTTCCTCGATCTCGATCATTTCAAGCAAATCAATGATTCGCTCGGCCACCCGTTCGGTGACCGCGTGCTGATAGAAGTGACCGAACGGCTCAAGCGCTGCATACGCCAGGTCGATACCGCTGCGCGCCTGGGCGGGGATGAATTTGTCCTGTTGCTGCATCAGGCCGATGCCAGCGGCGCCGAAATCTGCGCCCGTCGCGTGCTGCAGGAACTGAACGCGCCGTTCACGCTCGATACCATGAGCTTCACGGTCACCTGCAGTATAGGGATTGCGCTGTATCCGGTCGATGGCGTGGATATGGATGACCTGATCAAGAACGCCGATAGCGCGATGTACCACGTCAAGGAAAGGGGCCGTTCGGATTTCCGCTTTTATCAGCGCCAGATGAACATAGGATTGTTGTCGCGCATGAAGATCGACCATGCGATGCGCCAGGCGCTGGAACACAACCGTTTCCGCCTGCATTATCAGCCTTTGGTGAATCTGGAAAATGACGAAGTATTTGGCGTGGAAGCGCTGATACGCTGGCATGACGCCGATATGGGCGAAGTCAGCCCGGCGCAGTTCATCCCGATTGCCGAAGAAACCGGCGCGATAGTCGCGATCGGCAACTGGGTCATGCAAACGGCGATCAGGCAGGCCGCGCTGTGGCACCAGAGGGGCGAAAATTTAAGCATCTCGGTGAACGTTTCGGCGCTGCAATTTCAGCAGACCGATTTTGTGGCAGACATCGCCAACGCATTGCTGGAGGCCGGCGTGCCGCCAGACAGGATAGAACTGGAACTGACCGAGTCGATACTGATACGCGATGTCGAGGAGACGCTGAAAAAACTGCAGGAGCTGGCCGAATTGGGCGTCAAGATGTCGATTGACGATTTTGGCACGGGTTATTCCAGCCTCAGCTATCTCAAGCGTTTCCCTATCAGCAAACTCAAGATCGACCGTTCATTCGTGATGAACCTGCCTGAAGATGAAAGTGATATCGCCATCGTCACCGCCATCATCAGCCTGGCCCATGCGCTGAAACTGCGCGTGATTGCCGAGGGGGTGGAAACTGCGGAACAACGCGCCCTGCTGCAGGGTTTGCGCTGCGATGAATTGCAGGGTTTTCTGTACGCCCCGGGGCTGGCCATTGATGAGTTTGAAGAGCGCTACCTGCCTTCCATTGCCGACGGTGCAAAACGGATAGGCGGCGACCGCTAGCGCGCTAGCGCCGGCGATTACATCGGCCATACATCAGCCATTCATCGGTGTTTACATAGGCTTGAAACGCCAGGCATACGCCTGGCTGACCTTGAGTTTTTCCTGGCAGCCGCGCAGCTCCACCGTCACCCGCCCCATCTCATCACGATGCGCACGCGCGATGGCGTCGGCGCGCACCACCGCACCACGGTGAATTTGCCAGAACAGTTCGGCGTCAAGGCCATCGATGATTTCCTTGAGCGGCTTGCGCACATGCGCCTCGTCTTCGCTGCTGACGACGCGGGTGTATTTTTCATCCGAGGTGAAGAACAGGATTTTATCGATAGGGAACATCTTGATGGTGTCGCCGACGCTGGCGCTGATCCAGCGTATTTTTTCGACCGCCGGCGCACGCAAGCGTTTGTCCAGCTCCTGCATCAGCTGGCCGACATCCGGCGCCGCCTGCCTGCTGCTGAGCCGCTCGCGTAAACGCGCAATCGCCTCGACCAGCCTTTCACGGGCGATGGGCTTTAGCAGGTAATCAATGGCGCCGGCAGCGAAGGCTTCGATCGCATGATTGTCATGGGCCGTGGTAAACACCGCATGGCAGCGCCCCTTGATGGCGTTCGCCACATCCAGGCCGGACATCCCTGGCATGCGGATGTCGAGAAACGCGATGTCCGGGCTGCTGGCATAAATCGCTTCCAGCGCATCGGCACCGTGCTCACACTCGGCCACTATCCTCAATTCCGGCCAGTGCTCGGCCAGCATGCGGCGCAGTTCCTTGCGCGGCAAGTCTTCGTCGTCTGCAATGATTGCGGTGATCATCATGTCTCTCTTTCCAGTCTCGTGTTCAGTTCAGTTTTCAGCTTTCAATTCAGCAAGGGCAAGACGATGACGGCGGCGATCCCGCCCTCGGGCCTGGCTTTCAACTGCAGGCTGGCGCGCTTGCCAAACATGGCTTCCAGCCTTTCGCGGATATTCGCCAGGCCGATGCCACTACCCGAGGTGGTGGTGCCGAACCCGGCCCCGTCGTCGGCCACGGTCAGTTCCAGGCCCTGCTCGTCATTTACCAGCACGCGTCTGGCGCTGACCGCAATATGCACCGGGCCGATTTTCGGCTCCACCCCGTGCTTGACCGCATTTTCTACCAGCGAGATCAGCATCAGCGGCGGCAAGGCGGCATCCGCCACGTCCGATTCCACGCTAAAGCTCAGGCGCGGAATGCGCGCCTGCATCAGGCCGAGATAGGCCCGCGCCGCTTCCAGCTGTTGCACCAGGCTCCCCTGCACCGAAGTGCCGTCATCGCGCATCTGCGGAATGGTCGCACGCAGGTAATCGACCAGATGATCGACAATCGCCGTGGCACGCGCAGGCTCGGTCAGGATAGCCGAGCGCACGCCGGCCAGCGTGTTGAACAGGAAGTGCGGCTCTACCTGCGCCACCAGGACCGAGAGGCGCAGTTCCGCCTCACGCCTTGCCTCCTGCGCGCGCGTCAGTTCCTGCTGGCGCAAGGCCTCGGTCAGTTTCTTGCGCTGGCGGAAAAACACCCAAAGATCGAAGCCGCTGCCGGAGTACAGTATGAGAAAAGTGAACGGCAAAGTCTGGAAGACCGTCAGCACGCCTTCCACCATAGGGGAATACTTACCCACATTGGGATTGGGAATATCGGCGGCCGAACTTGCCACTGAACTTGCCGCAGCATGGGTGGCATCGGCAGACTGCCTCTCCTTGGTGGCGGCTAGCTCCCTGTCTTGTTTTTCTTTGCCAAAATAGAGCTTGGTATGGCCGTCGCCATAGGCCAGATACTTGGCGGAATAACGCAGGCCGTCAAATATCCCCCAGCTAAGCAGTGCGCCCAGGCATAGCGCGCCGACCAGGAGCGCCGCTTCCTTGCGCGGAGAAAAATTCCTTTGCCTGACCCTGACAGCCATCGCCTGCCCAAGCAGGCAAAGAACCGCCATGCCAGTGTAGATAGGCACAGCAAAAACCGAATATCGCGTCAGGTCGGGATTCGTCACCATGTAAACTAAGCTGATGAATACCAGACCGATGGTCTGCACCCCGAGAAACGCATAGGCCCGATAACGGAACCAGGTGCGCGAGAACACAGGATAATTGCGGTAACGGTTGAGCCAGGTATCACTTTGCAGCGACACTTCTGATGGCAAGACTTGATCTGACATGGCTGAGGCGGCACTAGGGTTGAAGGATTGCATGGCAGCTCCTGAAAAGGTAGAAGTTGTCAATGTAAGTGAAAACAAACGCAGCGGGCGGCGTTGCGATAAACCCGGATTAAGGCCGATGAAACAGTTATTTTGCGGCCTGAACTACTCTGCAGTATCTTCGGCCGGGGCGCTACCGGACGCCGGGTTCGACCTGGCTCTCTGCTGTGTGGCAATGCGGATGATGGTGTTGCGGATCGACAGCAGCACCGCGGTCGCATTGAAAGGCTTGACGATGAAGCCGCTCACGCCATGCTGCTGCGCCGCCTGTATGGTGGCGGCGTCGATCTTAGCCGAGACCCAGAAGATCAGGGCCTTGGGCAACTCGCTGTGCAGCGCATCGAGCAAGGCCATGCCGTCGCCATTGGTGTCGCCGATATCGACGCAGATAATTTGCGGCTGCAGCTTGACCACGCGTGCCAGGTTGGACAGGCTGGTGTTGCTCGCGCCGACCACTTCATGGCCGCCATTGTTCAGCACCGAAGCCAGAAGATCACGGGCAACCGCCTGATTATCGAGAATGAAGGCTTTGAGCATGAAGGAGCCGTTTACCAGAAGAAAGATGAAAAACATCATAAAGGAAAATCTGGTGATTGTGCCAATAGAATGCGCCTAAAATATACTAAGGGGCAGTATCTCCATATTTTTCCCAACACGCGCGTATTACGTGCACTCTAGGGAATCAGGTGCCTATACTCCCTATATTTATGACATGTGAAGGCAGCTGAGCTCACTTCCCGTGCGCTTCGCGGCCGTTCTTCAGATATCTGCTCAGCCACTGATCCTGCTCCCACAGCATGTGCATGACCGATTCGCGGGCGCGGTAGCTGTGGCTCTCATTGGGCAGCATCACGAGCCGCGCGGTGGCGCCCAGGCCCTGCAAGGCTTGATACATGCGCTCGCTTTGCACCGGCGAGGTGCCGGGATTGTTATCTTGCTCGCCATGAATCAACAGCAGCGGGTCTTCTATCTTGTTGGCAAAATTAAACGGCGCCATGGCCTGGTAGGCCTCTTTCGCCTTCCAGAAATTGCGCTCCTCCGACTGGAAGCCAAACGGCGTCAGGGTGCGGTTATACGCACCGGAGCGGGCAATCCCTGCGCGAAACAGGCTGGTGTGGGCGAGCAGATTGGCGGCCATGAAGGCGCCATAGCTATGCCCGCCAATCGCGATGCGGCTGCGCTCGGCAACCCCGATGCGCACCACTTCTTCCACCGCCGCTTCGGCGTTCATCTTTAACTGCTCGATGTAGGTGTCGTTCGGCTCGTCCCTGCCCTCGCCTATGATGGGCATGGCAGGATCATCGAGTACCGCATAACCGCGCGCCAGCATCACCTGCGGCCCATTGAAGTTGATGCGGTTGAATTTGTAGGGTGAGCTTTTCACCTGGCCGGCGGCTTCCGCGGTCTTGAACTCGCGCGGATAGGCCCACATCAGCAAAGGGCGCGGGCCGTCGCGCCGGGAATCATAGCCGGGCGGCAAATACAAGGTGGCACTGAGCTCGACCCCATCCTCGCGCTCATAGCGCAAGATGCGTTTTTGCACACCGCGAAATTGTGGCGTGGGATGGGGAAATGCCGTCAGGGCGCGCGGTGCGGCGTTGCTGTCGAGCTGGCGCAGGTATAGGTTGGGCCGCTCTTCATTCGACTCGCGGCTGGTCAGCAGTTGACTGCCCTTGTCATCGAGCACGCCCAAAACCTCTTCGTAATAAGGCGCCTTGGAGCGCCACAGCCTGGTGATTTTTTCGCTCGGCAAATGCAAGCGGTCAAGAAACGGCCGCTCACCTTCCGGGCTGGCGCCGGCACCGATCAGGAACAGCGATTGGCCATCCGGCGTAGTACGCAGCACGCTGCGGCCATAACTGTTGAGCGTCATCAGCGGGGTGCCCGGGTTGGCATATTGGTCTTCTGACTTGCGGTTGAAAATCAACTCCGGCTTGGTATTGGGCACGCCGGGCTGGATGCGCCAGGTGCGCGTATCGCGCGTCTTCCACCAGTTTTCAGTCACCAGCGCCAATCCGTCATTGCCCCACTGCACCGAGTTGAAACGCCAGGCAAGCGCGAGCAACTCCTGCGGCGGCGCGGTAAACGGCGCGGCTTGCTGCATCAGCACATCATGTATCTTGACGTTCGCATCCGGATCACCGCCGGCCTGCGCTTCCAGCCAATACAGGCTGGCCGGCTTATCGCTGCGCCAGCCAAAATCGCGCGGTCCCGGCTGCACCGCATCGCTGCCGTTGGGAAGCCGCTCGCGCATGGGGCGTTCGGCAATGGTCTTGATTTTTTTGCCCTGATCGCTCCAGACTTCGATCAGCTGTCCGAATCTTTCCATCGGCAAGATCATCGAATAGGGCCGGCGCACCTGCGTCGTCAGCAGCAGCTTGCTGTTGGGCGAAGCCTGCACCTTGCTTAGCGCCATGACCGGCCCGATGCGGCGCAGATCGCCCTCTACGCTGACGATCGCCAGCTGGGTCTGCAATTGCCATTCCAGCATATTGGCATCCTGCGCCGTCTTTAGCATATCGGGATAAGTGCGGAGTTGACTCAGCTTGCCGCCCCTGCTCTCCTGCATGGCCGGGCCACTGGGCACGGCTGGCGCCACTGGCGCCCTGGCCTGGCGGCGCGGCAACAGTCGCACCAATAACTGTTCGGAATCATTCAGCCAGGAGAAGCCATAGCCGGTGACCGCATTGAGTTTGTCGGCGATCAAGCGGCGCGCGCTGGCCTCTTCTACATCCAGCAGCCACAATTCGACGCCATTCTCGGCCCAGCGGGTAAACGCCACCCACTGCTCATCGGGCGACCATAGACTATCGGCGATGCGCGCCTTGGCCGGCAAGCCCTTGACTTCGCGTATCTTGCCGCTGGCAATATCCAATAAACTCAGGCCATTGCTCAGATCAAAACGGCTTGCCGCACGGGTGCGCGGGTTAATCCGCAGCCCGGCCAGCTTCAGTTCCGGCTGCGCCACTTCGGCGATGCCCGGCAAACCCGGCACGCTGATCAGCAAGGCCGTCTTGCGCTGCGGCCCTAGCTTGAACTGCGGCCCACGCGGCGCATCCACCACGGCCTGCAGTTCCGGCGGCGGCATACGGTATCCGCCCTCGGCACCACTGAACGCCAGCGCAGAGCACGACAGCAGCGCTACGCCGGCCATGAGCAGCAAGCGCTTCACGCCCCTGGCCATGAACATCCTGCCCGGGGTCATCCGCATCTGCATATTTTCTTACTTTTCATTGTTATCTGGTCTTGCCGGTAATTAGCCGGCCAGTATATTTTCGTCAGGTTTGACTGTCTAGACAAATCTAAGCGCGTTCAAGAAATGCAATAAAACAACGAAAGCGCCATACAAATCAGCATCGTTTTGCATTTTGAGCGAAGATTTTTCGGTGTGTTGCAGTTTGCGCCACTGTTCGATAATCGCATGGTAAGCTTGCCGCCGAATTAAGCATTCCACCCCCAAAATATTAAAATCTGATCCAGAGAAACCTTACCCCACAAGGAGAAGTTTGTGACCTCAAGCACCATCAATAGGCCCGTGAAGGAAAGTCAGCCGGCCGCGTTACCAATGCTGTTTTTAACAGANNGGCTATGAGCGTGGTAACGCGCTGGCATTGTATGCAACTTATACAGGACTGGTTTATCTGTCTCCTTTATTGGGTGGTTATCTGGCTGACAGGTACCTGGGAAAACGCAAGGCCATCCTGATCGGTGGATTTACCATGGCATTTGGTCATTTTGCCATGGCCTTCCCATCATTGCTGCATCTGGCGCTAGGCCTGATCATTATCGGTAACGGTTTTTTCAAGCCGAATATCGGCACTTTGCTCGGCTCTCTGTATCGCGAAAACGATCCGCGCCGTGACGGTGGTTTCACCTTCTTTTACATGGGCGTAAATACCGGTGCTTTCCTGGCCCCCTTGATCGCCGGCACATTAGGTGAAAAAGTCGGCTGGCATTATGGTTTTGCCGCCGCCGGTGTTGGTATGTGCCTGGGCTTGGCGCAATTTGTGCATGGCCAGAAAAAACTTGGCGATGCTGGCTTTATCGGTACAAAAACCAGCCTGGATAAAAAAGACTGGCTACACATCATGCTGATTAGTTCAGGCATGATTCCTCTGGTACTGGCTATTTTAGGCACATGGTCACTGTTTGGCCCGTTCTGGAATGGTTTGCCCCTCCTCGGCAAAGTCGCTCTGGTTGTGGCGATCATTGCTGCACTGTGGTTTGGTAACAAGCCAAAAGAGGATGCTGAAAAAATGAGCCGCGAAGAATGGCATCGCATTATCGCTATTCTGATCATGGGCTTTTTTGTGGTGTTCTTCTGGATGGGTTTTGAACAGGCAGGCGGCACCATGAGCCTGTTTGCCGATAAACAGACTGATCGCCACCTGGCAGGCTGGGAAATCCCTGCATCGTTCTTCCAGGCAATTAACCCCCTGGGCATCGTTTTATTCGGCCCTATCATGGCGTTCATCTGGACACGCAATGCCGAATCTAAATTCAGGCTGCCGACACCAGCAAAAATGGCGCTGGGCATGATCATTCTTGGACTAGGGTTTATCGTGATGGCGTTCGCCCAAGACCAGGCAAATTTGACTGGCCCGGTCGGACCGCAATGGCTATTCTTTGTCTATTTACTCCATACTATAGGTGAACTCTGCCTTTCTCCGGTCGGCCTGTCTATGGTGACCAAGCTGGCACCGACCCGCGTAGTCGCAATGATGATGGGGGTCTGGTACCTGGCCAATTTTGTCGCCAACCTGCTCGCTGGCTACCTGGAAGAGATATTGAAAGGTTCTTCGTTCCCGCTGTATGGTTTCCTGGTAGGCAGCTCAATCGGCGCCGGCATNNTTTCATATGAACGCGGTACAGGATAATCCGCCGTGAGTCGATCGCAGCCCCACCAATTGGGCGCACATACATCATGTCTTTTAGCTGTCACACCGGCATGATGACATAAGCTTATAGCCAATTACTGAAAAAGCTTACGCTTAGCGATGTCATGAAAATACAGACGAAAAAAACTCCCGTACCAGCGGGAGTTTTTTTTGGGGGATATTAAATCAGCGTAACTTGATTACTTCTTTTTGGAAACAGTCTTTTCAGCAGCTTGAGTGAATTGCTGAGTGGCGTTTGCCAGGTTTTCTTCCAAGGTTTGTACGGCTTGCTTGGTTGTCTTAGTCAACTGCTCGTAACCGGCGTTGATGTTGCCAACGACTGCTTTCAATGCCGTCACAGCCTGCTCGGAACCTGCTGGTGCATTTTTTGTCACTTCTTCGATCAGCGAAGTTACTTTAGCGTTAGTCTCGGCGATATGCGCTTCAACTGCCTTAGTGAATTCTTGCTGGGTCGCGTTAGTGATGCTGGCGAGGTGACGGCCATAAGCCAATGCTTTTTCTGCAGTTGGTTTTGCTTGAGCTGTCGTCAAAGAAATGAATTCCTGCGCATCTTTAGCTGCAGCCAATTGCTTGGCAGCCGCAGTGCTTTCTTCAAAAGAAGCTTTAGCTGCATTGACGTTGAGGGAGACAAATTGCTCCAGACCGTCAAAAGCTTTCTTGTTCAGGGATGCCAGCGCGGCAAATTGTGTTTCCAGGTTTGCTTTAGTGGCGGCGATAAATTGTTCTGGTGTTGTGTACATAGTATTCTCCAAGAAATTAAAAAACGTAAATGGCAGCGGCGTCCTGTTAATTCTTTACATGGTGCACTGCAACAAATTCTATTCTACGCGATTAAATTAAGGTGTCAAGATTTTTTTGTGCACCGCAACAAAATATTTTCCATGGTTTTTTAGTCATCAATTTATCCATAAAAATCAGCGCTGTCCGGCCTCGAACGCCAGCAGGATTTTCTTGTTGTTCAAGCCCCCGGCATAGCCCGTCAGCGCCCCTGAGCTGGCAATCACCCTGTGGCAGGGTACGATGATGGAGATAGGATTGCGTCCGTTCGCCGACCCCACCGCACGCACCGCGCCGGGCTTGCCTATGCGCCTGGCTATCTCGGCATAGCTTGCTGTTGCGCCAAACGGCAAGCTGAGCAATGCCCGCCAGACCGCCTGCTGAAAAGCCGTGCCGCCCGCCATGTCGAGCGGCAGGTCGAAGTCGCGCCTTTCTCCAGCAAAATAGGCAGCCAGCTGGGTGCGGGTTTGCTGCAGCACGGGATGACTTGCATGATGTTGCCAGCCGCTGCTGCCCTTGAAATGCCTGTGCTCTTCAAAATAGACTCCGGCCAGGCCCCGTTCACTGGCGGCCAGCAGGAGAGTGCCGACGGGGCTGCGGTGTTCGGTATAGAACATGATTATTCCTTCGCTAAAGATTGCCATAACAATAAAGCGGCGTATGAACGCCAGGGCGACCATGCCTGGGCGCGCTGCAATAGCTGTTTTTCGGTAATTCTGCTGTCTGGCGCCACCGCAGCGGCTTTTTGCAGGCCGAGATCGCCGGCGGGGAAGGCATCCGGAAAACGCAGGGCGCGCAAGGCAATATACTGGGCAGTCCATTCGCCGATACCGGTCACGGTTTTCAGATCNNGTGCTGACGCCCTCACCGAAAGCCCGCACCAACCTGCCCGAGACAGTGGTTGCGCCAGCCACGCTGACCTGCTGGCCCAATACCGCACGGATCGCCAGTTCAAAAATATCAAATGCCCCGGGCACCCTGAGTCCGGGCGTGCGCGCCATCTGCTGCGCCAGCAAGGGATCGCTCCCGAGATGCGACTGGATCACGCCCGGATTCGCCTCCAGGTCAAACTGTGTGCGTACCCGCGCCAGCAAGGGCATCAATACGGCAGACAGCTCCGGCGCCACCTGCAAAGCGAGCTGCTGGCGCTGTGGCAGATGCGTCACCTTGATCCAGCCTGTCTTGCCATCCAGCTTTATGCTGCGGACGTAGGCCTGCTTGCCGATGACCGCTTCCAGCCCCGGCATCGCACGCCCCCCCAGGTAAGCCAGCAAAGCATCCCAGGCATATGGCGGGCGATAGGCCAGCCGCAGCACCAGGCCTTCGCTTTCTTCCGCCGCGCTGCGCCTGATGGAACCCGGAGTCATCTGGTAACGTTGTTCAAATAGAGCATTAAAGCGCCGCACGCTGCCGAAACCTGCGGCATACGCCAGCTCGGCCATGGGCAGACGGGTTTCTTGCAGGAGTTTTTTGGCGAACAATAGCCGCTGGGTCTGCGCCAGCTCGACCGGGCTGACGCCAAATTCCTGCAGCAGCACGCGGCGCAATTGGCGCGACGACAAACCCACCTGCGCGGATAACTGCTCAAGACTGGCGTCATTGAGCGCGCCGGCGGCAATCTTTTGCCACACCCCGTGCGCCAGATTTTGCTGCAAGGCGTAGGGCGCCAGCTCAGGACGACATCTCAGGCAGGGACGAAACCCGCCCGCCTCGGCTGCTGCGGCAGAGCTAAAGAATACGCAAGAGGAAGCGCGTGGCGTTCTGGCACTGCAGACCGGGCGGCAGTAAATCCCGGTGCTCTTGATACCGGTAAAAAACACGCCGTCAAAACGCGCATCGCGCGCCGCCACAGCGCGATAACAGGCTTGCTCGCGCTCGGTAAGAGCGGGCAAGTCCGGAATACTTTTTACCATTTCTCGTCTCATGTTGCGGCGATCCAAGACTTCAGCTGTCTCAGAAACGCCTGATGGAATACCAGCTGACTTTATACGGCAAACGCCCGGGCTAATCTAGCCGTTTTCGGACAGTTGAGCATAGCGCCGCCGGTGCATTGCCGTTTTCTCCGCCTGACCTTGCATAAAATCAAAACGCTGCCAGCCCGGCACGCAGCCCCCATGCGGCCTGCAGGCACGATAGCCTGAAGACCCGCATGGATAGTGCGTGTCCGGCCTGACGATTTTTCAAATTTGCACGTGGTTAGCGACTTTTCAGGCGAAACAGGGATTGGCATGGCAATAATACCGGTCCACATGCCTTGCCGATTTCCGCTACACTCAGTGGCTTACCCCCTGCGGTACCCACGTATCCAATACCTTTAACGACCGATTACCATGCGCACATCTAGCCCCGATTTGAAAACCGTCTTGATCGCCAGCGGCTTTATATTGACTCTGGCAATGGGGGTGCGGCATGGCTTCGGATTCTGGATGCAACCGATTTCCCAGGCCCATGGCTGGACGCGGGAAACCTATTCGCTCGCCTTGGCAGTACAAAATCTGATGTGGGGGGCGTTTGGCCCGTTTGCCGGAATGGCGGTCGATAAACTGGGCACGATGCGGGTAGTCGTGATCGGCGCTTTTTTATATGCCGCCGGCCTGTTATGGATGGCTCTGGTTAATCAACCGACCTTGTTTGTGGTTGGCTCTGGCATCCTGATCGGCGCAGCGCTGGCCTGCACCGCATTTGGCGCGGTAAGCGGCATCATCGGGCGCACCGCACCCGAGGCCAAGCGCTCATGGGCGTTCGGCATGTCTTCCGCCGCCAGCTCGTTCGGCCAGTTTGTCATGATGCCGGTCGAACAACAGATGATCAGCCATGCGGGCTGGCAAAACGCTTTTTATTTGCTGGCGATCCTGTTGCTGCTGGTGATGTTGCCCATGGCGTGGCGCCTGCGCGAGCCGGCGCTAAGCCAGGCAAGCGGTCCGCAACAAAGCATTATGGAGGCGATACGTGAAGCCTTCGCCTACCGTCCGTTTCTGCTGCTGGTGGCAGGTTATTTTGTCTGCGGTTTTCAGGTGGTGTTTATCGCCGTACACATGCCTGCGTATCTCAAGGATAAAAATATCATGGACCCGAATGTCGCCGTCTTTTCACTGGCGCTGATCGGCCTGTTCAATATCTTCGGCTCGTATTACGCAGGCAAGCTAGGCGGCATCTACCCTAAACGTTACCTGCTGTCATCGATTTACCTGAGCCGCACCATCGTCATCGCCTTATTCTTGCTGGCGCCGCTGTCATCGTATTCTGTGTATGTGTTCTCTGCCGCGATGGGCTTATTCTGGCTCTCTACTGTGCCACTGACTAACGGTGTCATCGCCGGCATTTTCGGCATGAAGTATTTATCCATGCTGTCTGGCTTTGTCTTCTTCTCGCATCAGGTCGGAAGTTTCATGGGGGTGTGGCTGGGCGGGTATATTTTTACCAAAACGGGAAACTACAATTTCGTTTGGATGATTACCCTTGCCCTGGGCGCATTCGCTACCCTGATCAATTTGCCGATCAACGAAAAACCTATCATGCGCGCCCAGGTGGCATCGACATAAAATGAAAATACGCTTTCCACGTCACAGGCTGATCAAACTGCTGCTTATCGTATTGGCGGCAACTGTCCTGGCTTTGTCGTTTCTGGCATACCTGCAAGCTTCGTTTGTCATCGACCTGGCCAATCGCTTTATCCTTTGCTAGNNCTCCCTTTTTATCTGATTTTGTAATAAAACTTCAGTATCTGATCACTCTAGCTTCCAGACAAAATCAACCTTAGCCCAAAGCTGGTCTGCCTTGCCATCTTTACTGCCAGGCTTAAATTTGCATTGGCTCAAGGCAGACACCGCCGCTTTATCCAAGCTTTTTGAGCCGCTGGATTTTTCCACTTTGGACTCAAGCACTTTTCCATCCGTGGCAATTAAAAAGCCCATAGAGACGGTGCCCGTTTCTTCATTCATCAAGGCAGCTTTTGGATATTTAGGAGGATCGCAAGACTTACTGTCCATCACCGGAGCAACGTCGGCAGCAAAGGAAGTAGCCGAGGCGGCAAGTAAACATGCGGTAGCGATCAGTGAGAAACTAGCTTTCATAAACAGACTCTTCAATATTGATTTAATTATTAAAATATCTGGCCAAAGTATCAAACTTCGCGCGCAAACTCTATTCTTTACAACCCCAGACAAATTCTACCTTAGCTTAAATGTTAGTTCTTCCCGAAGAATTAAAATTCTTCCCAATCGTCATTACTGGCGGCGGATGCGGCCTTTTTTGGTGCTGGCTTTGAAGCAGGCAAGGATTTCACTGCAGTCACTTTCGGTTTAGGTTTTGCGGCCGGCGCCGCTGCCACGCGGTGAACAGGTGCGGCAACAGGCTTCATCGCAAAATCACCATCGCCTGGGCTAAGCTTGAATATGCTCACCACCTTGGCCAGCTCTGCAGCCTGATCCTGCAAGCTCTGTGCCGCAGCCGCAGCCTCTTCTACCAATGCAGCATTCTGCTGGGTCATGCTGTCCATTTCAATAATGGCGTGGTTGACCGCCTCAATGCCAGAGCTTTGCTCCTGGCTGGCCGCGCTGATCTCGGCAATGATGTCAGTGACGTGCTTGACGCTGGAGACCACTTCTTCAATCGTCACACCCGCCTGGCCGACCAGCTTGCTACCAATTTCCACTTTTTCGACCGACACGCCAATCAGGGTCTTAATCTCTTTTGCCGCCGCCGCACTACGTTGCGCCAGATTGCGCACTTCGGACGCCACCACCGCAAAGCCACGCCCCTGCTCACCGGCACGCGCAGCTTCAACCGCAGCATTTAAGGCCAGAATATTGGTCTGGAAAGCGATGCCATCGATGACGCTGATGATATCGACAATCTTCTTGGAAGATTCGTTGATAGAACTCATGGTATCGACAACTTGTGCCACGACCACGCCGCCTTGGCGCGCAACTTCAGACGCAGATGCGGCCAGGTTATTCGCTTCGCGCGCATTGTCGGCATTTTGTTTTACGGTAACGGTCAGCTCTTTCATCGACGTCGTAGTTTTTTCCAGCGAACTCGCTTGCTGTTCAGTGCGGCTAGAAAGATCCAGGTTGCCGCTGGCGATTTCGCTAGAGGCGGTAGCGATGGTATCGGTTCCCAAACGTACCTGGCCGACAATATTCACCAAACTGTCGCGCATGGTTTTCATTTCGGCCAACAAGCTGGAATCATCACCTGCATCGGTGTTAATAGGAGAGGCCAGATTACCCGCGGCCACCTCGCCGGCAATCCGTGCGGCATAATCTGGCTCGCCGCCAAGCTGCTTGAGCAAACTGCGCGTAATAATGACAGCAGCAATAATTCCAACGATCAAAGCCAGGGCGCCCAGCAGCAACATCATGGTTCTGGCTGCCGCAAATGCCGAGCGCGCCTCATCTGCGATAATGGCACTTTGTTTGTCTTCAGCGACCACCAATTCATCCAGGCTATCGAGCCATTTTTTCTGAATAGGACGTATTTTCTTGATCAATGCGATAGTTGCCGCTTCAGGATTATTGGCGATACCTAATTCCTGAGCTTTCGCTGGCAAGCTTGCAGAGGCGAGCTCTTGCTCCTTGATTTTTGCTAGCAGCGCTTTTTCTCCCGCTGTCGTGCTGCTCTCTTCGGCAAACATCTTTGCCAGTTTTTCTTCCGCTTCAGCATATTTTTTAGACTGTTCTTTAATCTTTGCCAGATCCGGCGCCATATCATCAGGATCGGTAAGCAGGGTCAGGTTGCGCAAAGACACCATGCGATCATAGACGATCGCGCGCATATCGCTGACCAGGCGGGTCTCAACGTTGCTGACATTAACGATTTTCTCGAGTCGCCCCTGAATCTGCCCCATGCGGACAATACCTAATACCGTTACCACAATCAACAATACGAGCACCAAAGCAAAGCCAAGGCCGAGACGTTTTCCTACCTTCATTTTTGCGAAATTCATTTTTT
>CXWL01099059.1_pt1 | contig 25420 bp, 24 predicted proteins | sample 590931 | NCBI WGS metagenome assembly CXWL01 (sample SAMEA3498368, study PRJEB10139) | groundwater metagenome | biome: water well; material: biofilm material | place: Germany | collected 2015-04-27
CTGGCCAAGCAGAAGGCCGAGGACGCGACGCGCCAGAAGTCCGAATTCCTGGCCAACATGAGCCACGAGATGCGCACCCCGCTGGCCGGCGTGATCGGCATGCTCGGCTTCGCGCTGCGCGACAGCCGGCTGCACGCCGGCACCCGCGAACAGATCCTGCGCGGCCAGGCCAATGCCCAGTCGCTGCTGTCGATCATCAACGACCTGCTCGACTTTTCGAAGATCGAAGCCGGCAAGCTCAGTATCGAGAACATCGACTTCGCGCTCGCCGCCACGCTGGAAAACGTGGTCAGCCTGTTCGAGGAGCAGGCCGCGGCGCACAGCGTCGGCTTCGACATCGACCTGGCGCCCGACCTGCCGCGCTTCGTGGTGGGCGACCCGACCCGGCTGCGCCAGGTGCTGGTCAACCTGGTCGGCAACGCCTTCAAGTTCACCAACCGCGGCACAGTCAGCGTGCAGGTCGAGCGGCTGGCGGGCGATCCCGGACAGCCGCAGATCAACATGATACGGTTTTCGGTGCTAGACACTGGAATCGGTATCGCATCCGAAGCGCTGGCGCGCCTGTTCCAGAAATTCGAACAGGCCGACAGCACCACCACGCGGCGCTACGGCGGCACCGGGCTGGGGCTGGCGATCTGCCGCCAGCTGGTCGAGCTGATGGGCGGGACGATCAGCGTCGTCAGCGAGGAGGGTGTGGGCAGCTGCTTCAGCTTCATGCTGCCGCTGGCCGACGGCGTCGCGCCGCCGCTGGTGCCGCACGTGCCGCGCGCGCCGCACAGCCATCGCCTGAAGGTGCTGTGCGCCGAGGACTTCCCGACCAACCAGATCATCATCCGCATGATGCTCGAAGAACTGGGCCACCAGGTCGACATCGCCGACAACGGTGTGATGGCGCTGGCCGCCTGCGCCCGCACCCGCTACGACCTGATCCTGATGGACGGGCGCATGCCCGAACTGGACGGCGCCAGCGCCACCCGCATGATCCGCGCCGGCGGGCCGGCCGAGGCGCCGGTGCAGGACCGCGACCTGATGATCATCGCGCTGACCGCCAACGCCAGCGAAGAAGACCGCGCGCGCTACCTGGCCTCCGGCATGGACGACTTCCTGTCCAAGCCGATCGACGAAGCGGCGCTGCACGCCCAGTTGAGCCGCGCCATCGATCGCCAGCTGGCGCGCGGCATCGCGCTGGCTCCGATGCCGCCGCCCGGATCAGGGCGCGTCCCCGGCACCGCCGAACTCGATGCGATGTTCGGCGTGCTGACCGGCCCGACCCCGCTGGCCGTGGCGGTGTCGCAGAACGCCGGGCGCCGCACCACCGACCTGAAGGCGCGCATGCGGATTGCGTTCGCCGGCGACCTGCCGGGCCGGCGCGCCGACCTGGAAGCGGCGGTCGGGCGCGAGGACAGCGCAATGGCGGCGCGCCTGCTGCACGGGATCAAGGGCAGCGCGGCCTACCTCGAGGCGACCGAACTGCACCTGCTGTGCGGCGAGCTCGAAGTGGCCGCCGACCAGTGCGATTGGCGCATGATCGGGGCGGCGATGCCGCGCCTGCGCCGCCTGCTCGACACATTCGAAGGTGGCGCGACCTGATCCGGGCAATGGTTATAATCGACTGGGCTGCTGGGGCGGCGCGAACGGGAGAAGCGGATGAAGGTTCTGGTGGTGGACGACGATATCGTCTCGCGCATGGTGCTGATGCACCTGGTCGACAGCTGCGGCGCGTACGAGATCTTCGAAGCGGACGACGGCGAGGATGCATGGACCCAGCTGCAGCAAGGGCTGCGGCCGGCGATCTGTTTTTGCGACCTGCGCATGCCGCGCCTGTCCGGCATGGAGCTGCTGGCGCGCGTCAAGGCCGACCCCGGGTTGGACGGCATGCGCTTCGTGCTGGCTTCATCGGCCAACGACCACGCGACGATGGCGCAGGCCAGCAGCCTGGGCGCCGGCGGCTACATCGTCAAGCCGTTCGAGCAGGACATGGTGCTTGCGCAGCTGGCCGGGCTGATGCCGCAAGCGGCGGGGCTGGTGGAGGAGGCCGAGAACCCGCTCGCCACCATGCAGCGCCTCGGCATCGACGGCGAGCGCCTGCTGGTCTACCTGGGCGGCTTCGAAGGCCAGCTGGCAGCGGCCGGGTCCGAGATCGCGCCGCTGTTGGACAGCGGCGAATCCGATCAGGCGCGCGCTCGCATCGAACGGCTGCACGCCGGCTGCGTCACGCTCGGACTGGCCGGGGCTGCCGCGCGGCTGGACGCACTGGTTACGGGCGCGCCCGATGGCGGCCAGGTCCAGCCCGCGCTGGACGCCGCGCTGGCCGCCGTCCGCCAGCAGGCCGAGCGCGTGCGCAGGATGCAGGGGACCGTGTAAGCCCACTGCGATTGACGCGTTCGCGGAAATCGCAATGGGGCAGCTGGCAATACAAAGTTCACGTCGTTGCCTTGGGACCTAATTTCGTTGCTCCACGGCACCAGTACGCCATCAATCAAGCCCCAGAATATGCTTGATGTTGTAATTGTTTAGAATTAAAGTATCTGCCACCGGCAGTCCGTCCGATACCCATTCCAAGGCGACCATGACACGCGTGATCCCCGCAGCATTGAGCCCTTCGGCCCACCAGGACGACTTCGCGCGCGCGAATTTGCCGCCGTTCGAACAGTGGCCCGACTTCCACTTCGACCTTCCAGCCCTGCAGTATCCGGCGCGCCTGAACTGCGTCGTCGAACTGCTCGACAAGGCGCTGGAGCGCGGCGGCGGCGAGCGCGTCGCGATCTACGGCGAACACGAGACCCTGACCTACGCCCAGCTGCACGCGCGCGTCGACCGCATCGCCCACGTCCTGCAGCGCGACCTGGGCCTGGTCAGCGGCAACCGCGTGCTGCTGCGCGGCGCGAACAATCCGACCATGGCCGCCTGCATCCTTGCCGTGATCAAGGCCGGCTGCATCGCGGTGCCGACCATGCCGCTGCTGCGCGCGGGCGAACTGGCCAAGATCATCGACAAGGCCAGCGTCAATGCGGTGCTGTGCGCGAACGGCCTGCGCGGCGAGCTCGATGTGCTGGCCGGGGCGCCGCCCATGCTTTGTTTCGACACGCCGGGCGACCCGGACTCGCTCGAAGCGCGGATGGCGCGCCACGGCGATCCGTTCGCGCCGTGCGACACCGCCGCCGACGACGTCTGCCTGATCAGCTTCACCTCCGGCACCACTGGCATCCCGAAGGGGACCATGCACTTCCACCGCGACGTGCTGGCCATCTGCGACTGCTTCCCGCCGCATACGCTGCAATCGCGCGCCGACGACATCTTCATCGGCACGCCGCCGCTGGCGTTCACCTTCGGCCTGGGCGGACTGCTGCTGTTCCCGCTGCGGGTCGGCGCGGCCGGCGTGCTGCTGGAAAAGCTGAGCCCCGAAACGCTGCTCGCGGCAATCGAAAAATACCACGCGACGGTGTGCTTCACCGCGCCCACGTTCTATCGCCAGATGGCGCCGATGGCGCACAAGTTCGACCTGTCGCGCCTGCGCCAGACCGTGAGCGCCGGCGAGGCGCTGCCGCTGGCCACGCGCGATGCCTGGCGCGAAGCGACCGGCCTGGAGATGATCGACGGGATTGGCGCGACCGAGCTGCTGCACATATTTATTTCGGCGGCGGGCGACCAGGTCCGCGCCGGCGCCACCGGCAAACCGGTGCCTGGCTACCAGGCCTGCATCCTCGACGCCGGCGGCCGGCAGGTTGGACCAGGCGTGATNNAGACCGGCTGCCGCTACCTGGCCGACGAACGCCAGCGCGAGTATGTCGTCGACGGCTGGAACCTGACCGGCGACGCCTACGAGATGGACGCCGACGGCTATTTCTACTATCGCTCGCGCACCGACGACATGATCATTTCGGCCGGCTATAACATCGCCGGGGTCGAAGTGGAGGAGGCGCTGCTGCGCCATCCGGCGGTCGCCGAGTGCGGCGTGGTGGGGCGTCCCGACGAGGAGCGCGGGCAGGTGGTGGAGGCGTTCGTGGTGCTCAAGGGCGGTTTCGAGCCGACGGCCGACATGGCGAGCGCGCTGCAGGACTTCGTCAAGCAGTCCATCGCGCCCTACAAGTATCCCCGTTCGATTCGATTTCTCGACAAGCTGCCGCGCACCGAAACCGGTAAACTGCAGCGATTCAAATTGCGCAGCGGCGCCGCCGTCTGAGGACAACATGCAAGATCGCGACATCGACATCGACATCGACAAGGGCGCACGGCAGGAGGGCGGGCCGGTGCTGGACCTGGCCAGCCGGCTGACCCAGGACCATCACCAGTCGCTCAAGCTGTGGCTGCGGATGCTGTCGTGCACGGTGCGCATCGAGAACGAGATCCGCAGCCGGCTGCGCACCACCTTCGGCNNGGCCTGCGCATGGGCGAGCTGTCGAAGCGCATGATGGTCACCGGCGGGAACATCACCGGCATCACCGACCAGCTCGAGCAGGAGAAGCTGGTGGCGCGCGTGCCCGACCCGAAAGACCGGCGTGCCTACAGCGTCATGCTGACGCCGGCCGGACGCCGCGCCTTCGCCGAGATGGCGGTGGTGCATGAAGGCTGGATCGCGGAACTGCTCAAGGATATTTCGGGCGACGACAAGGGCACGCTGATCGACCTGCTGTCGCAGATGAAGCAGCACCTGAACGACTCTGATGAACAGTGACCGGAGCGTGGGAACTTCGAGACGATGACAATGACCGGCGCATATCCACGGCAAGGCGGCTGCACCTGCCGCCGCATCCGTTACCAGCTCGACGCGGCGCCGCTGGTCGATTCAGCGGGATGTTGTTTCTTAAGAGACCTGACCCCAGAGCTTTCCCAACTGCGAGTGCCGGGCGTGTCTTCCACTAGAGCCAGTGGAAACCCTTTGACATTAAGCCCGCCAAGCCGAGGGCAACAGCGATAATCGCCCCAAACAGAATCCGGAAGTCGGTTTTGATATCGGATTTCACGGCGCGCAGATCGTTCTTCAGCTCTTTGATGTCGCGCTGAATGAATTCGACGGCAGTTTCAAGTTTTGCCAAGCGATTTTCCATGCCTCCATCTTCTCCCCTTCCAGTCTCGCGGTCAAACGGATCACGCACTGTTCGACCACTGACGTCTTGCCGTGCACGTGCCAACCGGACATAGCGCGTTCGAACACACGTTGCATCGCGGAACAGTCCTGCAAGGATATTGCCCAGCATGCAGGCTACGGTCGAGAGCGGTGGCCGCCTTCGACTTGCGCTTCGCTCCGTTTGTTAAGGAGCCCAATTTGGATCTGCAAAAAAATAATTTCTCCCTTCACCGGAATTGATGCAGCCAACTGGATGATGGCGCTGGTCGTCGCCGTCGTCAGTTTCATCGCCATCCATGGCGCCGTGGCGCTGTTCCGGCGCCATTTGTGCAAGCTTAGCGATGACGGCCGGGCCGACCGGCCCGCCGCCGAGCTGCTCAAGGGACCATGCTATGGGTGATGTTCGCGCTGGCCATGCTGTCGAACCTGGGGATCAACGTCTCGACCTTTATCGCCAGCCTGGGAATCGGCGGCATTGCCATCGCGCTGGCAGTGCAGAATATCCTGGGCGACCTGTTCGCGTCGCTGTCGATCGCGGTCGACAAGCCGTTCGAGGTAGGCGACGCGATCAGGCGGCGAGCAGATCGTGATTGCGAATGCCGAACTGCTGAAAAATACGGTGCGCAATTTCAAGCGCATGTCGAACCGGCGCGTGCAGTTTTCGCTGATGGCCGATCCGGCTACATCGCCCGCGCTGGCGCGCAAGGTGCCTGAGGTGCTGCGCGAGATCATTGAACGCCAGCCCGATGTGCGCTTCGACCGTGCGCACCTGAAAAAAGTGGCGCAGGACGCGCTTGAGTTCGAGCTGGTGTTTTTCGTGCTTGATGCGTCGTATGGAAAATTCATGGACACGCAACAGGCGATCCTGCTGGAAGCAATGGAAGCGTTCGACGAGCTTGGCGTATCGAACAGCGGGCCGTCGCAGCATTTCGTGCTGGAGCGGCGCGGCGGCGAACAGGGGCATCTGGCGGAACAGCATCATGCTGCCGCCGGCTTCAGACCGATTGGCGGATCGCTGCAGCGCGCGCGCTAGCAGCGAATGCCTTGATTACTTCGTGCCCGCTGGTGCGGCGGGGGCGAAGGCGCCTGGAATCGTGATGATGATAGGCGCCGGTTGTGCTGCTGGAGATGCGGGCGCCGCGCCCTTGTAAATCTGGCTGATGCCGAAAATTGCCGCCAGCATGGTGCCCACAATGGTGATCATCGTAGCCAAGGTCCAGCTCTTGATTTCCGCATTCATCTTGTGCGTGTCGGCGCGAAGCTCGCCAAGCTTTGCGTCTGTGCGCAAAGATGCTTTGCCGAGCTCGGCGCGCAGTTCGCCAAGCTTTGTGTCTGTGCTCAAAGTTGCTTTGCCGAGCTCGCCGCGAAACTCAGCGCGAAGTTCGGCGCGAAGTTCGCCAAACTGCGCGTTGGTGCTCATGGTTAATGTGTCGACGGCGGCGCGAACTGCCTCCACATCCGCTTTGGTAGCCAATGTTGGCAGAATCGTGTCGAGACGCGTTTCGAGGGCGGTCATGCGATGCTCCATGCCCCCATCATATGGCGGTTCCCCGCCACCGGCAACAGCTGCACTAGTGTTGTCCACTTTACCCTTCACGCAAAGCGACAGGCCCACGGTGGAGAGCGCGCCGATCACTTAGAACTGGAGCAATGCGAATTCCTTACTGGCCAGGGTGATGCGCGCACGACGCGCCGCTTTGCGCTACTGACCGATGCCAAGCGCCATATCTTTCCCACGTCTGGCGCGCGCGCCAGCGAGGAAGCGCTGGTCGAATACAAGCCACATCGAAGATGTTTGCGATGCCTATCCAGCACTGACGCTGATATAGTTAGATGCCGGGCGAAGCAGATTGATGGCGGGCTGCGGTAGGCAGTGAAGTGTACCTGCCTTGATGGATGTTCGTAATTTGATACACTTACCGGCCGCCGCTGCCTCAAGACGCTGCGTTCGCTCTCAGGGACAATTCCATGTGGCACAGAGTGTCGACATATAACCAACGCCAATCAATATGATCATCAAGAATTTCTTCAGCAATGATCAAGAACGAAAGTTTCAGCCCATCGTTCACATTGACGACGCCGTATGGCGGGAACGCCTTATTAGACTAGTTCTAGCGACGCCCCCCACAACCGCGCGCCTGACGATCGTTGCGGCACCAGCCGGGTTCGGCAAAACCACGATGCTGGCCCAGTTAGCTCGCCATTTCGAGCAAACCGGAGTGTTGGTCGCGTGGTTGAACTGCGATACCCGAGATATGGATCCGGGGATTTTTTCCGAAAGCCTGCTCGCGGCTCTGGCCTACAGCAAGTTGTCGTCTAAAAAGAAGGTAAGAGTGCTGCTCGCGCATGTTGCCGCCCATCTTGCGGCCATTGCAGAACCGTTGGCTATTTTTATCGATGAATATGAAGCTGCATCGAATGCATCCGTCGACGATCTCATCGATGCAATTGCCACTGTCTTGCCCCCGAATGTCACGGTGATTCTGGCCAGCCGCGAGACGCCGAATTTACCTCTTACGCAACTGCAACTGGCAGGCAAGATACGCATCGTCGACGCCGACAGCCTGCGTTTCAGTTTCGATGAAACCCGCACGCTGTTGCAAGACTGCTTGCCTGACAATGCCGTTCACCAAGTCGCGGCCTACGCCGACGGATGGCCGTTCGCCCTTCAGTTGGCGCGGCTGCGTGCCGCCGGCGGCGCCAAGGACGATTGGGTCGTGGGCGCGCGCGCAAAAATGCCGCGGAAGCAGATTTTCGATTACCTGACCAAAGAAGTATTTTCAACCTTGGATCACGAAACCATCGCATTTCTGTCCGAAGTTGCGGTGCTGGGAACACTAGACGTCCTGGCTGCCAACGCGGTGCGCCAGCGTGACGACAGTCTTTCATTCATTCAAACGCTTTCGGCGCTCAAACCCATCGTCGTTGTCGATGAGTCTGACTGGAGCGCCCGGCTGCACCCCTTGCTCTGCGACTATCTGATCGATTCTATGGAAGTGGCATCACCAGGGAAGCGCGCAGAACTCCATTTGCGTGCGGCCTGCCACTTGGCCGAAAGGCATCGGGTGTACGAAGCCGTTGAGCATGCGGTGGCCGGCGGCCGCCTGGACATGGCGGCACGCATGATCGAGGACGCCGGTGCATTCCTGTTGCTGGTGAGCGAGGGCGGATTGCGCGTGCGGACCCTGCTGCAGCGATTGCCCGCATCGACCATTCTTAGCTATCCACGGCTGCGATTGTTGCAAATCGGCCAGCAAATTGTGCTTGGGCTGTCAAGCGGTGTGGAGTTTGACCGAGTCGAGCGCATCATTTGCGCGAGCGATTCCGCCAGCAACGACTTGGCGCGACTCGACCTGGAGGTCGCACGTTGCATAGTCCTGATCACCCAAGAGGCGTCCACCTTGCGTTTTTCTCCCTGGGCGATCCTGGAGAATGCCAAACGACTGGCGCGCACACGTCTCGCCGATGAGCCGCGTTTCATGTGCCTGGTCCTGGCCGTGGAAATTACGATGCTCCACCAATATGGCCCTGTCGATCGCTGCGAGCGCCGCACGGCGGAAATTGAGCGGCTTTACCGCGACATGCCATTCCATACCAAACCCTTCCTGTCGATGTATCATGCGCAAAATGCGTATGCGCGAGGAGCACTCGATCAGGCAGAACACATCATTCGGCATTCCTTGCAGCAGGACGCGAACTTTATCAATTACAGGCCGCAATTCCTCGGACAAATTACACACGTCTTATTGGGACATGTCTATTTCTTGCGCGGAGACTTGGAGCTAGCCCGGGCACAGTTTTCTTCGATCGTGCCGTCCGAATCGTTTACGATGTTCGAGACTCACCTTGGCGTCTGGGTGGAGCCGGCGCGGTGTGAAGCGGCGCTGGGCAATCCCGTCCACGCGATCGACTTATTGGATGCAGCTCGCCACTACGCATTTGAGGAAGACCTCCCCCATCTTCGTCTCGTTGCCACCACCACGCAGATCGAAATCGAAGTGGCCCATGGCGACGGCGCGAAGTCCGCGCAACTTGCCGCTGCGATGAACCTGGATGAAATGTGGCAGTCCGCACAAGTGCCGTTCGAGCTGCTGTGGCGCGAGGTGGAAGGGATTGCGCGCGCGCGCTATTTCTTGCAGCTGTATGGCGACAATCCGCGGGCGGCGCTGGAAACCGGCAATACTCTGTTGTGCTTGTCCAGGAAGGCCGGTTATCGGCTATCGGAAATTACGGCATTGCTGATGCGCGCGCGCGCCGCGCAGCTGCTCGGGCGTCATGCTGCCTCCAATGAGGATCTTCAATGCGCTCTGGATTTTGCTCGGAAATGTGGCGTCGTTCAGATGTTTTTCGGATTTGGCGCCGAAATCATGGTCCAGATCCGCACCTTGAGCGAGCAGGCGTTGGGAGAGACGTCTGTTTGGGCTGGCCATGTAGTTACGACCTGGGAAGCCATGTTTCGGACACGCTCCAAGGTATCGAACGGATTCACTCCGCGCGAGATGGACGTGCTCTGTGAGCTAGCCAAGGAACAGACCACCAAAGCCATTGCAAAAACCCTGATGCTGTCCCCCGAAACTGTCAAGCAGCACCTTAAGGCCATTTTCCTCAAACTGAATGTCGGCAAGCGCGAAGATGCCATCACCGAAGCAAGGCGGCGCGCACTCATGCCATAGAGTCGGCGCCGTCGCCACTTGACAACTGCGTTTCCTCCGCGTGGACGAGGCTGAAGTGCGCTCCTCCGGTTCGGTCCCAAGAGAATTGCGCGCCACATCCCCCCAATTTCAGTCCTCCCTCCCCCGTCAACTTGATTGAAGACGCACCGCGTTGCGCGCACACTAGTTTCGTCAGGCAACGGCAAGCATATTGAACCGCTGCCGCCATGCCACGCGCTACGGTCAACGCCGTTCACAATCAAAGGAGAGTAGATGGCTTCCTCAATCAGCGAATACGCCACGACGCCGGTCACGCCCGACGCATTGATCAACGGAACGCGCATTGTGCTGATACTGCTCGGTCTGATGGTGGCCCTACCAGCCTTCGTCATGGGCGCGGAACTGGGACATAGTCTTGGCGCTACGCGGGCAATCAGCGCAAGCTTGATCGGCGGAGGAATCCTCGCGGTGATCGCTGCCTTGTGCGGCGTTGCCGGCGCGCGTTCCCGCCTCAGTACCTACATGTTGATCATCGATGCCTTTGGCACCCGCGGCGCACTGCTGGCCAATGGCCTGCTATCGGTAGCCCTGCTCGGCGCGTTTGGCGTGATTGCGATGATGTTTGGGCGCGCCATGATCTCCGCCAACACCGCGTTGTTCGCCCATGTTTCCGTCGCGCAGATGTCCCTGGTCGGCTGCGTCCTAATGATCATCACTGCCATCGTCGGCATGCGGGCGCTCGATGGACTGTCGCTGCTAATCACACCGCTCAAGATTGGCCTGTTGCTATTTACCTTCGCGATGGCGCTAAAAGGCGGACTGAGCCAGGCCTGGAGTTTCATTCCGTCCGACCGGATTGCGCTGGGAACCGGGGTGTCGATGGTGACCGGCGGACTGATCATAGGCGCAACCCTGGCGCCGGATATTTGCCGCTTCGCCCGCACGCCCATGCAAGCGGCACTGGCATGCGCAGGCGCGTATGGCCTGGGCTTCCCATTGATACTGGTCTTATCCGCCTTGCCTAGTCTGGCTACTGGCGAACACGATATTGTCGCCATCATGCTCACCTTGGGACTCGGACTGCCCGCCATGCTCGTGGTGCTGCTCACCGCGTGGGCGACCAATGCATACAATCTCTACGCGGCATCGCTGGTACTGGCCACGATGCGACCACGCCAGCCGCGCTGGCACCTCGTGCTGGCGAGTGGCATGCTTGGCGCTGCGCTTGGCCTGTGGGGTATTGACGAGAAACTCATGGCCTATTTCTTGTGGCTCAGTATCGCCATCCCGCCTATCGCTGGCGTCTACTTGACGAATTTTTACCTGAAGTTATGGCGACAGTCCGGAAACACTGCTGCCCCCTGGCGCTGGGACGCGTTGCTGGCGTGGGCGCTGGGAACGGGATATGCCGCGTTACCGACTTCGCTTGGCGCTTCCATCACGCCAGTTCCTGCGCTCGATTCCATCCTGGTTTCCGCGATCAGTTACGCCGCGTGGAGGTCGCTAATGCACGTACGCCGCAGCAGGAATCCTGGGCAACGCGACTGGTCGGGCGAAGCGACGCAAACGCCGAATTGAAGTTGCGGCGCCAGGCCGTGTGAACTCCTAACACCCCCTCTTGGTCTTTATATTGAGAAAATCCATGGAAAATATACATGTCAGATTAGGCATCGACGTCGGCGGCACCAACACCGACAGTGTTCTGATGTCGGGCAACAGCGTGCTGGCAGTTCAGAAAAGTTTCACGACCTCGGACATCAGTAGCGGTGTGGTCAGTGCCGTGACGAACTTGCTGGAGCATTCGCGTATTCCACCATCCGATATTGGCAGCGTGATGATCGGAACCACACAGTTCGTCAACGCATTCCTGCAGCGCCAGTCCTTATCCAAGGTAGCAGTGATCCGAATCTGCCTGCCGAAGTCGGACGGTGTTCCGCCCATGGTCGCCTGGCCGGATGACCTGCGCGCCATCATCGGTTCACATATCTACCTCGTGCGCGGCGGCTCCTTCTACGATGGCGCGGAATATGCGCAACTGGACGAATCCGAACTGGTCAAGGTGGCGCGCGATATTCAGAGCCAGCAGATCGATTCGGTGGTCATCACCTCGAATTTCGCGCCGGTACGCCCGGACATCGAAGAGCGTGCCGCCGCCATCATTCGCGCCCATCTGCCCGATGCCTTCATTACGCTGTCGTCTCAAGTGGGCGGACTCGGCCTCATTGAGCGCGAAAACGCCGCGATTATCAATGGATCGCTGGCGCGTTTGTCGAGCAAAGTCGTGTCTTCGCTGGTTGCGGCCATGCACAAACTCGGCATCGATGCTCCCCTCTACATCAGCCAGAACGACGGGACACTGATCACTACCGAACATGCTCAGCGATTTCCGATTTTTACCTGTTCCGCCGGCCCGACCAACAGCATCCGCGGCGCCGCCTTCCTGACAGGCCTGCAGGAAGCTGTGGTGGTCGACATCGGAGGAACGACCACCGATATCGGCTTCCTGTTGCACGGCTTTCCGCGCGAGACCGCGACAGCCAGTTACATCGGCGGGGTCAGGACCAATTTCCGCATGCCCGACGTGCTCTCGATTGCGCTGGGCGGGGGAACCATCGTTCGCCAGCATGCCAGCGGCTTGACGCTCGGCCCCGACTCGGTGGGATATCGCTTGCGTGATCAGGCAATGGTGTTCGGCGGTGAGGTGTTGACCACGACCGATATCGCAGTACGGAACCGCCAAGTCATGCTGGGTGATCCCGGCAGGCTTGCCGGCCTGCCGGCAAGCCTGGTCGATAGCGCACTCGACCTGATTCATTTCAAGATCGAAGAAGCCATCGACCAAATGAAGACCAATAACCGGCCCGTCCCCGTCATCTTGGTTGGGGGCGGCAGCATCCTGGTATCGCGCCCGTTGCGTGGGGCGTCCCAAGTCTTACAGCCCGAGCATGCCGGGGTGGCCAATGCGATCGGAGCGGCAATCGCCTTGGTGAGCGGCCGGGTCGACCGGATGTTTGATATCAATGCGCTCGGGCGGGAGGGCGCGCTGATCCAGGCAAAGAAAGAAGCGGTCGAGGCGGCGATCGCGGCTGGCGCTGTGCCCGACAGCGTCAACATCGTCGATGTCACTGAATTACCGATGACCCATATGAAGACAGGGGCGGTGCAAATCAAAGTGCGCGCCGTTGGCAATTTGGCCGTTGCATGAAGTCAAACCATCCGAATAGACTGGAAGCAAAATGCGAATCATTAAGACTGTAGAGGAAATCCAAGACATGGCGCGCGGCGCGGTCTTTCTGGGATCCGGTGGCGGGGGCGATCCCTACGTCGGCGAATTATTCCTGCGCCAGCAATTGAACGAAGGACATGCCCCGCACATCGTCGATGCGGCGCAATTGGCGGACGACGCCTTTGTGGTCTCGATCGCCGGGGTGGGCGCGCCCACCGTCCTGATCGAACACCTGGTCAGCAAGGCGACCCTGATGCGGGTCCTGGAACAGGCGGAGAAGTTCTATGGACGCAAGGTCGATGCGCTGATCAGCGCTGAAATCGGTGGCGCCAATTCCATGTTTCCACTCGCCGTAGGCGCCATCGCCAATTTGCCGGTGGTCGACGGCGACGGCATGGGGCGCGCGTTCCCCCATCTGGAAATGACGACTTTTAGTGTTTTCGGCGTCAAGGCCAGCCCCGCCTTCATCATGGACGATTCCGGCAACGTGGTCAGCTTCGACATTACCAACGACGCTCTGGCCGAACAAGTCGTTCGCTCCGCGACTGCCGTGCTTGGCTCGATGGTCTATGGCTGCTTCTATCCCATGACCGGTGCCCAGGTGAAGCAGCTCGCAGTGCGCGGGACGATCACCCAGACCATAGAAATCGGCCGCTGCATTCGCCTCGCTCGCGAGCAAAGCAGCAGCCCGGTCGAGGGCTTGCTGGCCTATCTCAACGACCCCGCCAATGGACGGCACGCACGCCTGCTGTTCACCGGAAAAATTACCGATATCACGCATGAGAATCGGGACGGGTGGCATTGGGGTAAGGCGGTGCTTGGCAACATGGGCGCCGGTGAAGATCAACTGACCATCGAGATCCAGAATGAATACTTGGTAGCGCGGCGAAATGGACATACCGTGACTGCGGCGCCCGACCTGATCAGCGTACTCGATATGGAAACGGCGGAGCCGCTGACCGCGGAAATGCTCGCGTATGGCCAACGCGTCTGCGTCATCGGCTATAGCGCCGCGCCCATCATGCGCCGCCCAGAATGCCTGGCGGTGTTTGGGCCGCGCATGTTCGGTCTGGATGAAGATTTCGTTCCGGTTGAAGAGCTGAACGCGTGATGTCCAGCCAAACCACCGGGATGATAATGAACGAGATCCACTTTCAAAACGCCAGGCTCTTCGATGGCGAGCAGATGCAAGACGGCCGCTTTGACGTCCTCGTGTCTGGAACGCGGATCGCCGCCGTCAGCGCCGTCCCCCTGCCCCCGATGCCGGACGCGACGGTGTTCGACCTGCAAGGCCGTACCCTGATGCCCGGCCTGATTGATGCGCACTATCATTGCAACAGTCCATCCCTGGACGTAGCGTCGATCGATCACATGCATGGTTCGCATTTGGCGCAACACGCGCGCAAGTATTTGGAAGCGACCCTGCAACGCGGATTTACCACGGTGCGCGACGCCGGTGGCGCTGACATGGGCTTGGTCCGCTCAGTCGAGGAAGGACTGATTGAGGGGCCGCGTCTGTTCATTGCGGGCAAGGCCCTGTCGCAAACTGGCGGGCATGGCGATTTGCGCAGCGCCGACTGGCAAGACATCTGCGGTTGCGTATATCGCGGTGGCGTCTTGAGTACCCTGGCCGACGGTACCGATGAGGTGCGCCGTGCGGTAAGAAACCAATTGCGGCAGGGCGTGCATCAAATTAAGATTTTTGTATCAGGTGGCGTCTTGTCGCCCACTGATCCAATCTGGATGGATCAATTTACCGATCCGGAAATATTGGCGGCGGTCGATGAGGCCAGACGCTGGCGCACCTATGTTATGGCACATGCCCACACCGCCGATGCGGCGCGCCGCTGTGCGAAGAATGGCGTGCGCTCTATCGAGCACGGCACGCTGATCGATCGGGAGGCGGCCGACGTGGTAGCGCGACACGGCACTTTCGTCGTGCCGACGCTGGCCGTGATCGAAGGCATCCTGAGCGGTGTCGTTGAACTCCCTCCTGCGCTGTTGGAGAAGGCGCGAACAATCAGCGACAAGGCAAGGGAAGCGGTCCGGCACTGCCTTGATGCCGGCGTCAGGATCGGACTGGGAACGGATCTGTTTGGTCAATTGCATGGCCGGGAAATGCAGGAGCTTGTGCTGCGCGCCGACGTTGGCGGCGCCTGCCACACCTTGCAATCAGCCACCTCGATCAACGCCGAGATCATCGGTATGAAGGGACAACTGGGAACGATTCAGGTCGGTGCCCGGGCTGACATGCTGGTACTTGAAGGCAATCCTATCGAGACGATTCAGCTATTCCTCGATCCTGAAAAGAATCTCAAGATCATTCTGAAGAACGGCCGATTCGTGAAGAACGATTTGAGCGCTCGAGTGTGCGCAAGCGTGCAGTGAGCGCTGTCGGCGCGGCAGGCGCGCGATGCCGGTCCACCCGAATTGACACAACGCCTCCCCCACCGGTTCGATTGCGTGGCCGGGGCGTCGTGGGCAGAATTGATTGACAGCAAACCATTAAGTTTCTGCAAAGATCAAGCCGCGGTCACCGCTGGCCGTAGGGTCACCATTACCAAGAGGGAGGCAACATGAATCGCTTCAAGTGCAATATCTCGCAACTCAAACCAATCCCGTTTGCGCTCGCAGCGCTGCTCGGGAGCGGAGCCGCCTTGGCGCAATCGCCGCCGCAGACGACGCTGACGGCACCCGATGTCGCCGCAGAAAATCCAACTCTCCAGCTTGAAACGGTGATTGTCAAGGCACAACGGCGCGCCGAAAGGCTGCAGGACGTGCCCGTCTCGGTCAAGGCCTTTTCGGCCAAGCAGATTGAAGATACTGGCATCAAGAGCACGCAAGATTTCATCAATCTGACGCCGAACATGTCGTTTGACAATTCACAGTCATACGCAAATTCGTACGTGGCGATCCGCGGTGTGACGCAGATCAACAATGCCGATTCGCCGGTTGCGGTCATCGTCGATGGCGTACCGCAGAATAGCCAAAAGCAGCTGAAAATGAGCCTGTTCGACATCCAGAGCATCGAGGTCTTGAAGGGGCCCCAGGGCGCCTTGTACGGCCGCAACGCAATTGGTGGCGCTATCAATATCGAAACCAAGCAACCGAAAAACCAGTTTGAAGGATTCGGCGCGATCGAGGCCGGAAATGGCGGGGCGATCACCGTATCCGGCGGGGCCAGCGGCGCGCTGGTGGACGATGTCGCCTTGTTTCGTATCGTGGGCCAGACCAAGAAATCCAATGGATTGATCGAAAACACCTTCCGAGGGAATAAGGTCGATGCCATTGACCATGACAACTCGGTGCGTGCCAAATTGACGGTACGCCCCAGCGCTGACATCCAGCTCGACTTCCGTGCGGGCCTGACCGACTTCAAAGCAGGGGCGAACTGGGACAGTATCGTCAACCCCATTCATACCGAGCGCACCCCAAATGATATTACTTCGCCTCGCAGCAACCTACTAGGTAAATCCGACGGAAAAACCAAGGATTTCAGCTTCAAGGCGGAAGTGGAAACTGGCATTGGCGTCCTCACCGCCATCACCGCTTACACCGATCTGTCGGAAAGCTATCGCGGCGACATCGACTTTTCGAATGCGATCGATATGCCGGGCGGTTTCCTGGGATTTGGCATCCAGGCCGGGCAAGGGCAGGATTTAAGCGTCAAGATGCTGAGCCAGGAGGTCAGGATTACTTCGCCCAGCAAGCAACCGCTGCGCTGGATTGCGGGCGCCTACTACCTCGACACCAAGCGCGATCTCCAAACCAAGGCCTTCATCGATGTCAATGGTGAATTGTCGCAGTTCGACGATCCCAACAAGACTTTGATCAACTTGCGCGAAGCAAACCAAAACAAGGCTTACGCGGGTTTCGGTCAGGTCGATGTGGATTTGCGGGACAATTTCACGCTCTCCGGCGCCTTGCGTTACGATAAGGATCGCCGCAACCAGACCGATGTTGCGACCGGTCTGCACCGGATCCGTACCTTCGATGCATGGCAACCAAAAGTGACGTTGACGCGCAGGTTCTCGCCGAACTTATTGTCCTACCTCACCTACAGCACAGGTTTCCGTTCGGGCGGCTTCAACGCGCCTGGCCTCAACGACTTCAAGGCTGAGAACTTGAAGAATTATGAGGCGGGAACCAAGATGACCTTGCTCGATGGCCGGTTAATCTTGAACGGCGCCGCATTCTACTCGCGCTCGTCCGATTTTCAGTTCTTCTATGTCGATGCCGTGAGTGCGTCGCAGGTCATCGCCAATATCGATCGGGTTGATATCAAAGGTGTCGACATCGATTTCCGCTACCTGCCATTCAAAGGTCTGCAACTCGATGGGGGCCTGGGGATTACCAACAGCACCATCGAGCAGAATGCGGTCGATCCCTCGACCATTGGAAACCACACGCCGAAAACCGTGCCATTCAAGGCCAACCTGGGAATCCAGTACGTGTGGCCGGTCGCGCCGCAAGTCAATGCCAGCGCTCGCCTTGACATCGAACATCGGGGCAAGAAGTACTGGCATCCGGACAACGCTGCCGTGTCCAATCCAGTGGACCTGATAAACGTTCGCCTCGGACTGAGTGAGGCCAAGGGCAAGTGGTCGCTCAGCCTGTTCGCCCGCAACCTCACCGATAAAAAATATTACGCGGACTATAATTCCGCAAAATATACCGGGTTAAGTTATGGCGCCGGCTTGCCGCTCGATATCGGCTCGCTGGCGCCACCGAGAAGTTTCGGCCTGGATGCCCAGATCCGATTCTGACGAGCGGGTCGCGCCAGGGGGCCGGCGTTCGACGCCCCCCTGGCCGTTTGGTAATCCCCCCGCCCAATGGTCGCGTTTAAAAGTAGAATTTTCTAAAATACGATTTTGAAAGTTCTGCATGAAGACCTCCCGCTTTACCGATAGCCAGATCATCGCCATCCTCAAGCTGGCCGAAGCCGGCTCGCCCGTCCCTGAGCTGTGCCGCGAGCACGGCATGAGCACGGCGCGGTAGAGATTGAGCGCGTGCTCAGATCACCACCGAAACTCAATGAGCGGCTGCGAGAGATACATGGAGATCTGCGCCTTGATGGTTAGGGTGGCCGGCAGCTGCTCGCCACGCCCATCAGCAGAACTCCGCCACCCGCACGCCGGCCGCATCGAGCGACGCCATGTGCTCCCCGCAGCCGCGCGCACCTGCTGCCCGCGGCGGCGGCACGCCGTTGGCACGACGGCCGAGTGTCAACCAGCTGCCCGCGCCCATCCGCCCGGCATTGTCGCGCACTTTCGAACTGCAGCAGCCAGACAGGACGCCGACGGGTCCTCGGCGCCCACCGCCTGCATTATCTCCGTCGCGGGTCTCGATACGACCGATCCGGAGAATATTTGATCAGCCACGCCAAACGTTGAAGCTCCAGCAAACTATTTGCAGGTTTTTCGCATCCGAATGCAAGTAAACGGGAAACGGCGCCGTTTCGGAGCCACGGCCAAGCTAAAACTTGCCATCATTGCTGCGTGTCCTCAGTGAAACTTTCATCGCCAGCACATTCGAACCGGGCGTAACCCATCTAGGCTGCCATGGCGAAAGGTCTTACCCCGATCAGCACGCCGTGCAGCCAAAAAGCGAACACCGCCCATGCGACTGTGCCGCCAACGATGGCAATCAACGTACCGCGGGCCGTGCCCGCCACATATGTGGTTCCTGCAAGGCGATCACGCCTGCGTGCTGCGATAAACGAAAACACCGCCCATATCAGGAAACTGCCGAACAATAGCAAGTCTGCGACCGAGCCGTTCGCTAGCAGGTGCCCAACGGCCCACGCTTTTACGCCCAACACCATTGGATGATGAAACCTCGCTTTGAAATGATTGCGCGGTACGTACGCAGCAGCGAGGAAAACGAATGCAACCAGCGTCAGCAATCCGGCGACATGACGCATACCCATCGGCGGATTCCAGAGGATGACTGGCGCTTCACGTGCGAGGCCATAGCCCCAGATGATCAGTTGTTCGGGAGCGGCATTGGCGAAGATCTGGAAGGTTCCATTTCACTCCTTGCCGTCGTTGTTCGAATTGTCAAAATATAAAATGTGCGCGGACTCGGCCGCCGGTAACAAGTTACCGATCAATTCCTGATCCGGGGTGAGCGTTCACAACTCGGGCCTATTCAGCGAGGGGCAGTCTTTGAGTCTGGGTTACTTCGGAAACACAGATGAGGTGGGTGCAAACCAGGAGAACCTTGATGATCTAACCAATTGATTTAAAACAAGAATTGCACATCCAGTGGTCGCGTAACCGTCGCCTACGCGCTGCTGGCGCGGATGGCGCACGAAGCGAAGCGCTTGCGCCTGGCGTTGCTGGGGATTGGAAAGGCCGACGATGATTGCTAAGGCCATCAAGGGCAAGGGCTTTCGTGGTGCGCTCGAATACGACTTGAGCAAAGAGCAGAGTCGCATGATTGGCACCAACATGGAAGGTGCCAAGCTGTCGGATCATCCGCTGCGAGAAGGACTGCGAGAACAAGCTGTAACTGGCCTTGCTGGCGTCTTCCCAAAGGTTGGCCAGTATGGGCGGCTGGCCGGGTTCACGAATCAGCAAGTCGAACCGAACAGAACTGGTCGGCAACCCTATGTTCTCGCCCATTACGGCACGGGGAAGGTCGCGCCGGCCGCCCAGCCATACCTGGCTGCCATTGAACGGCCGCTTCGCTGTCTTGCGGCCGAGAAGCAGCGACGGGTTGACGCGGAGAAGGCGAGGTGGTCGCAGCAACGTGACCGAGGCCCGTCGCTGTGACGCGAGTGGTCACGAATTCGCGGCTTGTTAGCTGAGTAAAAAAAAGCGGCCCTGTTCGAGGAAGCGAAATGTTTCGATTGGATAAGCCTATGTGCGCCAACCCACAGACCTACGCATTCCAAAACTGTATTTTTTGTGTTCAGACAAAAATTGAAGATGCGAGCATAAGTCAAAGCACATGTCATACGCAGAACGGAAAGGCCTACCGTGAAAACCTATGCTTATTGGCCAAGCGTGAAATTATTACGATGGCGCACGGCATAAGGAAAACCATATCATGACGGAATTAGATGGAAGCCTTGGCTTGCCAGCACCATTTGGGAGCGCGGATGGAGGGTCTCCCCCTGCTGACAGCGAGCCGAACGCTGACTGCACCCCGAACTATAGCGCCGTCAAGGACAACAACGGCAACAGGCCCACCGACCAACTGAACGAGGCGCAACGATGCGCCGCGCTGGCCCGACTGACCGAAGAAGTCGCCCGCCTGCGGACAGTGGAAACCGAACGCGACGCGCTCCTGGCGCAGACTCAAGTTCTGTGCGGAGCCAACGAGAATTTGGTGTTGGCGACTCTTGACGCGCAGACCTTGCGCGACGAAGCCGAGGCGGCCAATCAACGTCAGAACGAATTTCTGGCGATGTTGGCGCACGAGCTGCGAAATCCGCTGGCGCCGATTAGCATGGCGGGTTCGATGCTTGCAAAAATGCCGTCGCCCTCGACGCAATTGTTGAGCGTGCAAAAAATAATCGAGCGCCAAGTCACGCACCTCTCTCGACTGCTCGACGATTTGTTGGATGCTGCCCGCATCAACAGCGGCAAAATCACCTTAGTGCGCAGCCCGATCGTGTTGGCAGATCAGCTTTTGAGCGCCATGGAGACGGTTCAGTTACGCGTGAACGAACGCGGCCAGCGGCTGGAGCTCCATGTCCCGTCCGAAGACATCATGCTCTACGGCGACTCCGTGCGTTTGGCGCAAGTTTTTTCCAACCTTCTGGTCAACGCATCCAAGTTCACCCAGGACGGCGGTAAGATTGTGTTGAGCGCGTGGGTGGCTGGCGACAAGGTAATGATCACGGTCGCCGACAATGGGGCCGGTATGTCCTCGGAAGTGATCCCAAACATTTTTTCTTTGTTTACACAGGGACCGCGTTCACTTGCACGCTCGGAGGGGGGATTAGGCGTTGGTTTGAACGTGGTGAGGAACGTGGTGGAGATGCACGGTGGGACCGTCGAGGCATCGAGCCCAGGGCCGGGCCATGGCAGCGTGTTCACGTTAATTTTGCCTTTGCCCGTCGCTGCCGCGCCGCGAGCGGTATCGGCGCAAGAGGAAGAACAGGGGCGACACAGCCACCGAATTTTGCTCGTCGAAGACAATGGTGACGCCAGCGAAATGCTGAGCATGTTTCTACGATCAGAGGGTCACACCGTAGTAACCGCGTTCGATGGGCCAACCGGACTGGCAACCGCATACGCTCAATATTTTGACGTGCTCATGTGCGACATTGGTCTGCCAGGGATTGATGGCTACAGCCTGATCCGCACCTTGCGCGACACGTTCGGCAAAAAGGTTCCGTTCGCTATTGCGGTGTCAGGCTACGGCCAGATCGAAGATCGGGCTCGCGCGATCGCGGCCGGCTTCGAGCAGCACCTGGTCAAACCTATCGACGTCGATGCGCTGTTAAACCTGATAGAGTCGGCTCCGCCGAGGCGGTTAGTGAACCGTGAGTGAGCGACGAAGCGAAGTCTTGTTGAGTCGCGCTTGCTTGGATACTTGGCGACCGATACTGGAGTCGGTCACGAATTTGCTAAAGATCCCGTTGACGCCGCCCGCGGACGGGTCAACACGGAGTTGGTGGGTAACATATGCAATAGCGAGCCGCAAAGAAAGGATTTTCCGGTCACCACTGCAATTGTTCTGCAATGCATATCACGCGCTCACTGAGCGTCGAAAGGCGTAGAGTGATCTTACGGATCGTGATCCCGAGGCCTGGCGCCCTGTGCAGAATGAAGATAGAACGCCCACCATGTTGGATCGACGGCGACGCGCCTCAATCCCGCCCTTGCTAAGGCGATCCCCTATCTCCACAAAACCGTGCAGGCAGGATCGTCAACCAGAAGGGAACTTGATTGTGTTTCGATCCTTACCAAGTCAAACCAGAGCTGCACGCCGGAGCTTTCCCGCATCATCGCGACACATGGATCGCAGCGCGCGGATCGGACTACCGCCCAACAATACGCCTAAATCATTGCTCCCAAGATAATACTGATTATGCCGACTAGCGACCAACAGCGACACCAGATGATCGAACGAGCAGTGCGGCGCCGGCCCGATGCGCAGAGCGACATCAATGTTGTGCTGTGGGAAAGTCTCGCGGCGGAACTCCACGTGTTGATCGGCGAGCGCGGCTTTGAGTCTCTCTATATTCGCAGTCTGTACCGCGCTAGCGCAGCGTTTCCATGGATGGTGCGCCCGCTGCAGAAAGTGTCCGGCGGTGCGTTCGAGCTGGTGGAGTTCAGCGTGATCGCCCGCGACGCAACAGAGGCGCAGGCAGCGAACGCAGCGTTGCTGAATATCTTTACCGACACCCTGATCTTACTAATTGGCGAACTCTTAACGAACAACATCCTGCGCAAAGCCTGGGGTGATGACGTTGTGGATAATGCTGGAACGGAGCACCGATCATGAACAAAGTAGGTATCCAACGATTGGCCACTGGCGTACCAGGGCTCGATGAACTGCTCGGTGGAGGCGTACCCGAGTACTCATTCAACCTGCTGGCCGGCACTCCGGGCAGCGGCAAGACGACATTGGCGCACCAGATCATGTTCTCGCTGGCCAACCCCGACCGGCGCGCGCTGTTCTTTACCGTACTGGGCGAGCCGCCCCTGAAGATGCTGCGCTACCAACAGCAATTTCCCTTTTTCGACATCAGCAAGGTCAACGACTCGATCAAGTTCGTCAATTTGGCTGCCGATCTGCTTGAAGGGGACTTCACGCGCGTGCTGGCGCGCATCGACGAAGAGGTGCGGGCGTTCGCGCCAAGCCTGGTCTTTGTGGACTCGTTCCGCTCTGTGGTGCAGTCGGCCAAGGCAATGGACGCCGGCGTCGGCGGCCTGCAGCATTTCGTGCAACAACTGGGCATGCAAATGACCAGCTGGCTAGCCACTACTTTCCTGATCGGCGAGTACCTCGTGCCGGAAGCTGAATCGAGTCCGGTGTTCACCGTCGCCGATGGGATCGTCTGGCTCTCCCAGCTGATTCACCGGGATGCGCTGGTGCGTAAAATCCAGGTGGTTAAGATCCGCGGCCAAGCGCAAAGTCTGGGTGTCCACACATTTCGAATCAACGACAGCGGCCTGGAGATTTTCCCGCGTGCGGTTCTGAAGCCGTTTGGTTCAACGAAAATCCATATTGGCGACGACGAGCGCGTGTCGATGGGCATCCCGCAGCTGGACCAGATGATGGGCGGCGGCCTTCCCGCTGGTTATTCGCTGTTGGTGGTGGGGCCATCTGGTTCCGGCAAAACCATCCTGGCGACTCAGTTCTTGGCGGAAGGTGTGCGCGTGGGCGAACCAGGCGTGGTCGCAGCGTTCGAGAAAAGTCCGAATCAATTAATGAGCCGTCAGCTCAACGCCCTGATCGAAAGCGGCGACGTGGGTGTCATCAATACCCGCACCCTCGATCTGTCGCTGGACGAGATCCTGCATGACATGGTGGCGATGATCCTGCGCATGAAGGCCAAGCGCGTCGTGATCGACTCCCTGTCCGGCTTCGAGATGGCGCTGGCCTCGATGTTCCGCGAAGACTTCCGCGAATCGCTATACCGTCTGGTGGCAGCGCTGACTCAGATGGGGGTGACTGTCCTTATGACCGCGGAAGTGGAAGACCGATACACTGAGCTTCGGTTCAGTTCCTATGGCAATGCCTTCTTGGCAGATGCTATTCTGATGCAACGCTACATTGAAATGCAGGGCAAGCTGAGGCGCGTACTATCAGTGGTCAAGATTCGCGGGAGCGCACACAGCGACGACCTCCGCCTCTACAATATTTTGGCCGACGGAATACATATCGGAGCAGGGCTGGACCAATTGCAAGGCATTCTTACTGGACAGCCAGAGGTGAGCTAACGTTTTCCACGAGTCTGCGCCCTACAATCAGGCCGCCCGCGTGCAGCTTAAATACACCTGCCGCCGTCGGCGTGTTTGTCGCCGCCGGGCTTGGTTTGACTTGCCGAACGAAAGTGTCGGTGAGCGGCATGGCTGCCTCCGGGACGGTATCTCGTTTTTGCTCATCAGTCAGATACCGTCAAAAATGACGGTATTTTTGCGCGCTTCTATGGGGCCGCCAGGGACTTCTCTGGACAAGAAAAAGCGTTCTACGCCCTTGAAACCAGTTTTTTTGGACGATTCTGGACTGTTCAAAACCTATTCTTGGTCCCTCCGACTGGAATCGAACCAGTATCCCACGCTTAGGAGGCATGTGCACTATCCATTGTGCTACGGAGAGGACGCTCGCGCCGCCGGTTGAGCCGGCGGGGCAGTGGCAGGACAAGCCTGCAATTCGGCGATCGTGACAGCGTGGCGCCGTCCGGTGTCGTGAATCGAGCGCAATTATAGCTGACGTTCGGGCATGAATTGCGACTCTTGAGCCCACAGTCGGTACAATGCACGCTTCTTTCATTTTTTCGGCCACGTCTTTCTCCCCGAAATGCGCTGCGGCCGGGCACTCCTCACTTTATTATGGCAGTCATCTCCCTCTCGTCGGCGCAACTTGCGTTCGGCCACGTCGCGTTGCTCGATCACGCGGAATTTTCCCTCGAAACCACGGAGCGCGTCGGCCTGATCGGACGTAACGGCACCGGCAAGTCCTCGTTGCTGAAAGTCATTTCGGGCAAATTCAAGCTCGACGACGGCCTGCTGGTCATGCAGCAAGGCGTGAAAATCGCCTACGTCGAGCAGGAGCCGACCTTCGATCCCACCATGTCGGTGTTCGACGCGGTCGCCGCCGGCATGGGCGAGCAGGCAGCAATGCTGGCCGAGTACGAGGCATTGACCGGCCAGTTCGGCCAGGGCGACGACGAGGCGCTGATGGACCGCATGCACGACCTCCAGGTCAAGCTCGACGCGACCGATGGCTGGAGCATGCAGAACAAGGTCGACACCACGCTCGACCGCCTGAACCTGGCCGGCGCATCGCTGATGGGCACGCTGTCGGGCGGGATGCAAAAGCGTGTCGCGCTGGCCGTCGCGCTGGTATCGGCGCCCGATGTGCTGCTGCTCGATGAGCNNATCGCTGATGGGCACGCTGTCCGGCGGGATGCAGAAGCGCGTCGCGCTGGCGGTTGCGCTGGTGTCCGCGCCCGACGTCCTGCTGCTCGACGAGCCGACCAACCACCTCGACTTCAAGTCGATCATGTGGCTCGAAAGCCTGCTGCGCGACTTCAAGGGCTCGGTGCTGTTCATCACCCACGATCGTAGCTTCCTCGACAACGTGGCCACCCGCATCATCGAACTCGACCGCGGCAAGTTGCTGTCGTACCCGGGCAACTTCAGCGCCTATCAGACGCGCAAGGCCGAACAGCTCGAAATCGAAGAGGTCGAAGCGGCCAAGTTCGACAAGTTCCTGGCGCAGGAGGAAGTGTGGATCCGCAAGGGCGTCAAGGCGCGCCGGGTGCGCGACGAAGGCCGCGTGCGCCGC
>CXWL01049931.1_pt1 | contig 25418 bp, 26 predicted proteins | sample 590931 | NCBI WGS metagenome assembly CXWL01 (sample SAMEA3498368, study PRJEB10139) | groundwater metagenome | biome: water well; material: biofilm material | place: Germany | collected 2015-04-27
GCTTGGGCAGAAAAAGTCAGTGCATATATGAATATGGTGAATATCAGTTTTGAAAACATCTGTTTCATGGGTTTTATCTTCCTGAAAAGTAATTAAGTTAAGCCAAAGCAACCATACTGCCTGTTGCAACAGACTGCAACACAGCCTCTATCGCCTTGCAGTTAGCTTTGGCATCTGCAAAGGTTAAATGTGGCACTTTGTTATTCAACACACAATCGCTGAAGTGTTCAATTTCTAAAGTAAAATGATTACTCGGGGCAAAGTGCTCTTCAGCGTATTTACCATCTTCCAACGCCCACGAAATCACAGGGACATCGTTTTGAAACACCCACGCAGCGTGACATTTTACCCAGCCTTTGGTGCCGATGATTTCGTATTCTGATTTGCGTGAACGCTCGAAACTGATGTCAAAATGACCAAAACGCGCGCGACCTTCAGCATCTTGCCCAAAGTCCAGCACACCGCTAGTGACAATATCTGCACCAACATCATTCAATTTGGCGTGCGCAATCACAGCAACAGGTTCAAGATCAAAACACCAGCGTAGCGAATGAATCGCGTAAGGGCCAATATCCCACATGGCGCCGCCGCCTTGTTCAAAGCCGCTGGCAATGCGATACATGCGTGCCGGCTTCATTAAAAATGAATAGCTTGCTCGTGCTGAAAGCACATCGCCGATTAAGCCAGAATCCACAATTTCTTTTACACGCGCATGTTGCGGATGAAAGCGATACATAAAGCCTTCCATCACTTTGACATTGTTTTTAATCGCTGCGGCTTCAATGGCTTCAATATCTGCCACAGTCAACGCCATCGGCTTTTCAATCAGAACATGCTTGCCTGCGTTAATGGCTTTTAATGCCCATTCAGCATGCTCGTTATTCGCCATTGGGCAATATACGGCTTGTATATTTGCATCATTGATTAGTGAATCCAGGTCGNNTGGCGCTTCAATGATAGCCGGCAATAACCGCTCGTTAACTCGTGCGGCACCTAATATGCCCCAGCGCAGTTTTTTATCGACAGTCATACTTTGACTCAAGCTTTTCTTAAATCGATTCTTGAGCAAACCATTTGATGCTACAGCCTATGCTGGCAATTTGCTCTTTGGGGCCTTGCTGCGTTTCCGCAATCATTTTCATGGCGTTAAATAGGTCTCTTGTATTGCCTACTGTCGGCTCCCCACGACCAGCAGCATCAAAACGACCACGATATTGCAACTCTAATTTTGAGTTAAATCCAAAAAAATCTGGTGTGCAAACCGCACCATAAGCTTTTGCTACTTCTTGAGTGTCATCCAATACATAAGGGAATGAAAATTTAAATAATTTCGCCTCCTCCATCATGCGCTCATACGAATCAGCAGGATAATTCTCTGTATCGTTACTTTGAATAGCGATGGTGTTAATACCATATTTCAACAACTCGCGACAATCTGCCGCCAGGCGCGTTTTAATGGCTTGTACAAATGGACAGTGGTTACAGATAAACATGACCAACAACCCGTTTTTACCTACGCTATTAGCTAAAGAATGCCGTTTGCCATCAACACCCAGCAAATTAAAATCCGCTGCGCGTTGACCAAAATTACAAACGGGGGGATTTAAGCTAGCCATTATTTTCTCCTTATTTCGTTATAATTATTTGTGTGACAATTGTAGCGTTTATATTATCACTTTTGTTTTCACTTTTCTCTTTCATTTGGAGCCGCTAAATCCATGGCTAATCTGCGCTTTTACACACATAATCCTTTGGCTCCAGGCACATCTGTTCAACTATCAGATAGTGCGGCTGCACATGCCACGAAGGCTTTACGCTTAAGCGTGGGTGATAGCGCAATTGTATTTAATGGCGATGGCTTTGATTATGTTTGTGAACTGACTTCAATAAGAAAGAATATAGTATTTGCAACAATAACTGCTGCACATAAAGTGACTAATGAATCGCCACTGCGTATTACGTTGTTGCAAGCAATATCCAGTGGCGATCGTATGGATTACACTATTCAAAAGGCCGTTGAGCTAGGCGTAACGAGCATTCAACCTATCGCCAGCCAGCGCAGCGTGGTGAAACTATCGGCAGAGCGCGCAGAAAAACGTACTGAACATTGGCAAAATGTAGCAATTTCGGCTTGCGAGCAGTCTGGCAGAGCGGTTGTTCCACAGGTAGCGTCGCCAATAAATTTACAACAATGGCTAGCAGCCAACCTGCAAGCTAATGTCACGCGTATTTTGCTTAACCCCATTGGTGCGCTGCGCCTAGCCGAAATTACTCCGCCAACAGATGAAATTCAATTACTCATAGGCGCAGAAGGCGGTTTGGCGCAACACGAAATTGATTTAGCAAGCAGCCACGGATTTCAATCGGTTGTGTTAGGTCCACGAATTTTACGCACCGAAACTGCCGCCTTAACGACAATTGCCGCCATGCAGATCTTGTGGGGGGATTTTTAATGGGGCTGGACACCGTAGAATTTGTCATGCACGCTGAAAATGTATTCAACATTAAAATAAGCAATGATGAGGCAAGCAAAACAGTTACAGTCGGCCAGTTTTCAAGGCTCTGCCATAGTAAATTACAATTAAAACATGATAATAGGATTGATGAAGAACAAGTGTTTGCTAACCTCAAGCAAATTTTGCATCAACACTTTGGCATTGATCAACAAATCATCATTAGAGATCATTTTTTCGTAAAAGATTTAGGCTTGGAATAATTATTTGCAATAATTACATATTTATTATATTATTTTGTAATTATTACAATTTATCTGTCTGTGAATCTCTATGTCCCTAGGTTTATCTATTCGCAAACGGCGTAAGTCGCTCAATATCACGCTACAAACACTTGCTAATTTGGTGAGTGCTGATGCTGGCAACTTGTCGCGCATTGAGCGTAGCGAACTGGGCGTTTCTGAAACCGTGCTTCGTAAAATTGCCGAGGCCTTGAACTGCACGCCCGCTTACTTATATGCGCAAAGTGATGCACCACAGGCAAGGCCAACAGTACAAGAAAATCGGCAGCCTTATCTGGCCGGACTGCAGCAAACCAGTAGCAAAGTTAATCCTTCAAATGCCCAAGACTTCGTACAGTGGTTTAGGTCTGCTACGCCTTATATTCATGCTTTTGGTGGGCGCACTTTTGTGATTGCCTTTGGCGGCGAGGTGGTTGATGAAAAACAGTTTATCGCCTTATCGCACGACTTAAATCTGCTCGCTAGCCTTGAAGTAAGGTTGGTATTAGTGCATGGAGCACGCCCACAAATTGAACAACGGTTACGCCGCGATAAACTCACTCCTAAATTCGTCAATGGCTTGCGTGTGACTGATGACGCTGCTATGGAGGCTGTAAAAGAAGCCAATGGGGCAATTCGTGTTGAAATAGAGGCGTTACTCTCTATGGGGTTGGTGAATTCACCAATGGCCGGTTCAGATATTCGCGTGGCGAGCGGCAATTTTGTGACCGCCAAGCCCATGGGTGTGCGCGATGGCGTAGATTTACAGCATACAGGCGAAGTGCGCAGAGTAGATGCAATTGGCATACAAAAACGGCTGGATGATGGCGAATTAGTGATGCTGTCGCCCCTTGGCTACTCGCCCACAGGCGAGGCCTTCAATTTAAGTTTAGAAGATGTAGCCGTGAGCGCAGCGATTGCGCTGGATGCAGACAAACTCATTTTCTTGATGGATTCTGAAGGCGTACATAATTTACGTGGCGAACTATTGCGGGAAATGACAGCAGAAAAAGCCAAAAACTTGCTGCGTAATGTGCGCGATAGCGAGCAAGCGCTAAATATCTCAGAGGACATTAATTACTACTTGCCAGCTGCAGTGCGTGCTTGTGAGCACGGTGTTGCACGTGCACATTTAATTTCTCGCCACATTGATGGCGCCATTATCCAAGAACTATTTACACTCGACGGCATTGGCACCATGGTGACAGAGTTAAGCTTGGAAAGCATGCGCCAGGCAAATATTGACGATGTCGGTGGCATCTTGAAACTGATTGAACCACTGGAAGCTGAAGGCATTTTAGTGCGGCGTGGTCGTGAACGCATCGAAATGGAAATCAACCATTTTTATGTAATGGAGCACGACAATCGCATTATCGGCTGCGCAGCGCTGTATCCGTTTGCTGCAGAGCGTACCGCTGAATTTGCCTGCCTGGCAATTGACCCGGCTTACAGGGGTGGTGGGCGTGGTGATAAATTGTTTTATTACTGCGCTAATCAAGCCAAAGAGCTAGGTTTTAAAAGCTTGTTCTGTCTAACTACGCGCACTGAACATTGGTTTTTAGAGCGCGGATTTACCGAGCAGAATGTAGAAAGATTACCAATGGAAAAACAAAAGCTTTATAACTTTCAGCGTAAATCTAAGGTTTTTAGCAAAACACTTTAAGATTTTTTAGATACAATGACACAAAATCATACACACAAGTACTTAATATATTTAAGAGAACCAGATGCTTAACAAAACTACTGCAACCCAAAAAGCACAAACACTGGCTGAGGCGCTGCCTTATATCAAACGCTTTTTTGATAAAACCATTGTCATTAAATACGGTGGCAACGCCATGACAGATGATCATTTGAAAGAATGCTTTGCGCAAGACGTGGTGTTACTCAAACTTGTAGGTATGAACCCTGTGGTGGTGCATGGCGGCGGCCCGCAAATCAACGAGATGCTGGATAAACTCGGCAAAAAAGGCGAGTTTATCCAAGGTATGCGCGTTACAGACGCTGAAACCATGGATGTAGTTGAGATGGTCTTGGGTGGTCAAGTCAACAAAGAAATCGTCAACCTCATCAATCGTCATGGTGGCAAAGCCGTTGGATTAACCGGGCAAGACGGCAACTTCATCCATGCACACAAGTTACTAATAGAAGATAAAGATAACCCGACAAAAATGATTGATATTGGCCAAGTGGGCGAAATCAGCGCAATTGATCCTAGCATTATCAACTTTTTAGATAGTGGTGATTTTATTCCAGTAGTAGCGCCTATCGGCGTAGGTGAGCATGGTGAAACCTACAATATCAATGCAGATGTGGTGGCTGGTAAGCTGGCTGAAATTTTAGGGGCAGAGAAATTAATTCTACTCACTAACACGCCAGGCGTATTAGATAAAGACAGTCAATTACTTACAGGTCTGACCCCAAAACAAATTGATGACTTAGTTGCAGATGGCACGCTTTCTGGCGGCATGTTACCTAAAATCAGCTCTGCATTAGACGCTGCACGTAGCGGCGTTAAATCAGTACATATTATTGATGGGCGTGTGGAGCATGCGCTTTTACTTGAAGTGCTGACCGATGAAGGTGTGGGAACGCTGATTAAGGCGAAGTAATTTAACCACATACCTGCATTTATCGGCGGTTAATTCGGGTTTTTCATGACTAACATAATTTGGATTTTCGACCTGGACGATACGCTTCACAACGCCTCTGCGCATATCTTTCCTGTGATGAATCGCGCCATGACGCAGTACATCATGGACATGCTAGATCTAGACGAAACTGCCGCCCACAAACTACGCCAGCATTATTGGCACATCTACGGTGCAACGCTCAAGGGGCTCATGCGCCATCACGGCACAGATCCCCATCATTTTCTGCTGGAAACTCATCGCCTCATGAACTTGCCAGAAATGGTGATTCAGACCAAACGCTTACGCCACATGCTTCAAAGCCTGCATGGGCGTAAGTTAGTGTTCACCAACGCACCACGTGGCTATGCCCTGCGAGTGCTCGATATACTTGGCATAGGTGATTGTTTCGAGCTGGTATTCAGTGTGGAATCTGCCGCCTTTCATGCCAAACCCTCAGTGCGTGGTTTTCAAATGCTACTCAAAACTATCAAGGCTAAAGCTGGCGATTGCGTGATGCTTGAAGATAACTTACCTGCACTCATGACTGCCAAGCGACTCGGTATGAAAACAATTTGGATAACCAAACAGTTACAAAAACCGAATTTTGTAGATTATCGGCTGAGCGGGGTGTTAGCACTCACTCACATTAGGCTATAATTAATACCATCATTTGTAAGGAAGATAAAAATGGCAGGCGAACGCAAACAACAAATTTTAGAAACGCTAGCCAAAATGCTAGAATCACCTAAACGTGAGAAAATCACCACCGCTTCACTCGCTGCAAAACTGGAGGTAAGCGAGGCTGCTCTTTATCGACACTTTGCCAATAAAGCACAAATGTTTGAAGGTCTAATTGTGTTTATTGAAGAAACGATTTTTGGCTTAATCAATAAAATCAGCACCGAAGAAACCGACGGCCAAAAACAAATTCAACGCATTATCACCATGCTGCTCGCCTTCGCCGAAAAGAACCCTGGCATGACGCGCGTGCTGATTGGCGATGCCCTGGTGAATGAAGATGAAAAACTGCAACTTCGCATCAACCAATTGTATGACCGCATTGAAGTTACACTCAAACAAAGTTTGCGAATCGCAGAAACGCAAACTGGCAACAAAGGCAATGCAGAAGCGCAAGCGAACTTGATGGTTTGCTATGTACTTGGTCGTTGGCAACAGTTTGCCAAGAGTGGGTTTAAGCGTAAACCTACCGAATTTATGCAGCACCAGTTAGGTATATTGAATTAGTTGATAATTCTTTGGCCAACTTTTACCCAAGGATCGTGCACTTCTGTTAGAGACACTTGAAAGGAAAGCCATGTTAATCCATAACCAAGCAATCAAGGAGTTGGCTCCAGCCGATTACCTTATTATTGAAAAAGAACATGCACTGCTGGAAAAGTTCCTGAATGATCTCCGTGATGCCTGTGCCTGCAGCAATTTAGATAAATTGCCCGATTGCCAAAGCTGCACCCATGAAAAGCAGACCTCATGCCAAGGTCGATTGCCTTCCTTCTTATACTATGTGATTGATCTTGCCGGAAAGCACTTTGATCACGAAGAAACAATCATGTTAGGCAGGCCGCACGTTACAAAAGAATACGAATACTTTCGTATTCATCGTCAGGCACACGCTGACATCATGCAAAAGTTGCATGCACTAGTTGATGAATGCTTTTCACTGGAAAATAATAACAACGCCGCTGAGGTCTACCGCCAATTCTACAAAGAGCTTTCGGACCTGTTTGAAGAGCATGACCGCTCTTTTGACGATCCTTTTATTCAATCAACCAAAACTTAAGCAACTATAGCTAATCTCACACAAATAACGTCATACCAGCGGAGGCTGGTATCCAGTCAAGGTTGTGGTCACGAATGGTTATTTATTGTAAAAAAACTAGTATTCACGCAGCCTGGATTCCGACCTCCGTACCACAGGCACTCCGATTTTCTAAGCACTAAAGTGCTTGAAAAGTCGTATGTCGGAATGACGACGATGAGAGTTGAGATTTCAATCAACAAATACTGTCATTATTTAGAAGATTGGCTATAACTGCACTGGAGAAAAAATTGCAAGATACGATGTTTGGTTTTACTGAAGCGCAGATTACAGAGTTTGGTATGACTTTTGGCGTGGGTGGGCTCATGCTGTTGATGATATTTATTGTAGGCCATCTTGCCTGGGAATCCAAAGCTGGTAGGTTTGGCACCTTTGCCTTATTCCTCGGACTAACGTTTGGAATGGTTGGCTATGTGGCGAAATACATCATTAAATACACGCTCGGAATTCAATAATACAGTCATCAATAATTTCCTGTGAATAACGCGATGTATCTACAGCAAGGACAATTACCGTAACATGCCGTTTGTAGATACCAATTCCGGCGCAAAGCGGCTTTGCCTTGGCGTGTGAATAATCTGCTTTCACGCACGAATAATCTGCTTAACCGCCGCTAACCTCGCTTCAAACACCGCCGCTTTAATCTTTTCAGGCTCAGTAAATGCGCTAGCTACCACTCCCGCATCCACACTTAACGCTGCTTCCAGTACTTTCAGCATCAAATCTGCCGCTGGGGTTGGGCAATTTTCTAACCCTGTTCTACCGCGCGAATCTGCCTCGCACGCTTTAAGAAAGTCATTAAACCTTGCCGGCTGGCGTATGGCATCTAACTCGATTAAAAAACTTAGGCTTGTACTTGGCTTCATGTGAAGGGCTTGGTGCAATTTGCCATGAAACCTGGCAACGATATGGGCAAGTTCTTTGCAATCATTTGGCACCCTTAACCTTTTGCAAACCTCTTTTACGAGATTGACGCCGCGCTCTTCATGACCGATATGGCGCGGCAGAATATCGGTGGGGGTGATGCCTTTACCAAGGTCGTGCATCAAGGCGGCAAAGCGCACTGGCAATGAGAAATTCTGACTGGCAGCATAATCAATCACCATCATCACATGAACGCCTGTGTCAACCTCTGGGTGGTGTTGTGGTGGCTGCGGCACACCCCACAGCTTATTGACCTCTGGCAATATTTTTTGCAGCGCTCCACATGCACGTAACACGTCAAACATGCGCGAAGGCTTGGTCTCCATCAAGCCCTTTGCAAGCTCTTGCCAAACACGCTCAGCAACAAGCGCATCCACTTCACCCGCATCAACCATTTGCCGCATCAAGGTGAGTGTTTCTGGAGCTACGGTAAAGCCTGTAAGGCGTGCCGAAAAGCGCGCCGCACGCAGAATGCGTACCGGATCTTCTACAAAGGCATCACTCACATGGCGCAGGGTTTTAGACTGAATATCAGCCACGCCATTAAATGGGTCAATCAACTTGCCATCACAGTCTTTGGCAATCGCATTGATAGTCAAATCACGGCGAGCTAAATCTTCTTCCAACGTGACTTCTGGCGAGGCATGTACGACAAAGCCTTTGTAGCCTTTGGCGGTTTTACGTTCAGTACGTGCTAAAGCATACTCATCATGCGTTCTGGGATGCAAAAAAACGGGGAAATCTTTACCTACTGGCCTGTAACCAGCATCTATCATTGCCTCTGGTGTACTGCCGACAACAACATAATCTTTATCTTGTACAGCAAAGCCAAGCAACTCATCGCGAACTGCACCGCCCACTACATAGATCTGCATGGTGATTTTAATCAGAAGCTCCGTTCGCTATCTAGCTGCAGAACGACGAAAGCGATCATAAGCACCGCGTGGCGTTTGATCGACCAAGTACTCTGGAATAACTGCCTCTAGCGAAGTGGGTACAACGCCAAATATCGCTGGAAACGGATTGGTACTGACGCTATCTATTTTCATTGAGCGCACATTGTCGCGTGACATGAGCTTAACAGGTAGCAACTCCATCATAAATGCTTGCGCGTAAGAGAAGCTGTTATTTAGACCGACAATTGGGCGCTGTATACCTAAAACATTCATCACTGTCTGGACCAACTCACGAAAAGCGTATACTTTTGGCCCTGCGAGCTCGTAGACCTGACTGTAAGTATCAATCTTTTCAAGACTCGTAGCAAAACAACTGGCGACATCTTCAACCCAAACAGGTTGAAATTTGGCGTTGGGTTTTGCAAGCAAGACTACAGGCAACATTTTAATGAGAGTTGCAAATAAATTGATAAACCTATCGCCACGGCCAAAGATAATAGACGGCCTGAATATGGTGATATTAAGTTTATCTTGAAAGGTTAACAACGCAGTCTCACCTGCCGCTTTAGAGCGTAAATACTGGCTTGGCGCGTTTTTATCAGCCCGCAGGCTACTCATGTGCAATAAACGTTTAATGCCTAAGTCTGCACAGATTTTTGCCAACTGAGCGGGCAACTGATGATGCATGGTATTAAAACTTAAAGTGCGGCTCTGGTGCAAAATTCCAATCAAGTTGATTACAGCGTCCGCGCCCCTTAAGGCTGAATTCAACGCTTGGTAGTCCAGCACATTACATTCCAACACCTGCACATTAGGCAGTAAGAGCAAATGCCTGGCTGTATCACGGCGGCGCGTGAGCACTTTTACAGAGTATCCCGCTGCATCTAACTTGGCGACAATCGCGCTACCTACAAAACCTGAACCACCTAATACGCATATTTCTTTTAATTGCATGTTGAACCCTTGTCTTCTTAACTTATTGCTTACTTAACTTTTATTCGGTTTCCGTTTCTATTATTTCCGGCTGATCACTCCCCGGAATAATGCCTAACCGTGATTTCAAAGATTGTATTTTAGTGCCTAATCGCGGTGCGTAAAAATTGGCATTTGCCATCACTTTTTGTACATAGTTTCTAGTTTCACTAAATGGAATAGTTTCGATATAAATCGCAGCTTCTAGTGGTTCACTCGCCATCCAGCGCTTTGCACGGCTAGGCCCTGCATTATAGGCGGCAGTTGCCATGACCGCTTGCCCACCCATCAAGTCCAGGGTGTATCGCATATAATAAGCGCCTATATCTATATTGGTACTTAAGTCATGAATCATGTCATTGCTATAGCTATACATACCCATGCGCTTTGCCGCCCATTTTGCAGTAGCTGGCATCAATTGCATTAAGCCTGATGCACCAACACCTGATTTTGCATAATGCATAAAACGGCTTTCTTGACGTGTTAAGCCATACACCCATGCCTCGTCTAGATTTTCACTATTTGCAGAACTGCGTATTAAATCGCGATATGGCGTTGGGTAGCGTAAATTAAAATTATGCGTCTGCTTAGTGTTATCTGCAGTAATAATCGCTATGTCGTACCACTTTTGTCGCGCGGCATATTCTGCTGCCGCAAGCAACTGCTTATCATCAAAATGATGTGTCGCCCAAACCCACTCTGCTTTTGCTTCCCAGCGCATATCCAGGCGTTGTAATTCAAGCGCGCGCTTAATCGCTGGCAGGCTGGCAATTGCAGTAACTTCAACATCTGTGGTGATGTAATGTTCTTCGGGATTACCCATCATGCTTTCTAATTCATCGGCTGCCAGCCAACCGTAATAGTGTCGCTCTTGAGAAAGCTGGCTAAATATTGCATTAGCCTCGAATTGCAGATTCTGTTCTTTCAGCGCACGCGCCTTCCAATAACGCCATGCGCCCTCTTCTGATTGTTTGGGCTGCATCGCAGATATTGCACTTAGCACGGCAGGCCAGTCTTGCACACGTAGCGCTGCTCGCACACGCCAAGCCAGTTGCTCTTTATCTAACCTTGCATTCTCAGATAATGCATAAAAATCAAGCGACTCCGGGTGATGGCTGCGTGCCGCATGGTAAGCAATGCGCCCCCAACCAAAGGCGCGATCATCCGCATCAAATAAATCCTGTACTTTCTTATATGCACTAATTGCCACGTCTAGTTTGGTACGCGCCAAGCGATCTACGGCATACAGCCCAACCTCGGCGCCAAAGCGAGTTTTAAATGAAACGAGTTTCTTCTCTCCAGATTTTTTACTCTCAGCTTTATCATCTAGCAACAATTGCGGCGTCTGATTGATGCGATCAAGCAATTTGAGATTCGCCGCATCAAAATTTGGTAACCGTGCAGTGATACTTTTAGCTAAGCCAAGTTTTCCATCTTGAAGTGCCAACCTGAATCTTGACCAAATATCGTCAGCGGCCAGCGCACCCGTTTTTTGCATCTCATCAAATAGCTGATTGCAGTTACTCGGCAAATCTACCGTCGTTAACCATAAAGCCCTAACCTTAGCGGCCACATCAGTATCGCCCAACTCAGCATGACCGAGTAAGGCATAACATTGCAATGCAACATCATCGCGCTGAAAGTTTGCAAACTCATCAAAAAATGGCACCCAATTCTGTTGCTTAGCTAATTTTTTCAACCACTCACCGCGCAAGCGATCGGTAAACGGCATATCTGCATATTGGGCTAGAAAATTCTGCACTTCTTCATCTCTGGCCTGTTCCAGTTTAAGCAACATCAGCCAGTAATCTGCGTAAGGTGCTAATAGATATTGCTGGACTTTAAGTTGGTTAACATCCTCTGCCAGTGCGATTTCATTTTTAGCAGCGTAAGCCTCACGTGCATGCTGAAACAAATCTTCATCAGATAAGGCGAACGCCTGACCTGACAAAAATATGCCGCATAACACTAAGCTTATTGGAGCGATTCTCAAGCAGATTGCTGAGAATGTTTTCATGCGATTTGTAAGTGAGCTAAACATACGGATTAACTAAATAGGAAGAAAGCGACGCAATACAAAAAGAATAGCCACCGCAATGACTAAAATGAGAGTGTATTTAAGCGTTTGTTTGAAATAAAGCAGGTATTTTTTGTCATCCAAAAGCAGGTACAGGCCTAGCAACACCATTGCGGTGATAACCAAGAGTACTATTATAAGGCGAATCATTAACACGGCACGCCCTTCCTTTGATTATTTCAACTTTGAAACCAGGACACCCTGATTAGTAAATTGGTTCCGGTATTAGTTGCTTGATTTGCGACAAAAATTCACTTGGTGCGTCTTCTGCTTTATCAAAAGTTGTGTACTCCCAAGCAGTTTCATCTTGCAATAACGCGCGCAATAACTGGTTATTTAGCGCATGACCAGATTTATAGGCATAAAAAGCACCTAAAATCGGGTGGCCCAGCATGTACAAATCACCAATCGCATCCAATACTTTATGTTTAACAAACTCATCGTCATAACGCAAACCATCGGCATTGAGAACACGGTACTCATCTAAAACGATTGCGTTATCTAAACTACCACCGCGTGCCAAGCCGTTAGAGCGTAAGTACTCAACCTCGTGCATAAAGCCAAAAGTACGTGCACGACTGATTTCTTTAATATATGAATCTGATGCAAAATCAATCTTTACGTTATTACCCGAGCTTTCAAAAACAGGATGATCAAAATTAATAGTAAAGTCTATTTTAAAGCCGTGATACGGCTCAAAACGCACCCATTTATCACCTTCAATCACTTCAACAGTTTTTTTAACGCGTATAAATTTTTTAGCTGCAGCTTGTTCAACAATACCGGCTTCTTGCAATAAAAATACAAAAGGGCCTGAGCTACCATCCATAATCGGTATTTCAGCAGCATTAACATCAATATAAACGTTGTCTACCCCTAAGCCTGCAAGCGCAGACATGAGATGTTCAACCGTTGCAACGCGCGCACCATTGGCTTCTAGCGCAGAACACATGCGAGTGTCATGCACCGCATGTGGGGCAGCCACGATTTCATTGGGTTGAGGCAGATCAACCCGCTTGAAAACAATGCCGGTATTGGGCGCAGCAGGGCGCAGGGTAAGAGTAACCTTTTCGCCGTTGTGCAACCCAACGCCAGTGGCGCTGATCGCTTCTTTTAATGTACGCTGCTTTAACATCAATATTTCAAAATTCCCTTATCAAAACCTTTGGTTTACTTGCATACAAACTACATATTAGCCTTATGAATCAAGCAAATAATAACATATTTCACCTGAATGCAGTAATTACGTTGGCTAGATTCAGTATGTGTGCAAAGCAAACTAATGTATCTTTTCAGATAGTTAGTCAGCTTGTTTACGTAAAAATGCAGGGATATCATATTCCTCAACACCTGACATTTTCATCGCTTCTACTTGCGCGCGACGGCTATTTGAACCGAACACTTGTGGTACTTCTTCATCCACCATCATGCTACCGCCACCCATAAACATCGGTTGGTTGGTTGTACCATCGCGCACCACTTGTTGCGTCATCACGCGTAGCTCAGGTTTTTGTTGGCGACGTTGCGCACCAGTTAAACCAGTAGCCACCATTGTCACTCGTAAACCATCACCCATATTTTCATCAAATACATTACCAACAATCACTGTGGCATCTTCTGCAGTAAAGGCTTTAATCGTGTTCATCACGTCATAGTATTCTTTCATTCTGAAAGAAGCTGAAGTGGTGATATTCACCAAAACGCCGCGCGCATTGGCTAAGTTGACATCTTCAAGCAACGGACTTGCCACTGCTTGTTCAGCCGCAATACGTGCACGGTCTGGACCTGTTGCAATCGCTGAACCCATCATTGCCATACCCATCTCGCTCATGACAGTGCGTACATCAGCAAAGTCAACGTTGACCAAACCTGGGCAGTTGATGATTTCTGCAATACCGGATACTGCATTATGCAACACATCGTTAGCTGCTCTAAAAGCTTCCAAAAATGGCACATCTTCGCCCAACACTTCCATCAATTTTTCGTTAGGTATCACGATCAAAGAATCTACATACTTTGATAACTCTTCTAGACCATCCGAAGCGACTTTAGTGCGTTTACCTTCAAATGAGAAAGGTTTAGTCACAACTGCCACCGTTAATATTCCCATTTCTTTTGCTATTTGAGCAATCACTGGCGCCGCACCAGTGCCCGTACCACCACCCATACCTGCGGTAATGAATAGCATATCAGCACCATCGATCAACTCTGCAATCGCATCGCGGTCTTCTATTGCTGCTTCACGACCAATTTCAGGCCTGGCACCAGCACCAAGACCTTTAGTCATCGACACACCCATTTGCAATACAGTTTTTGCTTGGCTCTTTTTCAGGGCTTGCATATCTGTATTGGCGCAAATAAACTCAACACCACCGACGTTTTTTTCTATCATGTGAGCCACTGCATTACCACCGCAACCACCTACACCGATAACCTTAATCACGGCTTCTTGCGAATTTTTTTCCATAATTTCAAACATTTCAATGTCTCCTCTTTTTAATTGTCACAATTACTAATTTACTTCTGCCTAAACTGCTATCTAAAACAAAACCTGCTTAAATCTTTAATACTAAAAATTTCCCTGAAACCAACTTTTCATTTTGTCTAACACTCGACCAAACGAGCTGGATTCCATTTGCCCGCTTAAGTGTCTTTCTAACTGCTGTTTGCCCATCAATACCAAGCCCACACCTGTGGCGTAGCGCGGATTGCTGACCACTTCTGACAGGCCGCCGACATAACGCGGCATGCCTAAACGTACTGGCATGTGAAATATTTCTTCACCCAGCTCCACCATACCGCGCATCATTGCCGAGCCTCCCGTAATAACAATGCCTGATGCAATCATCTCTTCCATACCACTGCGTCGCAGCTCATTTAGCACCAGCTCATATAGCTCAACAACACGTGGCTCTAATACCTCAGCTAGCGTCTGCACAGATAGCTGACGTGGTTCGCGACCATCAACACCCGGCACTTCAACTATTTCACGCGGATCTGCTAACTGACGAAGCGCACAACCGTGTTTTATTTTGATATCTTCAGCCGATTGTGTAGGTGTACGAAACGCAACAGCGACATCATTAGTCATTTGGTCACCCGCGATAGGTACTACCGCTGTATGACGTATCGCCCCTTGCTTGAACACTGCAATATCGGTAGTGCCTCCGCCGATATCCACCAGGCAAACACCGAGCTCTTTTTCATCTTCGGTTAGCACTGCAAGGCTTGATGCAAGCGGTTGCAGTATCAGGTCACTAACCTCAATGCCGCATCGCTTAATACACTTCACGATATTTTGTGCAGCGGCCACAGCGCCTGTAACGATATGTACTTTTACTTCCAGCTTCATGCCGCTCATACCTAGCGGTTCACGCACATCTTCTTGACCGTCAATAATGAATTCCTGAGTTAAGATATGCAGTATTTGTTGGTCTGCTGGCAAAGCAATAGCACGCGCAGTTTCAATCACACGGTCCACATCCATCTGCGATACTTCTGCATCTTTAATTTTCACCATGCCATGTGAATTCAAACTTTTGATATGGCTACCGGCAATGCCTGTATACACATTGTTGATTTTGCAATCCGCCATCAGCTCTGCTTCTTCCAATGCGCGCTGTATAGATTGCATGGTAGATTCAATATTAATCACCACGCCTTTTTTCAGGCCGCGTGAAGTATGCTGCCCAAGGCCGATGACTTTAAGCGTGCCTTCAGGCTGTAGCTCGGCAACGATGGCGACAATTTTTGATGTGCCAATATCCAAACCTACTATTAAATTCTTGTCTTCTTTTACTCTGCTCATTTATTGCTCCCTCCGTGGTTAACTCACGGCTTTCGTCTGTTTTGTAATGTCACTTGGTTTAACGTCGGCTGGCTTAACGTCACTTGGTTTAATAGCATCTGGTTTTATTGCATCAGCAGGCTTACGCACAGCAAATCCGTTGGGGTAACGCAAGTCTGCGTAAATAATTTTTTTGTTCAATCCTGCAATCGTCCTGCTGTATACATTGGCAAACTTTTCTATTCTGAATTGCATTTCAACTCGACCTAATTCAACTACCATGCCACTTTTAGTCATCACTTGCCATGCACGTCGTGGCGTTAGCGTCAAGTTGGCAATTTCCAAATTCGCTGTTCTCAACGCTTTGCTAAGCTCTCCATATTGCGATGCAACCTCTATGACGCCGTCGCCTGGTCCATAAAACACAGGCAAATCACTGCCTGATGCAGCGTGAAATAATTCCCCATGCGTATTCACCAAGGCAATACTGCCCCACCTCGCCAACTCTTGATGCTCTTCAATTGCAACTTCCAATTTATCTGGCCAACGACGTCGCAGGCTTACGTTACGCGCCCACGGTAACTTCTCGAATGCATCACGCGCTTTAATTAAATCCAGCGTAAAAAAATTGCCTTTCAAATGTTTAGCTACAATCAACTTCACCTGCTCGCGGCTCACATGGCTTAATTGCCCATCTATCTTGACCTCGCGTAATGGAAAAATCGGCAAATGCACCACGGCATATAGCACCGCATACAACATCACCACCACACTCAATGCAAACAAGAGGTTGGCTATCCCATTCAGTAAAGTAGGTTTATCCCACATCTGCCAACTCCAAAATACGCACTACCAATTCCTCAAAACTTATGCCTGCTGCTTTCGCCGCCATCGGTACCAAACTGTGATCCGTCATGCCTGGACTGGTATTTACTTCTAAAAAGTAATGATTGCCTGCATCGTCCATTAGAAAATCTACGCGCCCCCAACCTCTGCAGCCAATGACCTTAAACGCCAACAGTGCTTCTTCCTGGATTTGCAGCTCTTTATCAAAACTCAAGCCGCACGGACATAAATACTGCGTATCATTACGCAGATACTTTGCTTCAAAATCATAAAACTCATTTTTTGGCACAATGCGAATGACTGGCAAAGCCGTAAAATCATCTTCACCATTACCAATAATCCCGACCGTATATTCACCACCGCCAACAAACTTCTCAGCTATCACCAGCGGATCAGCTTCGGCTGCTATCTTGTACGCTGCTTCTAGACCGCCAGATTCTTTGACTTTACTAATACCAATGCTGGAGCCTTCATTGGCTGGTTTCACAAACAAGGGTAAGCCTAGTTTTGCTTCTATCGCAGCAAAGTCACTTGTTGCTGTTACCAATTCAAAGTCAGGCGTCACAATATTTGAAGCACGCCACAATAATTTAGTGCGCCATTTATCCATACCAATGGCTGACGCCATGACGCCACTACCCGTGTAGGGGATCTGCAGCATTTCTAGCGCACCTTGTATGCAACCATCTTCACCAAACCTGCCATGTAAATTAATGAATACACGATCAAAACTTTCCAGGTCATGTAATGGCTTGTCACGCGGGTCAAACCCGTGTGCATCTAACCCTTGCGCTTGTAGTGCAGCCAATACCGCGCTGCCACTTTTCAATGACACTTCACGCTCATCAGAACGGCCACCCAACAGCACAGCGACTTTTCCAAATTTCTTATTCATTTCAATTTCTTTATCATTGACCATACTCACAGCGTATATTCCCCAATAACTTTCACCTCTTGCTGTAATGCAACGCCATGCTGTGCTAACACGGTTTCGTGAATGTGTTTAATCAACAACTCTATGTCTAGCGCAGTCGCATTACCAAGATTCACAATAAAATTGGCATGTTTTTCAGATACCTGTGCGCCGCCAATGATGTAACCTTTTAAACCGCTGGCCTCAATCAGCCTCGCTGCGTAATCCCCAGTAGGGTTTCTAAATGTAGAGCCTGCATTCGGAAGATTTAATGGTTGTGTTGCCAGTCGCTTGGCCAGCAGTGCCTTTATTTTTTTCTCGGCCTCACTTGCATCACCTTCAGCCAAGGCAAACCAGGCTGCAAGAAACCACTCTTGTGCTGGCATCTCTACGTGGCGATAGGTTGGGGTGAACTCGGATTTGTCTCGTGTGTGGATGACCCCTTGGCGGTCCACCGTCATTACCCTAGCCACCACATCCCACGTCTCCGCACCATGACACCCGGCGTTCATGGCAAGCGCACCACCTACAGTGCCTGGAATCCCTGCCATAAATTCAGCGCCATGCCGGTGCTGACGTGCACTGAATTTGGCAAGCCTGGAACAAGTTACACCCGCTTCTGCATAAACCTGCCCTTGCACCATGCCCATAGCTGTCAAAGCGTTGTGCATCAAAACAACTGTGCCTCGCACACCGCCATCTCTCACGAGCAGATTAGAGCCTAAGCCAATAAAATACACTGGCTCTGCATCCTCTACCGTATGAAGAAAGGCTGCGAGGTCTTCCAACCCGGCAGGGATGTACATACGGTCTGCCGGACCACCTACACGCCAGCTGGTGTAGCGCGCCAAAGGTTCGTCAAGCAATATCTCGCCTAGTGTAAACAGCAGCTTGCCTTGCAATGAGTGATGCTTTGTCTTCACGCAGCAATCTCCCTCGTCTTCATGGCGACCTGACCAATTGAGCCTGCACCCATGACAATGACAACATCATTGGCTTCTGCCACGTTCAGAATTGCTTCAGGCAACGCATCGGTAGTTTCTACAAATAACGGTTCCACCTTGCCTGCGACACGAATTGCACGAATAAGCGAGCGTGTATCCGCCGCAATAATCGGTGCTTCGCCGGCTGAATAGACTTCTGTCAGCAACACTGCATCTGCACTGGATAACACGCGTACAAAGTCTTCAAAACAATCACGCGTCCGTGTGTAACGATGTGGTTGAAACGCCATGACCAATCGACGATTAGGGAACGCTGCCCGCGCCGCCGCAATAACGGCCTGCATTTCAACAGGATGATGTCCATAGTCGTCAATTAGCGTAAATGTGCCATTTGTATTAACTGACCGACATGGCACTTCACCGTAACGCTCAAATCGACGACCAACACCTTTGAAGTCTTTTAGCGCTTTGATAATGGCGGCATCTGGCACGTTTAACTCACTGGCAATGGCAATGGCTGCGAGTGCATTCAATACATAATGATTGCCTGGCAGGTTTAGCGTAACGTCAAACTCCGTTGTTATGCCGTTAATCCGTTGCACCGTAAAGTGCATTTTGCCTTCATCAGCCCGCACATTTTTTGCACGGATACGTGCATCATCACTGAAGCCGTAGGTCATCACTGGCTTAGTCACACGCGGCAAGATTTCGCGGATATTGGCATCATCCAGACACACCACCGCCATACCCCAAAATGGTAACTGCTGTAAAAATTCCACAAACGCGCTTTTAAGTTTTTCAAAGCTGTGTTCGTAGGTATCCATGTGGTCTTGGTCGATATTCGTGACTACCGCCATCACAGGCGTTAAATGCAAGAATGAAGCATCGGATTCATCTGCCTCAGCCACAATATATTCACCTGTACCGAGTTTCGCGTTAGCATTCGCTGCCTCTAACTTGCCACCAATCACAAAAGTAGGGTCCATTCCCGCTTCTGCCAAAATACTGGCAATTAAGCTGGTCGTTGTAGTTTTGCCATGCGTACCTGCGACAGCAATCCCCTGTCTAAACCGCATCAATTCTGCCAACATTAGTGCGCGTGGTACGACTGGGATTTTCTTGGCTCTTGCAGCTTTAACTTCTGGGTTTTCTTCATTTACTGCACTCGATACCACCACTACATCCGCATCACCAAGATGCTCAGCAGCGTGACCTTGATACACTTTTGCGCCAAAATCGGTTAATCGTTTGGTAGTGGCATTCACCGCTAAATCAGAGCCTGTAACGGTGAAATCCAAATTGATTAACACTTCAGCAATGCCGCTCATGCCGGAGCCGCCGATACCAACAAAATGTATATTTTTGACCTTATGTTTCATAATATCTGCTCCACAGACTTCGTATATTTCATGCTGCAAGCTCCATACATATTTTAGCAACATCAGCTGTCGCCTCTGGTTTGCCTAATGCACGCGCCTTATTCGCCATGTTTAAGCATTGTTCACGTGTTAAACCTTGTAATAACTTCGCTACTTTTTCGACTGTAAATTCTGTTTGCGGTATCAATATTGCCGCGCCCGCATCCGATAAATAGTGTGCATTTGAGGTTTGATGGTCATCCACCGCATGCGGAAACGGTACCAAGATACTCGCCACGCCAGCTACGGAAACTTCAGCAATCGTCAGCGCACCTGCGCGGCAAATCACAATGTCTGCCCAGGTGTACATTGCCGCCATGTCATTGATAAATGCCATCGCTTCTGCCTTCACACCCGCCATTTGGTAGTTGACTTGCAATATAGCGATATGTTTTTCACCTGCCTGATGCACGACTTGTGGGCGATTATCTGCGTGGATTTCTGCCAACGCTTTTGGCAATACATCGTTCAATGCTTGCGCACCCAAACTTCCACCTACAACCAGCAAACGTAGAGCGCCCTTATGTGTAGAAAGCCTGCTTTCAGGCGCTGTTATTTGTGTAATATCAACACGCACCGGGTTACCCACTAATTTTGCCTTGCTTCCAAAAGCCGCAGGAAAAGCCGCAAGCACCTTTTTTGCAAAGTGAGATAAAGTTTTATTAGTTAAACCTGCCACCGAATTTTGCTCATGAATCACTAGCGGCTTATGTAATACCCAGGCCATTAAGCCGCCTGGGAACGCTGCAAAACCGCCCATGCCTAACACAAGATTAGGTTGAAATTTTGCAATCGCCTTATATGATTGCGCCAAAGCAATACTCAATTTCATTGGCAACAACACCCATCCCATCAAGCCCTTACCGCGCACACCACGCATGGTAATCATGGCTTTTTGGTAATCTTTAGACTCAATTAAACGGTTTTCCATACCACCTTCTGTGCATAGCCAAACAATGTTCCAGTCTTTGGCTTTTAAATAGTCAGCTACTGCCATGGCTGGATACACATGTCCACCAGTGCCGCCCGCCATCACCATGAGCGTTTTAGCCGACTTGTTTAGCGTCGCGCTCATGCTGGCAAACCCTTCTGTAGCCGGCGGTTTTCAAAATCAATTCTGAGTATGATTGCCATGGCAATGCAATTGGCTAAAATGCCGCTACCGCCAAACGATAATAGTGGCAAGGTCAGACCCTTGGTAGGCAACAAGCCCATGTTCACACCCATGTTGATAATGCCTTGCACGCCCATCCATACACCTAACCCCTGCGAGAGTAAGGCCGCAAAGTAGCGTTCATTGGCAATAGCTTCTTTAGCTATGCCAAACGAACGAATCACTATCCATATAAACAGGCCGATTACCGCCAATACGCCTACAAAACCTAACTCTTCTGCAATCACCGCCAGTAAAAAGTCTGTATGCGCTTCTGGCAAATACAATAATTTTTCCACACTTGCACCCAAACCCACGCCAAACCATTCCCCACGGCCAAACGCAATCAAAGCGTGCGATAGTTGGTAACCTTTACCATATGGATCAGCCCACGGATTCATAAACCCAATCACTCGCTCAAGTCGATAAGGCGAACTCCAAATCAAGAACACAAAACCAACCACTAACAAGATAAGCAATCCTGCAAAAATGCGCCCATCAATACCACCTAACCATAAAATTGAAATTGCAATTGCCGCAATCACTGCAAATGCGCCAAAATCTGGTTCGCGAAGCAATAAGCCCCCAACGAGCAACATCACCACCAGCATGGGCAAAAAGCCGCGTCTAAAACTATCCATCACTGTGGCCTTGCGCACGGTGTAGTCTGCCACATACACCGCTGCAAACAGTTTCATAAATTCTGAGGGTTGCGGATTAATCACAAATAGCTTCAACCAACGACGGCTCCCGCCAGCCTTGAGTCCTATCCCAGGAACAAGCACTAACACCAGCAAAACCAAACCTAGCAGAAACAAATACGGCGCCATTTTTTGCCACCAGGCAATTGGCACATTAAATGCCACGAAGGCTGCACTGATACCAATGACGATAAATATGGCTTGGTGCACCAGGTAATAACTACTGTTGTGACCTACGCCTTTATCAGCCTCTGCAATCGTAATGGATGCGGAATAGACCATAACTAAACCTATACCCAGTAAAATCAATACCGCCCATAGCAAACCTTGATCGTAACTAGAGGAGTTGATACGTTCGCGATTAAGCATGGTCGTTATCATGCCGTTTCCTTCGAGCATGCTGTTGAACCAACAACGGCGCTCACAAAGACTTCTGCGCGATGCACGTAACTTTTAAACATATCAAAACTTGCGCAAGCAGGTGAAAGCAGCACAGCATCACCTGCTTGGGCGATTTTTTTAGCAATATTCACTGCTTCAGGTAAATCAGTCGCGTGATATAAAGGTACGTCAGTTGCCAGTAACGCAGCCTTAATCAATGGTGCATCACGGCCTATCAACACNNCCCTTTCCATCACCACCTGCAATTAACACTACTTTTTGCGGCAAGCCTGAAAGAGCAGCACAAGTTGCACCTACGTTGGTACCTTTTGAGTCATCGTAATAATCAACTTCATCAATATTAGCTACCCACTCCACACGGTGTGGCAACCCTTTGAAGTTATACAATGTTTGAATAATAGGGGCGTATTCAATGCCTATGCCACGGCATAGGGCGACGGCGGCCAGCGCATTGGCTGCATTATGAAGCCCGACAATCTTAAGGTCTCGTAGGTTAATGAGTTCTTTTTCACCACAGCACAGCCAAGTTTCACCATCAATTTGATGCAAACCATAGCCACCTTCAACACCATTGCCACCACCGCCGATATCAGACAAACCGAATGTTACTTGCGCTAATTTTGTGCGCGCCATCATCATGCTCCACGCATCATCACGGTTTAGCACTTGCAAGCTTGCATTGTAGAAAATACGTGCTTTTGCAATGGCGTAATCTTGCAAGCTGGCATATCTATCCATGTGATCTTCAGATAAATTCAGCATAGTGGCCGCGTCTACATGCAAATTGCTAGTGGTTTCCAGCTGAAAGCTAGACAGCTCCAGCACGTAAACATCAGGCGCTTCCATGGCTAAGGCATCTAATACCGGTAAGCCAATATTGCCCGCCACGATAGTTTTTAAGCCAGCCGCCTTGCACATTTCACCAACTAAAGTGGTAACTGTGGTTTTGCCATTCGCACCGGTAATGGCAATCACCTTTGCATTTGCTGGACGATATTGCGCAAACAACTCAACATCACCTATCACACTAATGCCGCGTTGCATGGCCGCTTGAATTTCGGGTTCACTGAGTGGCACACCTGGACTTGCTACGATTAAATCTACGTCTCTAAACATAGCTGCCGAGAACGCACCAGCATGGATATTTACTTGTGGTAATCCGGCTTTAACCTCTTCTATGCCAGGTGGGTTAGCGCGCGTATCAGCCACAGATAAACGTGCACCTTGCGCGTTTAACCAACGCAAAGCCGAGAGGCCTGTTTCACCAAGGCCTAGCACTAATACACGTTTATTTTTTAGCTCTAATTTCATCAATTTTCGTCAGTTTTATCGAAGTTCTATCTTAATTTCAGTGTTGATAAACCCACCAATACCAGCATCATGGTGATGATCCAAAACCGTACGACTACCTGCGTTTCTTTCCAACCTTTTTGCTCATAGTGGTGATGCAAAGGCGCCATTAAAAATATACGTTTACCTACACCAGTTTTGTGTTTGGTATATTTGAAATAAATGACCTGTGCGGCAACCGAGAAAGTTTCAACCACAAATACGCCGCCCATAATAAACAATGCAATTTCCTGCCTTACAATGACGGCTACTACCCCCAGAGCCGCACCAAGTGCCAGTGCACCCACATCACCCATGAACACTTCAGCGGGATAGGCGTTAAACCATAAAAAACCTAAACCTGCCCCCACCATTGCCGCACAAAACACCATCAGCTCGCCTGCTCCTGGTACGTAAGCAATACCTAAATACTTAGAAAAGTAAAAGTGGCCTGTAACATACGCAAACAATGCTAAAGCGCCCCCTACCATCACCGTAGGCATAATGGCCAAGCCATCTAAACCATCGGTTAAGTTGACGGCATTGCTGCTACCAACTATGACTAAATATGTAAGTAAAATAAAACCAAACGCGCTTAGCGGTATCACCAGACTCTTGAAAAACGGTATCAGCAAGGCTGTTTCAGCTGGAACTACAGCAGTTTGTTGCAAAAATATTGCAACGCTTAAACCAACAACTGACTGCCAAAAATACTTTTCTTTTGCAATCAAACCTTTAGGGTTGCGATGCACGACTTTGCGCCAATCATCTACCCAGCCTATGATGCCAAAGCCTAATGTTGTAAATAGCACCACCCACACAAACCTGTTATGTAAGTCAGCCCACAGCAAGGTAGATATTGCGATAGCCACCAATATCAGTGCGCCACCCATGGTAGGTGTACCTGCTTTAATTAAATGGGTTTGCGGACCATCATCACGAACAGATTGACCAACCTTGTATTCGGTAAGCTTCTTGATCATTTTTGGGCCTACCACAAACGAAATGATCAGCGCGGTTAACGTCGCCATCACGGCACGCAACGTGATGTAATTGAACACATGAAATCCACGAATATCGTGCGCCAACCAGCGGGCAAGCTCTAGTAACATTAATTTTCCTCCCCATCAAAAATCGGTTTTTTTATCAAATTCACTACACGCTCCATTTGCATAAAGCGCGAGCCTTTTACCAGTACCGTAACATTTGTTTGCATTTGCAGCCTCAAGCTTTCAACCAAAGCTTCTAACGTTGCAAAATGCCGCGCTTTATCACCAAAAGCAATCGCCGCACTCCGGCTTAATTCACCCAAAGTAAATAATTGCCCAATACCTTTTTGTTTGGCGTATGCACCAATGTCAGCATGCATCTGGGCAGCAGCAGCGCCCAATTCAGCCATATCACCCATCACAAAAATCTGCGTTGTTTTTTGACTAGCCAATACGTCTATGGCTGCTTTCATTGAATCTGGATTGGCATTGTAAGTATCATCAATCACAATTGATTCATTAAACCCTTCAAGCCAATTGAGGCGACCTTTAACACCGCCAAAACTTTCTAAACCACGCGCTATATCTGTATTTGAAATGTTTAATGCAACCGCAACCGCGCTTGCTGCCAGCGCGTTGCGTATGTTATGTACGCCTAACACTTGCAGATTGAATTCAATGCTTCCGTTTGGCGTGCTGAGGTTTACTTTGGCAAGGATACCCAGTGGCTGGTAGGTCGCGGTTACGTCAGCCGCTTGACCATGATCTGATTTTTCCAGCCCGAATGTGATGATTTTTCTGTTTGTATTGAGCGACTTCCAGTAATCAGCAAAATCATCATCCGCATTGATAATGGCAATGCC
>CXWL01008111.1_pt1 | contig 25395 bp, 29 predicted proteins | sample 590931 | NCBI WGS metagenome assembly CXWL01 (sample SAMEA3498368, study PRJEB10139) | groundwater metagenome | biome: water well; material: biofilm material | place: Germany | collected 2015-04-27
CGGCAAACAGGAATGTTCTGTTTGGTGCTACTATTGGTCCGTCCGCTTTATATAACCCACTGCCAACGAACCTATCAAGCTCTTTTAGTTTTGAACTATTGGTTTATCCGTATAGATCTTCTTCTGGCGACGAAAGGCACATATTATCCCAAGGTGCAAGAACGGACGCCTCTATACGTGGTCTACAGTGTTATCTAGATAACATTGATAATAGAATAAGAGTAGCTTTACTTAACACGTCGGCAAATTCTGTGTCTGTACCGTCCAGCACAGCTATACCAGCAAATCAATGGACTCATTTGTTGGTTACGTATAGTCTAACAAACAGGTTTGCTATTTATTTAAATGGTAAGCTTGACAGTGGTGCCAATACTATAAGTGGCACGCCGACAGGTCCTCTCGCTGGTGCGGTAGCGTTTGTTGTTGGTGGGTATTTTGGTGGTGTGGCTTCATTAGATCCAACATATGCAAACGTTCAATCACCAATTACCAACCACATTGAATTTTTTGATGGTAGAGTAAACAACATTGTTATCCACAATGGAACAGAACTAACAGCTACTCAAGCACGCGACCGCTATTTTGCAATGGCTCCAACTATTGATATATTTAGAGAGAATACTTCTGGCATCTTAACAAATAACAACATATCGACAACTAATATAACGGAGTTATGATATGGGGATAAATATAATTAATGGTTTAGAAGTTGTTAACGCAGAAGTTGTTAATATAGGAACATCTTTGACTGTTCCAAAATTGGATGTTGTAATCTCTAGTTTNNTTGACAAGTGGTCCTAATACTCGTGTTGTCACAGGGCCATTTAGTACTACACCAGGAAATTATTTAGCATTAGCTAATGTTCCTTCAGGTGTTTGGCGATTTGACTGGCAATGTCAGGTAGGTAGTGGTTCTACACAATCTGCTAATGTGGATGTTTCCATGTCATTTTCTCTCCTAAAGAATGCAGTAGTAGTCAGTACGCACACTCTTTTTATAGATGCAGAGTTAGGGCAAGAAATAGCAGGAAATTTTTATATCAACCCCGTTACGTTACCTGTTAATGGTGGCGGTATAGAGTCTAGTGACGGGACAGATGATTTTTATCTATCTTGGACACGGGCTTCGTCTAATTGGGCTGTTGATAACGGGTATTTTTCAGCATTTCGGATAGGTACTCTTTAAAAGAGTTATATTTATCCTGGGACGAGTTTTTTAATATCATTAATATTCATTGTGCTAATACAAATTGCAGATGATTTATAGCCTCAAAAACACAGTGGTTAGTTATCGGAATCGATAAATTCGGCGTTTATCTCCACATCATCAATATTCATAACTTTCTTTAGAAGGTCTTGTATCATTGCGCTAAACTCGTTTACTTTGATAGACGGGTCTGATGCTATTGTTATTTCGTTATCGAGAATAAGTCCAACATTGTCACCGATCTCAAGTATCTCCCGACCACCCGGAAGTTCCCACTCATAAAGAGGTCGCTCAACTAGATTTATCACCAATGCTTTTTTACGAATACCGCTTTTTGGTATATAGCCGTGATACATCCTAGATAACCCATATTTTTTGATAAAATCCTCTATATCTTTAAATACCTCTAAGTCTTTAACATACTCAATATCTATTGTAAACGGCAACACACTATTCAGTGTAAATATCAGGTCGTCTAGATTGAACCCCTCATATAGTTCGTTATTTGTTATAGAGTGGGCATACTTAAAAATATTAATGTCTTTTTTCCTGCTTTTAGAATTCCAAAAAGATAGTCCCATGTAATAAGGATCATTCAATACTTGGCTTAACCAGATCATCAAGTCGGTTAGTGTTATTGCATAAGTACCACCTTCTTTGTAATAGCGTAAAGGAGGTAGTTTTGGATACGGGTTGTCTAACATAAAGTCTTGTATTCCAAGATGTTTCACAGCTTTTTTATATAAAATATTATCCCAGTAACTAGCCCACCCCTCATCAACAACTTTAGTTCGGGCAATAGTGTATGTGTACATTTTCCTATGTCTGAATATGCTTAATATTTCTTTTATAGGCTCACTTACCCAAGGAACAGACATCAATGAATATAGAATATCGTGCTCGTCTTTTGGTGGGTAATCTGGGTCATCAATAACAAATATCTCTTTTTTCTGATCCCATTTTTCAATTGGTTTTATTACCTCTGAAAAGTTTGTTGGGAAAATCTCGTCTTTTTTAAAGTTACTTGTTATACCAGACAGAGATTCCGCAAGGTCTTCAACACACTCAATGAAGTCCAGCCCATACTTATTCTCATATTCAGTCAGTTTTTTTCTATACAGATTTACGGAGTTCACATAAGAAGATATTACGTTTTTATAGTTCTTTTTTAAGTGGTGGTTTTTCATGAAGTCTGCATGTGCATAGGCATGTAGTACAACATTAGCTTGTGTACCTATAGGCATGTCTTCTCGAATGAACCCTACAGCATGGTCTCCATAATCGTATATAACTTCCAAGACACCGAAGACTTTGTGTGAAGTCCAGTCACGCTCGTTTTCTTGTTGGCTAAAATACATGTACCCGTCTTCCCAAAATTCAATATCTACCGGTATAGACCCTTGTAAAGAGTTTGATAGATCGTCGTTAGAGATCATTATCCACTCTACCGGGAGTGGGTCCAGTCCAGCGTCTCTCACCAGGGCTTCGAGATCTTTTATTAGAGCGTTATCTATTTTTTTCATATTTATGGACACCATGTTTTCCTAGATTTCTAAAAACCCATGCTATCGCATCAGCCGGGTCGTTATTTTCTCTAATTTCTCTCCCCATTATTAGTACGCTATATTTTTTTGCGATTGTGCTGACATCAAATAGGTAACTATCCTCATTATAAACGAGGAACCCATTAAAATCAAACACACCTTCGTTTAAAACAGCTTTTTCGAATAGTTCTTTATCTTCAGAATCAACTTCCAAGTCTCCTGAGTAGAATAGGTATGCGGGAACTTTTGGGTTTTCTTTCTTGATTTGGCGCATGTATTCTACAGCTTGTTCTAGACTTGTACCGCCCCCGCCTTCTAAAGTTGAGAACTCTAGTATCGGTTTACCTTTTTTTGGATCATCAATGATGGATAACGGGTTATCTGTTTTTTCAACAACAACTGGTCCATATATTCTGGCTTCCACTTCATGTGTCATCAGGTAAAAAGTTGTCTTATCAAAATTAGTACCAAAAAATTGTAGGAGACCTATAATTAGAGATTTACCAATTATCCTCTCTATATCTGAAATAGACCCAGAAACGTCCACACACAGAACAACGACAGCATTTCTTTTTATCTGCTCTTTCATCGCATATCGGTTGTATATCAAATCACTATCGACAAACGGCTTATCAAACAAATCTTCGAGATCATCGTCGCCATCGATTATATGGCGTTTCATTTTTTCAACCATTGTACGTTTTAAATCAAGTTGGGATATACGTCCTTTTTTTGTTTTACCTTCTTTTGTAACGTAGAATTCAGGGTTTGTGAAGCTTTCAATTATTGGTATGTTTGTCTCTTTTATGAAATAGTCGTAAAGCTCTTTTCTACCGATAGAGCGCTCATCTTCTGTCCCAGGTTTTGGTCCACGTTTTAAGGCTTGTTGGGGTACGAGTATTTTAAACCCATATCGTGGTCTAGGTAGAGAAATGGCTGGAACAGAGGAGTCATGCTCTAATGAGATATCCCCTCTTTTCTTTAATAGTCTACGTAGATACTTCCATTTTGAGTTCAATTACTCACCCTTACGGAACATGTGCTCAAGACGTTTTAAGACCATTTTTGCCGCCCGCTCTGGGAATCCCGCTTTACCAAGATTTTCAATAATATCTTTTAAGAATGTTCTTGTTTCTCTGATAGGAACGTCTATATCAATAGAACCACCAATCAGTTTTATTTTCTCTTTGAACATTAGTTTTTTGATACCATCATAAACATCCGGCAAATCGTCTTTTATTAAGAAAGGCTTTTCACTTAAAATGGAAGAAGACATCACGCTTGCAATCCTATCGTAAAATTCCTTACGACGTTCGTAAATAGAGTTTTGCTCAAAAATAGAGTCGATCTTACCAAGTATTTCTTCATCAGGATCGTTTTCTTCACCAGAAGCCCTATCAATAAGTTTTTCTTTACGAACATATGCTTCGAGTTGCTTCATGTAGTTACCAAAGAATTGTTTTACTTCGGCATCCACATTAGTTCCCAAGAAAGCCTCCAGAACGTGTGTAGACAGTTGTTTATCAACCCAGACTATTGTTTGGTCTAGGGCAGTTTTCAAATAGCGTTGCTCACGATATTCTGGAGATTCTATAAACTTAGATTTTATGCTCTCCAACACATCAACAACAGACACACCTATCTTATGCTCTACAATTAAATCTGAGAGTAAATCAGCAGCTTTTCTTGGGGAAATACCTTTATGGCCCCACTCCTCCTGAGCAGCTTTTTTACGTATTTTTATAGCAGCTTCTGTTTCGTTGCTTTGAGACATCATAGTCATAAGCTTGTTTAGCTTATTTGGATTGTCGTCAGCATAGAAAGCAAGTCTGGAAGCTGTTGTAAAATAAGCTAGTGCCTCAAACACTAAAGGATCAACAGGGCTTGTTTCCTTTACAAGTTTTTGTAAGATTTTTTTCTCGCAGTGCCAGTCCATATTATAAGGGACTTTTATTATATACAAACGGTCTTTAAAAGCCTCCGTTTCTGGACGGTTTATGAATTTTTCAAATTCTGCGTGATTTGTGTGTCCAAGCAAAAACATGTCTAGATACATGGCGGGCAAATTCTTCAAAACAATCATTTTATCTTGAGACGCCGTTAGCAAAATATTTAAATGTTCTGTTTTAGCCTTAAGCATTTCCACAAACTCAACCATCCCACGATTTCCTGTCTGTAATACCCCTGTATAAGACCAAACGTTTGGGTGTGTTTCCTCTTTGTATTGAGCTAGTTTAGCTAAAGATACATGGCCAATCAAAGCGCTGTCGTCTGCCGTGTTTGGGTCCATAGGAGCATATGTAGAGATACCTATTCCACGGGTTCTGGATAGAGACACCTCTGCTATCTCAAAATCTTCCCAACTTTTTTCTAATAGTTCTTTTTGGATTGGCGGTGAAGGCAACATTTCATAACCAACCTGCACACCCTTTGCTTTTAGTTCCTTACGTTTCGATTGTGGGAGTATGTAGAGAGGGCTATCATATACTGGGCTACCTTTTACATAAGATATTTTATGGTCTTCTGTATACTCTTCTAAGATTATTTTAAAATGGTTTGCAATTGTAGACTTAGAGCTACCTGGAGGCCCTATCAAAAGAAGAATACGTTTACCGATGTCCTGACCTTCTGCCGCTGCTTTTAAAAATCTTACTATTTTGTCTAGAACAATGTCAATACCGTAAATATCTTCTTCAAATATTTTCCATTTTGGATGACCTTCTTTTGCTAACTCGTGGCCTTTAGACTCGATAGCATTATATAGAACTTCATGTGCCGATAAAGGTTGTCTGTTTTTATTATCTATTTCCGTCAGCAGTTTCTCGTACCACTCTTTTGCCTTCATGAGCACTCCTTTAGAAATATAACCGTGTTTCTAACTTTCATATTATAGCTAAAATTAAATCTTTTGTCCAGGATTTTGGTTGTTCTGTATCATACTACTAACCTTAGTCTTTTTTGGTAATTGTTCCCTCAAAGTTTCAGGGGATGTTTCCATTATAGCAGCCAGCCTGTGAAGGTATTTATCTCGCGGGGAGGATTCGTTTTTTTCCCATGACTCTACTACTTGTTCCGTAGTCCCCACAGCATCGGCTATAGCTTTTTTAGAGAGGTTTTTTGATGATCTCCAAACTGCTATTGGATTATCAAAAGATTTGGTTAAAGTTTTTATCTTGAATTTCACCATATTTTTTACTCTCTATTCCCTATATAGTATAGGTATAATATCAATGATTTCCACAGATCGTATAGAGACATTCAAGACCGCCTTAAACAAGCTTAGGGACTCTATGTATGCTGAATTCTATCGTACAAAGAGCATAGACCAGCCTAAAAAAGACTTATTTTTCAAGTATATTGATCTCATAAAAGGTGAGTTTGATGCAAAAGATCCAATACAGAAAGAGTTTGAGATTATAAAACCAACGTCTTTTGAAGATATTGAACTTATTAGGAACATAGACTACTTATATAGACTATTTGAGGAAGTTCAAGCAGACATTGACGAGACAGGCTCTTCAGTTTGGTTTCATGCAGCCCCAAAAATATCTAGAGTTGTAGAAGCGCTGATGCCTAATTGGATAACCGAGTCTACGGAGCACTTATGGGACCAAGCTATCCAGAAACTGCAGCAACAGGACACTATTTTTAACGAAAGTGGTGCTTTTGATTATAATGGAGCCATGGCTGCGTATGTGTCTCTATTAAAAGATGAGTTGGCAAAAGCTAAGAAACAGTATGATATCACAGTTCAAAGACAAGCTATCTAAATACAGACCGGGAATCCCGCCACATTTTTACGTGGTTTTCTATTTCCCAAGTAATTTAGATGACGCACAATTTAGAAGCACATTTCAACAATTGAAAGAGCTTAGGTTAGATGGCCTAACTGGGATAAGTGACAATAGAGCTATTATCTATAGTTTTTTTGGAGTAGCTAGAGACGCTTTCATAGTAATGGACGGCCAGAAAACTGTAGATGCAAATGATCTGCGTCAGATAACATACGAGCCAGATGATCTTATGGCTAACGATATGGCGGATTTGAGAAGGATTTTTGCTGGTACGAGTGTATCAGGAGCTATTCACAGGCTTGGCGACTATATTTTAAGATATTGGAAGAAAACAGACGAGAGTCTCTATCACAGCGCCGACTACAGCGGTCTTTTCCAATCCCTTAGTCGAGAGAAAGGCATCCCTCCCATAAACACTATTAGAGATTTAGCAGAGTGGCTACACACTATAGTTACAAAAGTGTTGAGAGAAGAACCACGCAGATTAGAGATGTTCGAAAATATTTCTATAAGACAGTGGGAAGATTCTATTTACGAAGGTTTAAGTTATGTTGAAAAAGTTTATGAAAATGAAGGTGAGTGGGAGACATCTTTAAAATTTCTATCCATTCCTCATGGTTCTCGTCTATATATCTCATGGCCGTCTTTTATGTACGAACCTGAGATAATAAAATTTAGAGACAGATATTTTAATAATGAGTTGTCCGAACAAGAATTGGCTCAGTTAAATTATTTTTCACATGGGAAAAGGGCAGAGTCGATAAAGTTAACTAAATATAGAAATTACGTTACTAAAGAGCTAGGGTCTCTATACCGTATATTTTTTCTACCGTTGAGTAAATTTGAAGACGCTAAGAATCGTTACATGACCAAACCACGGTAAATGGCGTTATATGACTACACACCTTCACAAGTACCGAAAAGCAAGCAATTTCGACGGAACTAGTACAGTGTATACTAGAGACACCTCTTTTATTGTTTACGACAATTCGGATTTTGATAAGACTTTTGATGTATATTCAACCCTATATAAACACTGGGTTAAGTTACACGAGGATTTGACCCCTATAAAGTTAGCTAAGAAACGTGCTTTAGCTAATAACGATAGAGACGACTACTTGTATAATGAAAAAGCGTTTATAGCTATTGTCGATAAAATATACGAGGTTGAGACAGCTATCCAAGACCTAAAGAAAAAGCTATCAACTTTAGACGCTGGTACTAAGATAATAACACATGAAAACTCGCATGAGGATTATGGGTTTTCAAAGATAGTCGATAACCTAGTGGCCAAGCAATATGGTGCTGTAGAGTCTCTATTTGGTTCCATGTTTGATGAGCAACGGACTATAAATAGCGATCCAACTGTTTATGAAGACCCCGGTATTGTGAGTGGTTTACCTGTTATTCGCTTAAACACAGGAGCAGGTATCAAGGAATCTTTGATATCTGGGGCTGCGGGTGCCTCTAGAGACTATAATTTCGTTAAAACAGAGCCAACTCATTATGTAACGATTTATAAGGTCTCTACTTTGTATAGTCCAAAAGACAAGAGTTATGTAGAAACAAAGTCTGTAGCTAGTCATGGTAATACGTCTTATTATTGTTATAGTGAAGAGGAAGCTAAGGACATGTTAGCTATAGTCTCTAATACGCTAAATTCAAGTGGAATTGACCCAGAAAGCTATTTTGAGGCAGTTATTGAGGGGTCTATAGGGGCCAACGAGAATAGTCGGGTTATGGACACTAAAACAGCTATTGGGCGTAGGGTAGTCTCTAGGTATCTAAAATAGACTATACTTCTATTACAGAAGGTATATTTATGCTACAAAATTTTTCAGATTTAAAGGGAAAAACCCTAACAGCCGCCACTAGGGTTGATGATAGAATTGAGTTTACCTTAGAGAATGGTGATATCTATTGTCTCTATCATTGTCAAGATTGTTGTGAGTCTGTCCATCTAGAGGACGTGATTGGCGACCTAGATGATTTGATAAACTCTCGCATAGAAATGGCTGAAGAAGTAACCCAACAAGGCTCCGATCTAGATGGGGTAAAGTTGTCTGATTATAGAGAAAGCTTTACGTGGACATTTTATAAATTAGCTACCGTTAAAGGGTACGTTACTCTACGTTGGTATGGTGAGTCCAATGGGTACTACTCTGAATCCGTTGATTGGGGCGCTGTAAAAAAGAACCGTTCTATAGACAGGGTTTGGTAATTCCACTAAGTACCTGCTAAAATTAGACTATACTATCTCTATGGCGTCAAAGATTATAGAGATAGAATCAATATACCGTAACCCTTTCTATATACCTTCAGTTGGTAAGGACATAGATAGGAATTCTCCCATACATGTGGAAGAGGCTGAGTTCTATAGAAACGAAGAGTTACAGACGCTAGTTAAAGTAGGACTACTAAAAGTAAGAAAAACTTCTGGCCGCACTTTACAAGCCCCAACTGATACTAAAGAGGATACTGATATGAGAAAATCTACAGACCATATTTTTGGTATAAAGATACCAGAAAATTTTGAAAACATGCACTGGAAACAGCAGCGTAAAATACTAGAAAGTATTGATAGCATTGACCTTTTTCGTATAATACTAGCTGTGGCAAAAGATGGTAATTTCAAAGAGTGTGCCCGGAAGCGCATTATCGACTTGGAGATAGGGAAGAAGTAATATGCCGACCTATGAATACCAATGTCAGAAATGTGGTAGTACTCAGGACGAGAGACACAAGATATCTGAAATAGACACGTTCAAACCTAAGTGTGGTTCGTGTGGGTCTAAGAAAATGTCTCGCAACATTACAGGCGGTATGGGGTTTGTGTTAAAGGGAGATGGCTGGGTTGGAAAGGACGGTTCTGAGAAACGTTCTCGTGAAAAAAGATCTAAAGAAATGGATAGAAAAATGAAAGATAAAAACGCCCACCTACAAGTTAAAAAGGGCGATTGGAAAAAGTATCAATGAGCGTAAGAGACCTACCATTTTTTCTAGACAACAACGTTTTTAGTGATAACGTTGTTAAATTTTTTGAAGATGTTGCAGCGGCTATAGAAGATAGTAGCAATGTTGTTTTTACTGATAGGTATACCACGGGACCTGGCAGCGCTTTTTATAAATCAGAGATAGCCATATTAATTTACTACCCTAGAGGGGGTATTACTTTTGGAGTTAGTGTGAATCTTGGAGAGAGGTATGATTTTATGAACGTAACTTTTGCTACGCCTATTAAAGAAGTTGTGGACTTTGCTCTACGTGTTATAGAGACAACTAGATGAATTATATTTCCGCCCAGTTAAAAGGTGTTGCTCCACTTACAGCACATAGTGATGGGGTGTCCGACGAAGCACATACTTTTTTTAATAAGGTAAATGATGAGGTTGTATCTAACGGACATGAATTCTTATCAACACACTCTATAGATGGTGGTAGAGTTACATACTATGACTATAAATCAGGAAGGTTTATCTATTTCAAGCACCAGCATTCTAACCACCTAGTTATGGGGGTTTATAAAGATATTGGAGACAGTTCTCTGTATGACTGCCCCATTCCTTTTGATGTTTATGATCACACGCCTATTAAAGAAGTTGTTTCCAATATATTAAGGATATTCGATGGGCAATAGGTTTTATATTTTTATTGATAAGGTAGCTAAGGCGATTGTGGACCTTGGGTACCCCCTTGATAGTTTTGTTGACGAAGGACACTATCTTGTATATAGATGGGATAATTTTCTTTTCATGGCTCACTGGAATGGTATGCTCACGATAGGTGGTAATAAAGCCCACATGATACCCAGTATATGTGCGGAATTAAAAGTTGAGGAGCACCACTCAGTAAACTATGTCGTTACCAAAATTTTGGAACTAATATGAAATATAAAGTTATGGCTAAAGAGAAAGTGGAACATTGCCCAGTTTTTAGGTGCCGGTGTATTGAAGACCAGTGTGAGGCATTTCAAAGGCAAGTTGTTGAGACAACTGTGGATAAGAAGGCTTCTAAAAAAGGTACTAAAAAACGTGGCCGTAAACCTAAAGAAAAGACTAAGCAAGAGACCGTTAAGTATTGTACTTTCTTTAAGTTGGAGATAAAGTAGTTATTTAGGGGTGTATTTCTCTACAAACTGTTTTAATGTCATGCTGTCTGGGAGCATTATAAACGAGTTGTCGCCTTCTATATAGATAGCTATTGTCTTTGTTCCAGTAGGACCGTCCGACAGATTATAAACCTGGTTTCCTACTTTTATTGACCCGTGGTTTACTTTAATTTGCCTCATAGTGTCTGTTTCTTTTACGCCTTGATTTGTCTCCATAATTGTTTTTAAGGCCCTGACTTCAGCAGGTATCTCTGGAGGAGGCGCTGCAGGACCTATGGCAATCTTAAAAATACCCTCTATAACGCTATTTAACTTGGCTTCAAAGGTTTTCATAGTAACCTAATAGATACAAAAACTATCTTGTTATATATTTTCTACAAAGCATATAGAGAAGAGGTGTCTCTATATGCCCAAGATTTTGGAAGATTGTGTCAAAAAAGTTGAGAAACAAAAAGGTGTTGACAACGCCTGGGCCGTTTGTACGCAAAGCTTACAAGACGCTGGAAAATTGCCTAAAAAGAAGGATAAGAAGTCTGACAACTACCATCATGAACCAGCAATGCGAGAACCTGGGTACTGGGAAGAAAACCCATCCAATCTACCTTTTCCAGATAACTGCCCTACTTGCGGCATAGCTATAGATTGGCATTACAACGACGAGGGAATTTGGATTCCATGTGCTGTTTTAACTGGTGATGTTGCTCATGGGCAATACGACATAAACTCATCTTTAAAACAGTCTACACTAGGAAAACCTTCTTTAAACGAAATGTTAGAACGCCAGAAGTATTACGAAGAGCGTTATGCAGAATTAGATAGCCAGATGGATGCTTTATTTCAAAACAACGCCTCAGAAGAAGAGATAGATAAGTTGCAAAGACGTATAAATAGATTGGAGAGTTTAATGGAAAATTTAGAAGTCTCTATAGGAAACATAGACACTCCGTTCCGTAGGATTAATCCAACTATGGAATCCCCTCTATTTGCTAAAACCGCATCTGTATTAACACCGGAATTAATAAAACGTATACAAAGATTCGTTAGCCACCAAATATCTTTAGGTGAGCATAGCGAGTATGATGTTAGAGATGAATCTAACCTACCATCACCAACCAAAATATCAGAAGCAGTAGCCGCAGAATTTAACATATATGAAGACGAGATAGATTATACAATACCTGAAGAAGTTTTTGAATTAGTAGGTGAGTTGGTAAATGATGAGGTTGCTACTCACGATGATACAATCAGAGACACTTTAAGACCAAGATTCAGTAAAAATAGAGTAGCTATGGATAGTGGATTACAGATGTACTTAACTACCATTCTGTGGGCAGAAACAGATGGAGAAAAACCCTTAGATAGCTTATACAATATCAGCGACTTTTCACAACAAGCTTTAGAGCAAGCTACACGGGAGCTAAACTCCTTTATTGAGAAGGCTAGAGCAGTAATCCCAGAAGGGGCTAAGATACCCGGTGCCCGTGGTAGCGATTCTGATTTGGCTTACGATTTCTGGCTAACACGTAATGGACACGGCTCAGGATTTTGGGATGGTGATTGGGGAGACTACGGCGAAGATTTAACTAAGTTAGCGAAGTCTTTTGGACATGTTGATGCTTATGTTGGAGACGACGGTCGTATCTACTTTTCTGGTGGAAATAAGGTGTCTAAAAAGGCATCTGTTGATGTTATTAGTAAAGAAGAGGCCAACACAAAATTTCCTCTATTTATGAGAGAATTAGCTGCCCTCTCACGGGAACAATTCCCTCACGAACTAAGCAATAAATTTAAGAAGCTCAGAGACTCCTATGCGTCATATCTACCTATTTGGAGAGATTCTGTTTCTAATCGACATAAGGGATTAATGTTATGTATCGAAGATTTAGATTCTTGGGGTTCTGGACATGACTTAATGCCCTACTTTAATCGTATGATGTCTTTGTATGGTGGAACTGTTCAAGAAGCTATTAATAACGGAAGTTTGGATAGAGTCTCAAAGAAGTATCTCTTTAGTAAGGTAAACTAGAACATTTTTGATGTGAAATGTAATTAAGAGTCTCTATACTTTATATGTGTGGCAGGAGGTGTCTAGTATGACTGTTATAAATGATGTTAGNNCTGCTGATGGGTATGCCAATAACGCTTCTGGTCGTATTTCTATTAGTCTTTCTAGTAAAGATTCTGGCCACCTAAAAAAATTTGCTGATATTTTTGGTAAAAAGGTTTTAAAACACAAGGTATATTTAAAAAATACTAACAAATATTACGATATGGTGTGTGTTCGTGTCGATAGTAAAATATTAACGGACAAGCTATTACAGTATGGCATAGATAATAATAAAACGAGAACACTATCTGGAAATTTGTTTACTCTAATACCTGAAAACATGCATCAACATTTTATTAGAGGATACGTTGACGGTGACGGGAGTATTTTTTTTGATAAAAGTAGTAACACACCAAAATTTTCTGTCGCAAGTACAAAAAATTTTCTTATATCATTACAAAGTATATTAATTTATTTTTGTGGTATAAACAAAACTAAAATAGTAGGAAAAGATGGGGGTGGTTGCTATGAGTTTGTTATTGCAGGACCTTATCATATTGCTCCGGTCAGGGATTGGTTATACTCAAACGCAACTGTTTTTTTAGAAAGAAAACGAAATGTATTCTTTTCAATTAAACCTAGAAAACTAAAAACCTCCAAATTTATGGGGGTTTATAAATCTAAAGCCTGTAAAAGTTGGATAGCACAGATAAAACCACATAAAAAATCTATTTATTTAGGTAGTTTTGAAACGGAAACTGATGCAGCACTAGCTTACGATGCAGCAGCAAAGAAATACATGTTTCCCCGATATAAACTAAATTTCGTATAGTGGTACTAAGATTATAATTATCTGAATAAGTAAATTATGGATTTTATAAGAAACCATGTCACCCTGCCAACAGAGACGGATGTTAACTTCTACGTTGACGCTATTTTAGTTGATCCAGAGGCCGTTGTATTCACTGTGTTTGATTTGGTGTCATCTCCTCCAGATGAATTACCTGTAGGCGTACCAAACCAAACCGCTGAACGGATATCGACAGGGCACTATTACGCAAGATTCGAGGTTCCTGAGAAAGCTGTCTATGGAGCTTATAAAGTTGTTTTTAGCTATGCAATAAGGGATAACTTGAGCAATATACAGACATATGCTTTAGAGCTACCATTTAATATTGTATCAGAAGTTCAACAACCTTTTCAAGATGAAGAATTAGTACTGATAGACACCTTAAGAAAAGTGTTGCGGGACAATAACCCAGACGCCTATTATAGATTCGCCCCAACACTAAAAACAGGAGAAATAAAAGGATTTACAAGGAGGACAGGTTATATTTGGGATAGCTCCGAGTTGGCTACATTTTTATCCCTTGCAGTAGACTTTTTACACGGCATGTCTTTTGGTTCTAAGGTAGGTAAATATCCAAGTTTTGCGGGGATGTTTAGACCATCTGTAATTATGGTGGCTGCTTTTTTTGCTACATATGCTGAAGCCGTTCGCTGGACATCAGAACAGTTCCAGTATGATATAGACGGGGTGTCACTCTCTATCGACCGTGCATCTTTATTTAAAGACCTTGCTAGTGGATTTCACGAGATCACTTTAGCCAATACCGAAATATTGAGTAAGAGCATTCGTTTTACAAAAGGCGTAAAGATGACAACTAGCGTATCTCGTGGCGCAATATTAGGCCCTAGTATCGCTCACAGCCCGCTCATAAATTTTATTAGCGCACGATATAGCGTTTAAGGAGTATATATGAACACGAAAGATAGCTTAGTTACCGAGTTAAAATCATTACTAAATAGTATTGACGAATTGTCTCAGATAAATTTCTCTGACGAAGAGTTAGAGACTACCCTTCATATAGCCGCAGCCGACATTGAGTTTTTTGCTAAAGAGTATGCTGTTCCTTCATATCATTTATACTCCGGGTTGTTTAAAGACTCTTTGGTATTCATAGCCGGTTTTTATGTGGCATATAGATATTCGATAGAAGAGCTAGAGAAAACTAAAGGTTCTGAGGAATATCTAGATAATTTGCTAGCATCTGAAGAAGCTTTAAAGACTATAGTAGAGATTACATTAGGATCTTGTTTGAGTGATCTTGGTATAGAGATAGATAGTGACCATAAAGATGGCAGTTTTTATTATAGTGATGGCGGGGTAGTTTTGTATTTAGAGGACGGTGTCTCCATAAAAGACGCTTTTGTAGCCTATACAGAGTCTGCTGATGTTGAGGAAGATATTATAGAACCACGAAAAGACTACACAGTTTTTGAGTCAAATCCAAACTGGTAATTATTATGCCTTTAACAGAAGAACAGAAACACTATTTTGATGTAATAGATACTGAAGAAAAGGCTTATGTTTTGGGGTTTATCTGTGGAGACGGTCATATAAATATAAAGGATGGTCGGATAGTAGTGTCATTAAGTACAGATGATAGAGAACACTTGGGAAAGTTGGCTAAAATTTTTAATTTAGATATTAAAGATTCTGTTGGTGTTGATAAAAGAACAGGAAAACCTGTGAAAACGTCTAGAATTGTTCTTCACAGCAGAGATATGTGTAATTCTCTAGTTAAAAAGGGATTAACAAATAGGAAAACAGAGGATTTAAATGAGACTATTTTTGAACATATACCAAAAAATATTTGGAACCACTTCCTAAGAGGCCTCATAGACGCTGACGGGAGTATATTCTTCAGTGAAAAGTTCCCTGTTTTTAATTTATGTTCTACAAAAAGAATGCTGATAAAAGTTAAGAGCATTCTTATTGAGGATTGTGGGGTTTCTCCAATAGCTGGGCTAGAAAAGAAACCTGGCCACTATTCGTATAGACTAAGTGGCACAAAGCAGTTAACTTTTGTTAGAGATTATTTATATAAGGACGCTGCTATTTATATGGACAGAAAAATGACTAAGTTTTTTTCTTTTAAAACTAGGGAAAAAACATCAAGATATTTAGGGGTATCTTGGGACAGCCGAATAAATAAATGGTCTGCAAATTTCTACCACAACAAAAAACAGAGTCGTTTAGGATATTTCGATAACGAGGAGGATGCGGCCAAAGCACATGATATAGTGGCAAGAGACCATAATTATCCTATATATAAGTTAAATTTTAAATAGTTTATGGAAAAAACTTTATTCAATATAGTTAAAAAACATATTATAAGTATGTTTGGATATGATGAGCCTNNGCGATAAATATCCCGCTGAAACCGGTGGGCAGGGAGAGCTTGATACAGTTGATGGCTGGATAGACACAGGATTCGGATATTATATAATAGAACCGGCATTTGAGCAAGGGTCTCACGATTTACCTAAAGAAAATCTTCAGTATTTTCAAGACTATATCCAAAACGAACGTGCTGGATAGATGATTAATGATATAGTAGCTATAATATGGAGAACTGTATTTTCCAACGGTTTATCAGTTCCAAATAGTTCTGGAGATTTAGTTCCTTCTGACCAAGAGTACCCACTAGTATCGGGTTCTGTAGATGGTCTTACAGTTCGTAATGATGTGCCGAATACCTCATCTATTGGATCTTCGTTTTCTGATCCAGAGGTTTTGCCAGGAATCCGCATTGTTTCATTAGACGGTTGGGATACAAATTTACGAAGCTATTTCTACGCAGCAGATGATTTTGATAGGGTTAATGACCTTGCTCAGCAGATACAACACTCTGGCGAGATAAATCCTCTAATAGTAGGTCTTGATGATGGTGGTGATCCTTACATTGTTGAGGGGTTGCATAGATTAGGAGCGTTAATAATGTTAAAAAAACGCGCATTTCCTGCAATGGTCGTTAAAGAATCTAGCGATATTTACGGATAACATAATAGTGTGCGTCACTTTGTAAATTTTCTCTATAAAACGACATAGAGACTAAAGGTTATAGATGCCAATTTCAATAGACATTAATGGGGTTACGAGTAGACATGAATCAGCACCCATAGGTGTACTTGTAACTATGGATGCTCTTGGGATAGTAGACTCCACAGCACTTATTGAAAATGAGACAATTCCTGGTGGATTTGCTGTTGTAAATTTGGCAAGAACCCAAATACGAAACAGCCCACTAAGTACAGTTGTTATCACAAAAAACGCTATTCCTCTAGTATATGGTGTTGATTTCACTGTAACTAATGCTGTTACAAGCGAGATAACGTTTACCCCCGCGCCTCTAGTAACGGACTCGGTTCTTGTTACATACCTAACAGACCCGTTATCGTATAGCTGGTCATTATTAGATAAGCCCACTGCTTCGGCAATGCCCTCATTCAGTTTTTTTGCTGCAACTGGGGTCACATTTACTCCAGATGTAGAGGGGTCTTACCTAGTACAACTAACTATTGACGATGGTTTAGATAGCGAAGAGGCGAATACAGCAATAGCTTCGGTAGACACCCTTAAAAAAGGGTTGTCGGTGTTGGCTGCTGGTGAAGAGACCGAGTTTCATATTGATAAGGGATGGCAAAATAAGCTTGAAGGTTTGACTCTAAAATATACGACAGGAGCATCTTTTAAACACCTTACTATTGGTGATGGTGTTGGTGCCGACTATGATTCTACAAGCGGAACGGCTTTTGCAGATTTGACAGCAGATTTGGCGGCAGATAAGTTTGGTGTAGGCGTTCCTAATAGTGCCACAGGTAATTTTTACTATGTAGAATTGTTGAGTGAATTGGATGAGCAGATAACTATCCCAGATGGCGTTATATTAGACGGAAATTTTAATAAGATAAATGGTTCTACAGGGGTTACCGTAACATTGGCTGGTGAGGCATCATTATTAAATGCTATTGTAACTAATTCCGGTGCTTTTAATGGTATAGTTGGTACAGCGACAGGAACTCAACTACCAAGGGTTTGTAATGTTTTCGTAGACGCACCTGGATTTGATTTAAGTTTTTTTGGTCCTGTATATATATCTCACGTAAAAGGATACCCAGTTGCTAACGTCAATATAGGATTGTCGCTCTCTACTGCACTTGGAGAAATGGCTGTTGTCGAAAACTGCACATTTTCTACGGTTAGTCTAAACGGGTTTTCCGCCTATTTTAATAACGTGGTTGCAACAAGCTCTTTTCAAATAGACAATACAACGGCACCAAATTCTGTAGATGTAGACATACACCAATGTAGTGTTGACGGAAATTTCACTATCTTAGCAACAATAGTAAGCGGTCAGGTAGATTTGTTTGACCTAACTCTTTCTGGAGTAATATCAAACTTCTCTGGGGCCACCTTAAATAACTACACCACAATTATTCCAACAATAACGTTAAACAGGGAGACACTAACTCCAGGCGCAACATTAGCAAACACAGATATTGCAATCACGGTTCCTTATATAAACCTAAGCCCAGCATTTTCACCAGATTTCCTAAATCTAATGGTTTATGTAGATGGTTTGTTAATGGCTCCTTCTGATGACCCTGNNCCTTCTGATGACCCTGCAAACGTTACTGAGGACGTTATACCTGGTTCGGTAGCAGGAACAATCCAGTTTAATTTTAATATCAATCTTGCAACAGTTTTACAAATTGTACGGGTAACATAATTAATATCTAAATCTCTAAATTAGGTACAATTATGGCTTTAAACATCCCTAGCATACAAGTCCAGAACCCTAATGTGGTTGTGGCAAACAATCTAATACTACTCACGGTTGATACACATATACCGGGTGTGAGGATAGTTCTTATTGATGGTGACTCTAATGGAATGGTTGATGCTATAAGGTTTGAGGTATCAGATCCAACAGATGTTGTATATTATAGTTTAAATTTTCCGACAGGACCGTTTTTACTGTGGGATGGTATATCCGATATCTCTATTACTAACTCAGATTTTTTTGTGTATTTCTATGGGGAGTCTCTAATAGGCAATCAGAGCGACATTAAGAACCATGTTCTTAATTTTATAGCTTTGGATGCTTGGGGAGAGAGATTGAGATCAGGCAGCAAGTTAAGAATATTTAAATATGATTTCATTAACCAAGTAAATACAATTGAATATGTGTATGATGTGTTTGACTTACAGTCTCTGTACAAAACAGTTTTTGAAGTATTTCAGGCCATCCCGGTAGATGACACATATTTTTATGAGGTAGAGGCTCCTACATCTGCTCCAAGTATGGGAATATTGAGAGAAAAAAGTATGCCAAGAAATCTCTACGTTGATTTTTCCCCAATTTTTGTTGTAACTCCATGACATTAAGATCGAAGACAACAGTAACAGGCTTACCTTTGGTTGATTTGTTTTCTGGGCAAAACCCTTCTATAACCCCGGATACTGATGTTGATACTCCCCTACCATCAAACTCAGATACTACGCCTACGTTCCATTTTTCTGGAACACCTGGTGTTAGTCCAATAAATTATCTACAATATCGTTTGAACAACGGCGAGTGGGTTACCTCAACATCTCCAGTAACTTTATCAACTCTCCAAGACGGTAAATACTATTTTCAGGCTAGGGCAGTAGATACCGCTGGGATTGCTGATGAGACGCTAGCAACATACGAGTGGGTCTTGACAAGTAGGTTAGTCGCATCAATAGACTCACCACCGACAGGGAATTTAGATATATCAGACTCCCCACAGTTTCCAACAGAAATTGTTTTAAGTTATACAGATCCAGGAAACCAAAATGATTTTGATCACTTTGAGTTTAGTTTTTCTACAACAACTCCGAGAGTTTGGGTTGCTGTGCCGGATGGCGTTAGTATATTCTCTATAAGTGGTATTCCTGTTGGAACAACTTCTTTTTTTGTTAGGGCTGTTGATATAAACGGAAACGTTTCAGATGTAGACGCCAGCGTGGTGTGGACTGTTAATATTGTACCTCCTCCAGAAATATGGCTAGGGAGCACAACATCATTTGAACACACGTTTCAAAACGAGTTTTTTAGTACTGCACATTTAAACGCTGTTGGGATGCCTGGCAGCACCATTAGAACAATAACAGATTTAAGTGGTCTCGGTTTTACTCTTGTGTCTGGTTCTAATATAGTTTTTAATGGCCCAACAGATTTTGTGAGGTATAATACAGGAGAGTCTACATTTGCGGTTGTTAACACATCAACACCAGCAGTAAGTGTTGAATCTAGGAAGTGGGCGTTTACCAATTCCACGCAGACAGTAAAAAGCGGTGTAATAGCCAGATATGTTGATGCGAATAACTACATTTTTGGTGGATATGATAGCGGTACTTTGAAAATATCTGCGTATATTATAGGTATTGAGAATATATTAGAAAGCGTTGTGTTTACTCCACCCAATAATACCTTTTATGGAATGGGATTATATGACAACGGATATTTTTTAGAGTTACATTTTTACCACCACCCACAATTTACGGGGTCTGGAGCAGTTCTGACTGTTATATCAACAAACACAACGTTTCAAAATACAGCTACTAAATCCGGAACACATTTTGTAGCTGGTACGTCGCCAACAGCTTTTCCAGATATATTTGCTTGGGGTATAACATCTCTAGTTCCAAGTTTAGGGACTACGCACCCACTAAGAGATGTTTTTAATTTTAGAGTGAGAATATAGTATGGCAATAGAACAGATTTTAAATAGCTCACACCCTGATTTTAATCCGAAAGATACTAAAACAAAACAATATACACGTATTAAAAACTTTGCTCTGGTTGATAGTGTTAGTGCTACTTTTGATGGTAAGTTATCTGGGGCAAGGCAGCAGATATACACATCGTTTTATTATGGTAGAGGTATTGAACTTTTTAATAGGCAGAACGGAAGCAATGAGTATAGATTACGTTTAAATAAACCCGTTTCCTCAGACCCACTGACTTTTCCTACCACCTTTGTAGTAGAGTTTGAACTATTAAAGAACGGGTCCACATACTCTGGGTATCCTTTGTCTGTCGATGTTGGACAACATAATTGGGTTGGAGTAAGGTTTACAACTAGAGACACTATCGTTCAAAATAAAGTTTTGATTGTAATAGAATACTGCACAGACAAAAATCTACGTTGGGTACAGCTTGCTTCGATTGAAGACAGTGACTCATTTCTATGGTACTCTATTGGGGACTACGGCTGGGCATTAACCGCAGATACATCAGATCCGTTACAATATCCAAAAGATGTCTCTATTGACGGATGGGTAATTCAAAGATACTCATCAACTAATAACGACATACCTGTGTATTACGCAACATATACGCACCAACAGGTATTGTCTAGTACTGTTTGGGATATAAAACATAGCTTGGGGTCTTATCCAAGTGTAAGAACGTTTGATACAACCGATCAAGAGATTTATGGTGACGTTGTTTATGTAGATGCGAACAACATTGAAATAACGTTCAGTGCATCGTATGCTGGAGCCGCACAACTATCTTCAGGCGATTCTATATTTATTCCAGGAACAGGTTTTGTTACTCCATATGACGAGAGTTCTCTATCTTTACCATTAACTGACGGGTTTGAGGACGTTCAATGGGCTGAGCTAGATACAACCTTACCAACAGTGTCTTTCACAGCAACCCCGCCACCTGTTGTCCCATACGGAAGCCCAGTAACGTTTTCGTATATAGGAGCAGATAATTTAGGTACTATTGTTGGTTATGAGTATCGGCTAAACAATGCAAACTTTGTATTTACTACACAAACGACACTTAATATCCCAGCCGAACATTTAATATTTGGAACTAATAATTTTTCTGTTAGATCCATAGACGACAGCGATAATGCTTCTGTATTATTGACATACACCTGGCTCTATCCAGACGTAACACCGCCAAACACCATATTACTAACGACACCGCCGCTAGTTACGTTTATGAACTCGGCAACGTTTACATTCACAGGCACAGATGATTTAGGAGTAAGTCATTTTGAGTATCAGATAGATGGTGGTGGTTGGATAGCTCTTGGTCCAGCCATAACAAGTGTTACTTTATTTGGGTTAACCACGACTTCGCACACTTTTGATGTAAGGGCTGTAGATTTCTCAGCAAACGTAGACCCATCTCCAGCAACCTATACGTGGACAGTTTTTAATTTTTCTTCTGTCCCGGATTTACAACATTGGTTAGATTTTACAGATTCTTCTACAATGAACTCAGGGTATAGTTCATATATACACGAGCAGCTTTCTGCAGCAACACTCTGGACAATCAATCACAACTTAGCCAATTTCCCAAGTATTTCTACTGTAGATCTTTTAGGAAATCGTGTATATGGTACTGTTACCTATGTGAATAATAACACGGCTACCCTTAATTTTGCCTTCGCGCAAGATGGTTATGCTTATATTAACAAATCTGTGTATACACATAGTCAAGTGGTAGCTGCCATAACTTGGACAGTAAATCACAATCTAGGAGATTTCCCAAGTATTACTACAGTAGATACATCAGGAAACGAAATTTTTGGTACTGTGTCACATATAAGTAATAACAGTGCTCAAATTACATTTGCGGTTGCGGAGGATGGATTTGCTTATTTAGCACAAGCCGACACGTCTACAACTCCTTTCGCAGCGACTGCCTTGGTTAATATTGCACATAACCGAGAGGAGTACCCAAGCGTTACAGTTGTCGATGCCGTTGGGGATGAAATATTTGGAACCGTGGTTTATGTAGATGAAAACAATATTAGTATATCCTTTGCTGGACCACAGACCGGAAATGTGTATCTAAACTCTTCTGTACACGACGACTTAATAGAGATACTAGAGATAACAGAAAAATCTGTGAACGCACGTACATTTACAACAGCGGGAATTGCAGAAACTGGTCCTGTTTTTAGAGATAATTTGGTTCCATCTTTGCCAATAGTGGTAGCCGGGGCTAATTTTAGTGAGACAACAGATCTTTTACAAGACACCCTAGCTAACGCGGCTGTGTCTGGTAATGAATTAACTATAGCAGCCATCATTGCTAGAGATGGTAACGACTCTGGGTCTATTTTACATCTAACAGGTGCTACAGATGATTTATCTTTTGGGAGAGCGTCCGATGGGAGTTTTAGTGAGATATTTGTAAACACTGGCCCAGGCAATACAATAACAGCCATTCCAGAAGCTCCTTACGCATATAACGAAAACGTTTCTTTTGTAATAGTGAGAATCGATCCAACTGGATTTTCACAGTCGTTTATAAACGGAAAGTTTATAGGACAACAAGAAGTGTACCCAGGATGGACTTTAGGAGCCTCATCGAGTCCAATTCGATTAGGGTTTTCTGGAACGTCTGCCAAGGTTTATCACACTGTAATTTATGATAGGTATTTGACAGATTTAGAGGTATCAGATTTATTTTCAGCGTATAGCCAAATGTATAACAGCTTAAGCGACTTAATGGTCTCTGAATTTACCGGTGCCGGAGCAATAGGAAACGCAGATACTGGCCAAACTTGGACAACAAGCACCGGCACATTTACAAGAGATGGTGCTGGGTTGTTGGAAGTAACAACTGCGCCAGCATTTGCGACAATAGAGACACCTATAATCTCTAACTATGTTGTAGCCATAAACGGGCTAACACTGTTAAATAATGACAATGATAACTATCTTGTTTTTAGGTCTTTAACGGGGTCTCTAGATACTGATTACTATAGAGTCAAAGTAGAGAATACATTTGCTGCACCAGGAACAAACAACATTGTATTAGAGCGTGTTGTTGCTAGCATACCAGCACCTATAGATAGTATTACTGTTCCTTGGGTAGAAGATTTAGGTCCAGATGCGGTTATTAATATAGCTATAGGTGTTCAAGGTAATACTGTTTCTTATGGGGCGTGTTTGGACGTAACACCAACATTTAGAGCGGATAACGCAACGGCTTGGACAGGAACATCAGGAACAGGAGTGTTTCGATATGCGACTATTCCAGCCCTTGTATTTGGAGAAAATAACTTTGGCATGAGTTTTGGTACAACAGGTATTAAAATGGATAGTGTAAGAGTTTTACAAAAGGTTTAATATGGCAGTAGTAAAAGTACTAAATACAAGAGGTAGGTTAGCTTCTACAGAGATACTTAAGGTTTATCTCTATGCTCATACAGCGTTTTTACCTGAGACTGGACTCTCTATTACGGCAGATGTTTACAATGCGACAACTTTGCTGGGGTCTGTAACATTTGAAGAAGATTTTTTTGTACCTGGTGTTTACCTATCAGATGTCGAGGATCAGTTAGGCACGTTGGCGGCGGGAGAGTATACAGTAGTTATAATTGAATCTGGAAACGAGGTCGGCGTAGTTGATTTTATTAAGGGCGCTGACCTAAGCATGGCTGAAGGTGGTTCAGTTGATAATAAGCGCATAGAATCAAATTTTTCTGCTATAACTGTGGGATATAGAAAAGTTGTTCCAGGAAGTTTAGACCACATAAACGTAAAAACCAAACAAGCCACAGACGATGATTTTAGCAACCCACTTACAGACGGAAATGTATATTTCTCATATAAAAACCCGACCCCACGCTCTGATTATGTTCTATCGTCCCCTATTATTGTAGACCCAGCCAGTGTAGTACCTGTTTACGTAGATCCTTTTGAGGCCCTGCAGTGGATGAATGCGGCATACCATGAGCCTTATGAGGATAGTACGTGGTTTGAAAGTGCTTTTGAAGAAACGTTTGAAAATAACAATTGGTTGTAATTGGCTAGCAATGGAATAAGAGGATTTTTATAGTGACTATTATCGGCAACAGAAACGACTGGACATTTGTATCATCGGCTGGGTATAACAATTTTAATATCGAGTCAGATGATTTAGATATAAGGCCAGGGAGCACCGGCACGAGATCTTGTTTAGTCCCAGTAGCTACTTTATCTGCCAATGAATATGCCCAAGCAGTATTAACCGGTCAGCCAACTGTGGTTGTTTCGGGTGCAACTATGCTACTCTGGTTTAGACCAGAAGAACTAACAAGCTTAGACCATGAGAGTTTAATAGGTATTAGAGTCAACCCAACCCTTACATCTGGGTATCGTATCGGGTATAAGCACTTAGTTTCCCAAAATCACATTACTTTTGGTCTAGAGACTATATTTGACGGCACAGTTCGTTATCGTGCTGCTATACCTACATCCAATCTTCTGGACTGGAGAAATGTGAGAATATCAACATCTGATGTAAATAGTAATCCATCTGTGTTGGTAGAGGTTCTTGATGGCGGTATATGGAGAAAAAGAGGTTATTTTGTAGACCGTTCTGGAAACATCTTGGTTGGCGCTACTGGAAGCTACTCATTTGGTGTTAGAGAGGGTTCTTCACCAGGAACGTCTGGAACACGTTTTGATGACTTAGAAGTTTATTTGTTCCCATTAAATGTTACCACACCATTACCGTACACAAACAGTTTTGAGAGTGGGTCTTGGGGCAACGACTATTTACAAGTATCAAATCCGTCTGTAATTGTACCCTCTATTCAAGTTGATGCTAGAGACGGTTCCAGTGGGTTGGCATCATTAAAACTAAATAACACAGATGTCGCAACACAATCGGGGTCTCTATATCTTGGAATATCTGATGGTGTTGATTATGAAACAGAATTCTGGATTAGGTTTGAGAATACAGATGAGGCGGTCGATGTACATCTAAGATCCATAGAAGACATTGCTTCTGGGGATAAATCCAGTCTCATCCTACGACTACTACCAGCGACAGATCAAATAAAAGTTATCCGTAGAGAGT
>CXWL01110628.1_pt1 | contig 25386 bp, 18 predicted proteins | sample 590931 | NCBI WGS metagenome assembly CXWL01 (sample SAMEA3498368, study PRJEB10139) | groundwater metagenome | biome: water well; material: biofilm material | place: Germany | collected 2015-04-27
GCGATAGCGTCTTCACATTCAACATATGTGCTGAATGGCCCACCGCCATCGCGAGCAGGCTCGCTCCTACAGGGGTCAATACAGTGTTTATTCGAAAACGATCACCGAACGCGCCAGCTCACCGCGACGCAGTTCTTCGAACGCCTCGTTGATCTGGTCCAGACGGATGCGCTGGGAAATCATCTCGTCGAGCTTGAGCTTGCCGGACATGTAGAAATCCACCAGGCGCGGCATGTCGACCGGGAAGCGGTTGGAGCCCATCAGCGAGCCCTGGATGCGCCGTTCGTGGAGCAATTGCAACGGGTCGAGTTCGATTTTCAGGCCCGGCTTGAGCATGCCGATCACCGTGGCGGTGCCGCCGCGAGCCAACATGGCGAACGCCTGCTCGGCGGTCTGCTTGAGGCCGATGCATTCGAAAGCGTGGTGCACACCGCCGCGAGTCAACTCCATCACTCGCTTGGCGGCATCGCCGTCCCGGCCGTTGATCACATCGGTGGCGCCGAACTGCCTGGCCAGTTCCAGCTTCGAGTCGAGCATGTCGATGGCAATGATCCGCCCTGCCCCGGCCAGCGCCGCGCCGTTGATCGCGGCCAGACCGATACCGCCGCAACCGATCACGGCCACCGTCTCCCCCGGCCGCACCTTGGCGGTGTTGAACACCGCGCCGGTGCCGGTAGTCACCGCGCAACCGAGCAAGGCGGCGCGGTCCAGCGGCATGTCGCGGCGGATCGCCACGCAGGCGTTTTCGTGCACCAGCATCTGCTCGGCGAACCCGGACAGGTTGACGAATTGCGGCATCGGTTTGTGCACGTAGGTCAGGCGCGGCTCTTCGTCCTTGTCGCGCTTGGTTTCCGGCGACACGCAGCGCGCCAGATGGCCGGTCACACAGTGTTCGCAATGACCGCAGAACACCGTCAGGCAGGTCACCACATGATCGCCGGGCTTGACCGAACGCACTTCGGAGCCGACCTGTTCGACCACACCGGCGGCTTCATGACCCAACACCATCGGGCCGGGATACGGAAACGAGCCGTCGATGACATGCAAGTCCGAGTGGCACACACCCACGGCTTTGGTGCGGATCAACACTTCGCGCGGACCCGGTTTGCTGATGCCCACCTCTTCGATGACCAGCGGGGCTCCAACCTGATGGAATACGGCAGCTTTCATGGCAGTTCTCTCAACAATGATGTGGGGTTCAGGCCGGGCTGGCCGCTGTACGCAATACGGCCTTGGCATGACTGAAGGTGCGGAAACCGTCGATGCCGTGGTAGGCACCCATGCCGCTCTGGCCGACACCGCCGAACGGCAAGCCTTCGGTGCTGGCGTGGCTCATCACGCCGTTGAGGGTCACGCCACCGGAACAGGTGCGGCTGAGTACCTGGGCCTCTTCGGCGGCATCGTTGCCGAAGTAGTACAAGGCCAGCGGACGCGGCCGTGCGTTGATCCGGGCAATCACGTCGCTGATCGATTCGTAAGGCTTGATCGGCAGCAGCGGGCCGAAGATTTCATCCTGCATCACCTGCAAATCGTCACCGGGGTTGCGCAGCAGCGTCGGCACGATCTTGTTCAGTGTCGATTGACTGAAATCTTCAGCGCCGGCGTTCAGCTCTATCAACTCGACACCGGCGGCGTGGGCCTCGCTCAGGTAACCCTGCAAGCGCTCGAAATGCCGGGCGTTGATGATCGAGGTGTAGTCGGGGTTGTCCCTGAGCGTCGGGAAGAACTTCGCCACCACGGCCTTGGCCACGCCGATGAAGGCGTCCACCGACTCTTGCGGGACAAACACGTAGTCCGGTGCCACGCACAACTGGCCGGCATTGAGCAGCTTGCCGATCACGATCTTGGCCACCGCGTCGTTGAAGTCCGTCGAGCGCGAGATGATCGTCGGCGACTTGCCGCCCAATTCCAGGGTCACCGGCACCAGGTTCTCTGCCGCCGCGCGCAATACGTGTTTGCCGATGCTGGTGGCGCCCGTGAACAGCAGATGGTCGAACGGCTGGCCGCAGAACGCCTGGCCGACCTCTGCGCCGCCCAGAACGACCGCTACCTCTTCTTCGGCGTACACCGAACGAATCAGACGGGCGATCAATGCCGAGGTGTGCGGATTGAATTCCGACGGTTTGATCATCACCCGGTTGCCCGCCGCCAAAGCGCCGGCAAGCCCGCTGAACACCATGTAGCCGGGCACATTCCAGGCCGTGACGATGCCCACGACTCCCAGGGGCTGGTATTGCACCCAGGCTTCACCGGCCCGGGCCTGACGTTGTTCCGGGCGCATCCATTGCGCCAGTTCGGCTTTGGTCTGCTTGAGCGTGGCCAGTGGCGACAGCACTTCACTGCCTTTGGAGAAACCGGGGCTGCGATGGCCGAAATCGGCGGTCAGGGCCTCGATGATTTCCTGCTCATGATTGACCAGCAAACCGATCGCCCGGTCGAGCAATTCACAGCGTTCTTCAAGGGTATAGGGTTCGCGGGCGTGGAAGGCCGCGCGTTGTTTTTCCAGGATCGTGCGGATGTCACAGCTCGTCGAACTCTCGATGGCGTTCATCACTACCTCTCTTGTTTTTGTCAGGACGCGGCCACGGTCGGGCTGCAATGCACAGGGTCTGGCTGCATGGTTGATCATCACTGGCGCGGCGCCGCCACCCGGATCAGGTGGGTGGCGCCACGACGATGGGCTCAAGCGAGGATGCCCATGGCCTTGGCACTGTTGATGGCCTGGGTGCGACGGCAGGCGCCGAGCTTGACGTTGATGTTCTTGGCGTGGGTTTTCACGGTGTTTTCCGAGATGAACAAGCGGCTGCCCACTTCGCGTACCGACATGCCTTCGGCCAGCAACTTGAGCACCGACACCTCGCGGGGTGTCAGGTCATCCTGGTAATCCGCCACGCCGGTCAGGCGAACCGGCAAAACCTTGTCGTCGTTGGCCGGTTGCTCGCGGGCGGCGATCCGGGCTTTCTGCCGTGCGATCGGCCCTTGGTAACACGCCGCGTGGATCTTGCCCCAATGCATGCGCCGCTCGGCTTCGTACAAGTGCCAGCGGGCCTTTTCCGGGTCACGGCTGCGCGAAGCGATTTCCGACAACAGCAGATAGCCGTTGAGTACAAAGGGGGCGCAGCAGTCGCGGACCTGCAACAGCCCCGCTTGCACCACCACCTCGGCTTCGTGGGTATGGCCCTGCTGCAACAGCAACTCGCCTTGCGCGAACAGCAGCCGCCCGAGCAACGGGTAAGGTTGCGCGCCCTTCACGGTCAGTCGGTTGAGCTCGCTACGCACCAGCGATTGCGCCTGCCCCCATTGCCCCTGGAGCATCAGCAGGCGCGTCCGGTCGACGTTGACCAGCACTTCCGACTCATGACTGCCCTGGCGTCGGGCCAGTTCCAGTGAGTGATCCAGCAGCGACTGGGCCTCGACCAGATCGCCGGCCTCCATCGCGATTCGCGCCAGGATGCAATGGCACAGCAACACCGACAGCCAATCTTCAGCCGTCAGGTCGTCAAGGGCCGCCCGACAATGCAGGCGCGCCGAATCGGCATGGCCGCGCAATGCCTGCAAGGTGCCGTACAGCGCCTGCCAGTTCGCCAGCAGGCGCTGATTGCGTCGGGTATCGGGCAGCGGCAGAAAATGCCCGAGCCGCGCCAGGCACTCGGCGGCTTCGTCCAGCCGCCCACTGAACAACAGCGCCTTGGCGCACAGGTAAATCAGGCGCGGGCTGCTGTGCAGCAACTGCGGCTCGATACGCTCACGCCAGTCCATCAGCTTGCTCAGATGCCGTTCGCCGAGGATCCAGCTCAGCCACAAGCGCTCCATGTAATTGGCGGCCACCTCGGGCTGATCAGCGCACAACGCCTGCTCCACCGCCTCATCGACATGCCCCAGCACGCTGAGCAACTGACAGGCCCTCAGGCGCAAGCGGTTCAGTGCCAGGCCAGTCAATTGGTGCTGCAACGCCAGGGCCACGGCCGGAAGCAGCCGAAACCAGCCAGATTGTTGCTCCACCGGGAACACAAAAGCCTGGCCGTGCAGCAGGCTGTTGAACACCCGACCGCCCTGCTGGCCTTCCCATAACTGTTCGCAGAAGTGCGCGCTGAATCGGGACAAATGCGCGAGCCCACACAGGACCTCGCGCTGTTCCTGGCTCAGTCGCGACAACAGTTCGCGCTCAAGGTATTGGGCGAGCAAGGGTGAGGACTGTGCCTGTTCCAAAGAAAGCGACAGGCGAATACCGGCGCACCACCCGCCTGTCTCATGCCAGAGTTTTTCTCTGGCCGGTGCATCGGTGTGCGGCGCCAGGGCATCGATCAGCGATTCGAACTCATCGGGGCGCAGGGCCAGTTGCCCGGTGCCCAGCTCCTGCAACTGCCCGGTCAGCATCAAGCGCGGCAGATTCCAGTCCGGGCGCTGGCGGCAGGTGACCAGCACTTGCAGTCGTGGTGTTTTGAGGGACAGGAGTTGATCGAACCAGTGGTTCAGGTCTGCGGGCATATCGACGGGAAGATCGTCGAATACCAGGTGGATTGGGGCTACCTCAAGGGCCTCATCGCGAGCAGGCTCGCTCCTACAGTTGACCGCGTTCCCCTGTAGGAGCGAGCCTGCTCGCGATAGCAATAGCTCAGGCACCACAGCTCTTGAATCGAGAAACGCCAATACTGCATCCGCCGCAGTATCAACCGCCAACCCCAATTCACCCGCCAATCCTGAAATGAAGTGCTCCAGCGTCTGCCACTGTGCACCCAAAGACATCCACACCACTTGCCCCGGCGGCGCAACGCCTTGCAAATACTGCTGCAACAATGACGTCTTGCCATACCCGGCAGGCGCGCAAAGCAGTTGCAAGCGGCACTGCTTGCCCTCAAGTGCATCGATCAGATGCGGCCGTGGCACAAACATGGCGGACCTCGCTGATGGGAAGTGGACTCCATCATTGAGCCGGACACCGGTTTGCGCGCCACCCGCATCAGGTGGGTGCAAGCCCTGCAATGCACAACGCCCTGCGAACAGGGCGTTGCTTGAGGCGAGGGCGAACGGTCAGCGAATGCCGTCGTTGCGCAGCGCAGCCGGGGTGAAATCGGTCATCTTCGCGGTCAAGCCATAGGTGGTGGCATGCCTGGACTGGTTGGTCATGGCCAGCACGTTGTAGCGGCCTGCGATCAGATCGTAGATACCGAGCATCGCGAAGTTCGGCGCGCCACGCTCGTAATCGTTGATCGCATAACCTTCCGCCACCCGCCACAGCTGGCCACGACCGTCGTAGTGATCGACCTCGGCCAGTTGCCAGGTGTCCTCATCGAAGTACATGTCACGCTTGGCATACACGTGACGCTGACCCGGCTTGAGCGTGGCCTGCACGTGCCAGACGCGGTGCAACTCGTAGCGCGTCAGGTCCTGGTTGATATGCCCCGGCTTGATGATGTCGTCATACTTGACCTTCGGCGACTGCAACTTGTAGTTGTTGTACGGGATGTACAGCTCCTGTTTGCCCACCAGTTTCCAGTCATAACGATCCGGCGCGCCGTTCATCATGTCGGTGTTGTCGGCGGTGCGCATGCCGTCGGAGCCGTTGCCCGGGCCATCGTAAGCCACTTGCGGTGCACGCCGTACGCGGCGCTGGCCGGCGTTGTAGACCCACGCCAGGCGCGGTTCCTTGACCTGGTCGATGGTCTCGTGGATCAGGATCACACTACCGGCCATGCGCGACGGCGCGGTGATTTCCTGTTTGTAGTAGTACAGGACGTTATCGGCCTGCCCGGCATCGACGCCTTCCATCAATTGCGGGAAAGCCAGTTTGTCTTCGTACTCGACAATGTTGTAAGAACCATTGGTTTGCGGGGCAGCCTGGGCCGCAATACGTTCCATGTTGCCGCCGCGATAACGGTTGGTGTGGTTCCAGTACACCTCCACACCGTTCTTTGGAATCGGGAACGGGTAATAGCGGGTCTGAGTGAAGTTCACCAGGCCGTTGCCATCGGGGGTCAGTTCGGTGGTTACCGCGCTTTTCCTGGCGATGTCATAGATGTTTTGTGGCGAGGCTGCGGTGCGCTGGGTCTTGAACACCGGGATCTTGTAGCTGTCCGGATAGCGCTTGAACATCGCCAGCTGGCCCGGGGTCAGCTTGTCCTTGTACTGGTCGACATTGGCTGCCGTGATCACGAACTGCGGTTTTTCGCCGGCAAACGGATCGCCGAGAAAACCATTGTCGAGTGCCGCCGCGCCGGGTTTGAGGCCCCCGGTCCAGGCCGGAATGCTGCCGTTGGCATTGCCCTCTTTCTGTGCCCCCAACGGCGTCAGCGTAGTCCCCAGTTGCGCCGCCTCCTGTGGCGAAACCGCGGCCATCACACCGCTGGCCAGCAACGACAGACTCAGTGCGCCAGCGCGCAGAATTAAACGTGCGTTCATGTTCAGTTTCCTCTGGCAGGGTTGCATCAGAAATTCACGCCGAAGCTCAGCGCGGCATAGTCGCGGTCGACGTTGGTGTTGAAATCGCCACCGAAGTAGTTGGTGTAACTCAGGCTGGCGGTGTAGGTGTTCTGGTAGTCGGCGTCGACACCGAGGCTCACGGCCTTGGAGCCTTCATCGAAGTTCGGGCCGTAACCCTGCACGTCGTGGGACCAGGCGATGTTCGGCGACAGGTTGATACCGGCGATCACGTTCTGGTAATCGAGCTTGCCGCGCAGGCGATAACCCCAGCTGCTGCTGGTGTAGAAGCCATCGTTGTTGCACTCCTGCGCCGGGTTGCTGGCGTTGGGCAGGCCCGCTGCGGTCCCACGGCAAGTGGCCGCCCCCGCTGCGCCCGGCAGTTCGCCGGAACCGAAGGCCGGGCTGCGACCGAAGCGCAGGTCCGTACCGTCCGCCTTGCCCAGGCCGTTGATCTTGTTGTAACCCACCTCGCCCACCAGGGTCAGGCGACTGGCGCCGAAGACCTGATCGAAGAACTGCGTGGCGGTCACCTGGGCCTGGGTCACCGGCATGCGCTTGTAGCCGTTGACCTCGGCACCCAGGGTACGTCCGGCGAAACCGGTGGTGATCAGCGGTGACGTCGCGCCGAAAGTCGCGGCGGACAACAGGTCAGCGGTGTTCAGTTGCAGCGGCATGTTCGGCCGGTAGCTGAGTTCGCCACCGAGCGATACGCCGGCGACGTTGGTCTGGAAGCTCAAGCCGTACAGACGAATGTCTTCCGGGTAATCGATGAAGTAACGCGCACTGCGCGCCGAGGCCAAGCCACCGGCCGGGTTGCTCATCTGATTGATGCTCAGGAGCGGGTTGCGGCTGTGGTAGTTCATCGCGTAGGCGCCGAACTCGGTGTCGTTGGCTTCCGGCACATACCAGCGCAGCGCCAGGCCATACTGGCCACCGTCGCGCGCATCGTTGTCCTTCAGGCGCGGGATGAACGCGTCGTCGGTGCCGGCAGCAATGGCAGCCAGACCGCCGGTGTTCTTCGCAACACCCGGTGGCAGGTCGAGACCGGCGATCACCAGGCGATCGTCACAGCCTTGCGGCACACCGTCGTTGCCGAAGAACGTGCCGCAGTTATCGACCACCGACTTGTCCCATTGCAGCTGGTAGAAACCTTCAGCGGTGATGTTGTCGGCCAGGCCCTGGGACACGTAGAGCAGATTGACCGGGATCAGGCCCTCCTTCACTTCCGCACCCGGGCGACGCAAGGCGGCGACGTCGATCGGGTTGATGCTGTTGATCGAGTTGCCGATGAAGGTACTCTCGCCCCAGCTCACCACTTGCTTGCCCAGGCGCACGTTGCCGACCTGATCGCCAATCGTGTAGTTGTGGTAGACGAAGCTGTCGAGGAACATCGCGCCGGACGACTTGGCCGCACGGTCACGTCCCGAGTCGTCGATGTCATAGAACGGACGGCTCTCGTCCATCAGCTCGAAGTCGTACCAGTATTTACCGCGCACGAAGGCGCCGCTGTCGCCGTACTTGAGCTCCAGGTCATGCACGCCCTTGAAGATCTTCGAGAAGGTTTCACCCTTCTTGAAGTTCAGGCGGTTGTCGTCGGTGGTCCGGGACGCGGACTTGCCGCCGGTGACACCCTGGGAGTTGAAGTTGGAGATGAATTGCTTGTCTGGATCAGCTGCCGACCAGCTCGCGCCAATCGACAGCGACGAATCGAAATTGCCCTGAATTTCCCCGATATTGAAAGCGACAGCGTGAGCCTCATTGCTCGCGCAAGTGGCAACCATCACAGCGACGGCCAGCAGACTCGGCTGGAAGACTCCGCGCATTGTTTTTGTTGTCATGCGGTTTCTCCGGTTAAGGATTAAGTGTTGGAGCGCCCATGCTAGCGGCGCTCCGTTGGTGGTCTCACACCCGAACGGGTGATTTGAAACAGCGTTATTGATGGGGTTTTGTGCCGCGTAACCACCCGGTTCGAACGACGCTCACCGTGCGTTACGCTCGGTGACACTCACCCGGTAAAAGTTGGTGCTCGCTTGTCGATAAACGCCGCCACGGCTTCGCGGTGATCGGCGGTCTGGTGCGACAACACCTGGAACGTCGCCGACATTTCCAGCAGCGTGTCGAGTCGGGTGTGCAAGGCCTCGCGCAACAAACGCTTGGCCAGTCTCACGGCGTGAGGCGGGTTGGCGGCGATCGACGCAGCGATGTCCCGCGCCGTATCCAGCAACTGCTCGGCGGGAACAACGCGGGACACCAGGTTCCATTGCTCGGCCTGGCGAGCGTCGATCATTTGTCCGGTCAGGGTCAGTTCGGTGGCACGGGACAAACCGATGATGCGTGGCAACAACCAGGCACCGCCGTCGCCAGGAATGATCCCCAACTTGACGAAACTCTCGGCAAACTTCGCGTGCTCCGACGCCACGCGGATGTCACACATGCACGCCAGATCCAGCCCCGCGCCGATGGCCGCGCCATTGACCGCGGCGATCACCGGCACTTCCAGATTGAACAACGCCAGGGGTAAGCGCTGAATGCCGGTGCGATATTCCTGACGCAATTGCATGCCCGACATCTGCGCATAGCGATCCATGTCGCGCACGTTGCCACCGGAGCAGAACGCCGTGCCGGCGCCGGTGATGATCACTGCACGCACACTGCTGTCGCGTTCGATTCGCTCAATGGCTTCGAGGAATTCCGACACGGCGCTGTTGCCGGTCAGCGGATTGCGTCGCTCGGGGTCATTCATCGTCAGGGTGACGACATGACCTTCCTGTTCGTATTTCAAAAACGGGCTCATGAATGATCCTCAGGCCGATGGGGACAGGGTGACGTGACGCACGAAATGGCTGGCGCAGGTATCCGGTTGTTGAAGAAACGCCTGGCCGACGATGCCGTTCCACCAGGTTTCCGAGCCGTCGCTGATGCGCCACTCGTGCAGGCGCCGGGTGAACAGTTGCAAGTCCAGTTCTTCGGTCACGCCGATGGCGCCGAACAGTGCGTGGGCGATGGCAGTGACTTGAGGCACGGCCATGCTGGTCCGCGCTTTGGCAATGGCCGTCGCCATCAGGTCCGGCACCTGCAAAGCGCCGGAAAACGCCAGTTCAGCGGCGATGCGCGCGGCGGCCACTTGCTCGGCCATCACGCTGAGTTGATGCTGCACGGCCTGGAATTTGCCAATGGCCTTGCCGAACTGCACCCGGTCGTTGCAGTACGCCAGCGTCATGGCGAGAACCTGCTCCATGGCCCCGGCGATGGCGGCGGCGTGAATGGCGGCATTGAACACTCGTACTTCTTCGCCGTTATTGCCGATTGCGCTGCCAAGTGAATCCTGCGGCCAGTACAAGGTGGCGCATTGACTGCCGTGAACGCCCGTGGGCTCGCGGCGGGCGAGGCTGCAATCGAGCAGCAGCAACTCGCCGTCCAGGTTGACCAGGGCGAAATCAGCCAACAAACCAAACGCCACACGCGGCACACACAACAGGCCATCGGGCTGGCGGCAGGCCGTACCGGCCAGGGTCAACATGCCGGTCGGTGGCCGGCTCGGGCAGTCACGCATCAACGCGCGGGCGGCAATGCTTTGCGCCGCCGGGACCGGCAGCGCGCAGCGACCGAAGGCGACAAAAATCGGCAGCAGTGCATTCAGCGCCAGTCCCGCGCCACCAGCGACTTCAGGCGTCAGCAATTCGAGAAAACCGCTGTCTTCCAGGGCACTCCACAGCGTTACAGCGCTGTCTCCGCTTTCCACGGCACGGACCAGCGCCGGCGTGCACAAGTCGCTGAGGATCTTTTCAATGGCTTCAGTGAACATGAAGTTTTTCCTATTCGAGGTGCATCAGCGCAGGCCGAGGCCGCGGGCGATCATGCCGCGCAGGATTTCCCGGGTGCCGCCGCGCAACGAGAAGGTCGGCGCGACCTGGTTCAGGTAGGCGACCGTGCGGTACAGCTCGTCATCGACGGGGATGTCCGGATGGGCGCTGATCGCCGAGGCAATCGCTGACGGAATCGCCTGTTCGAATTCAGTGCCGATGTCCTTGACCAGCGCGGCTTCCACCACCGGGCTTTCACCCCGGGCGAGCAATGCAGTCAGCGCCAGCGAGAGGTTGCGCAGGCAGGTCAACTGCGTGAGGAAACTGCCGAGCAACGCGGATTCCTGTGCAGTGGCGCCGTGACGGCGCAAGGTGTCGGCCCACAGATCGAGCAACACCACGCTGGAGTAGAAACGCTCCGGCCCGCTGCGCTCGAACGCGAGTTCGGCATTCACCTGCTTCCAGCCGCTGCCCTCCTCGCCCACCAACGCGTCTTCGCCGAGCAAGACGTCGTCGAAGGCCACTTCGGAGAAATGCGCGTCGCCGGCCAGGTCGACAATGGGACGCACGCTGATGCCTGGCTGCCTGAGGTCGATGATGAATTGTGACAGCCCGTTGTGACGGTCCTCGGGCGAACCGCTGGTGCGCACCAAGGCGATCATGTAGTCGGCGTGATGAGCATTGGTGGTCCAGATCTTGCGCCCGCTCAGACGCCAGCCTTCAGGGCAACGGGTGGCGCGGCTGCGCACGCTGGCCAGGTCAGACCCCGAGTTCGGTTCGCTCATGCCGATGCAGAAAAACGCCTTGCCGGCGCAGATGCGCGGCAGGAAAAAATCCTTCTGCGCGTCGTTGCCGAATTTCAGGATCAACGGCCCGCTCTGGCGGTCGGCGATCCAGTGCGCCGCCACCGGAGCACCGGCCGACAGCAGTTCCTCGACCAGCACGAAGCGACTGAATGCATCCAGCCCGGCACCGCCATAAGCAGCCGGCAAGGTCAGGCCGACCCAGCCACGTTGCGCCAGTTGGCGACTGAAACCGGCGTCAAAACCGGTCCAGCTGCGGGCCCGTACATCCGCCGGGACGCTCGGCAGATGCTCGGCCAGAAAACCTTTGACCTCGGCACGAAAGGCCTCGGCGTGTGGCGGCAGCGCGGTCAGGCGAAAGGCGTCGAGCAAGCTGCTCACTGGGCACCTCCACTGACTTTGCCGTACAGCGTCACCACGCATGCACCGCCCAGCCCGAGGTTATGGGCCATGGCCAGACGTGCACCGTCGACCTGGCGTTGATCGGCGTTGCCGCGTAATTGCCGGGTCAGCTCGTAGCACTGCGCCAGACCGGTCGCGCCCAACGGATGGCCCTTGGAAAGCAGGCCGCCGGACGGGTTGATGACGATTTGCCCGCCATAGGTGTTGTCGCCGTCCATGACGAACTTCTCGGCCCCGCCCTCGGGGCAGAAACCCAGCGACTCGTAGCAGATCACTTCGTTCTGGGCGAAGCAGTCATGCAGCTCGCACACATCGATGTCCTGCGGGCCGACACCGGCCTTCTCGTAGACCTGGCCCACGGCGGCGTGGGTCATGTGGGTGCCGACCCAATCGAGCAGCGACGGCTTTTCGAAGTTGAAGGATTCCGGGGTGTCGGTGGTCATCGCCTGGGCGACGATTTCCACGTCGCGGCGCAGGCCATGCTTTTTCGCAAAACGCTCGGACACCAGGATCGCCGCGGCACCACCGCAGGTTGGCGGGCACGCCATCAGGCGGGTCATGACGCCTGGCAGAATCACCGGGTCGTTCATCACGTCTTCGACGCTAAGCACCTTGCGAAACAATGCGAGCGGGTTGTTGGCTGCATGACGGCTGGCCTTGGCGCGCACGGCGGCGAAGGTTTCCATTTTGGTGCCGTATTTGTGCATGTACTCGCGCCCGGCACCACCGAAGGTACGGATGGCCTGAGGCATGCCATCCATATCGGCGGTGAGACCGCGCAGGATCGGCAGGAAGCGTTCGCGGGTTGGCGGGCGGTCGTCCCAGTGGGATTTCAACGCGCCGGCCTGCATCTGCTCGAAACCCACCGCCAATACGCAATCGGCCGAACCGGACTCGATGGCCTTGCGCGCCAGGTACAACGCGGTGGAACCGGTGGAGCAGTTGTTGTTGACGTTGACCACAGGAATCCCGGTCATGCCCACTTCGTACAGCACGGTCTGACCGCAGGTGGAGTCGCCGTAGACATAACCGGCATACGCTTCTTGCACCAGTTTGTAGTCAATGCCCGCATCAGCCAGGGCCAGGCGTACCGCTTCGGAACCCATCTGCACATAGGTCGGGCTGTCGCTGGGCTTGCGGAACGGGATCATGCCGACGCCGGCCACCAGTACTTTTTCGCTCATGGTGTCACCTGAAAATGAGGGGGAAGGATCACAACTGGCGCGCGATCAGCTCGCGCAGCACTTCACTGGTGCCGCCAAAAATCCGCGTCACACGCATGTCGACGAAGGCGCGGGCAATCGGGTACTCGAGCATGTAGCCGTAGCCGCCGTGGAGCTGGACCATGTCGTCGATGCACTGCCAAAGCGTCTCGGTGGCGTACAGCTTGGCGATGGCCGATTCCTGCACGGTCAGGCGGCGGCGCATGTGTTCGGCGATGTAGTGGTCGATGGTCAGGCGCACGGCGGTGGCCTTGGCCTTGATGTCGGCGAGCTTGAATTTGGTGTTCTGGAAATCCCACACGGTCTGGTTGAAGGCCTTGCGGTCCTTCACGTACTCGACGGTCTGCTCCAGCAGGCGCTCGAGCTTGGCGGCGCTGTACAGGGCGATCACCAGGCGCTCTTGGGGCAACTCTTCCATGAGGTGCATGAAGCCTTTGTTTTCTTCACCGAGCAGGTTGCCCACCGGCACGCGCACGTCGTCGAAGAACAGCTCGGCGGTGTCGGCAGCGTGCTGGCCGACCTTCTCCAGCTTGCGGCCACGACGGAAACCCACGCGATTGCACTCGACCATGATCAGGCTGCAACCCTTGGCGCCAGCGCTCGGGTCGGTCTTGCACACCACCACGACCATGTCGCAGGTCAGGCCGTTGCTGATGAAGGTCTTGCTGCCATTGATCACCCACTCGTCACCGTCACGCACGGCGGTGGTGCGGATCGCCTTGAGGTCGGAACCGGTGCCCGGTTCGGTCATGGCCACCGCCAGCACGGTTTCGCCGGAGCAGATTTTCGGCAGCCATTTCTGCTTCTGCTCTTCGGTGCCCAGGCGCACGATGTAGGGCGCGACGATGTCGGAATGCACGCCCAGGCTCCAGCCCGAGACACCGGCGCGGTACAGCTCTTCGATCAGCACCGCCGAATGGCCGAAGTCGCCGCCGCCACCGCCGTACTCGGTCGGCACGGTGAGGCACAGCAGGTTATGACGGCCCGCCTTGAGCCAGGTTTCCCGGTCGACCTGCCCGGCCTCGTCCCACTGCGCCTGCTTGGGCAGGCATTCACGCTCGAAGAAACGCCGCGCGGTTTCACGCAGCATTTCGTGGTCTTCACGGTAGACGGTACGGTTGATGTGCATCGGGATCTCCAGTGGGTTGCCAGGCAGGCATGCGCCTGGTTCGTGGGCCCACTGTATTGGCGGGGGGTGGGTGATGAAGCCACCCGGATCGGGTAGCGGATTGCGACCCCCTGTGGGAGCGAGCTTGCTCGCGATGGCGGCGGCACATTCAATATTGGCGGTGCCTGACACTCCGCTATCGCGAGCAAGCTCGCTCCCACAGGTTTTTGTGATGCGCTTATTTACGCAGTTCGCGCTTGAGGACTTTGCCGGCGGCTGACAGTGGCAGCTCGTCGCGGAACTCGACGGTCTTGGGGCACTTGTAGGGGGCGATGAATTCACGACAAAACAGGCGCAATTGTTCTTCATCGACCTGCGAATCAGGCCTGCGCACCACCACCGCGTGAACCGCCTCGCCCCACTGCTCATGGGGAATGCCGATCACTGCGCACATCGCCACGGCCGGGTGTCGCGCCAGTACGTTTTCGACTTCTGCCGAGTAAACGTTTTCCCCACCGCTGACGATCATGTCCTTCAAGCGGTCGACGATGAACAGGTAGCCCTGCTCGTCCATCCACGCTGCGTCGCCGGTGTACAGCCAACCGTCGCGCAACGCGCTGGCGGTTTCCTCGGGCTTGTTCCAGTAGCCCTGCATGATGTTCGGCCCGCGCACGATGATCTCGCCCACCGTGCCACGCGGCACCTCTTGACCCTGCGGGTCGACAATCTTCACGTTGACGCCCAGGCCGCCACGCCCCACCGAGCGCGACAAACCGCTGATGCGCGCCTCTGGCGTGTGATTGCACGGCAGGTTGCTGGACACCACCGGGCAGGCCTCGGTCAGTCCGTAGGAATGTGAAAGTTCGATGTCCGGCAGTCTGGCCAGCACTTGCTCGACCATATCCCCGGCACTGGGTGAAGCGCCGTAGGTCAGGCGTTCCAGGCTGCCCAGGTCATACTGGTCAAAGTCAGGATGAGCCAACAGCGCAAGGATCATGGCCGGCACCAGCAACGTCTCGGTGACCCGTTCGCGCTCAATCATCTGCAATGTCTGCAACGGGTCGAAGCTCGACACCAGCACATGGCTTTCACCGGCCAGAAACTGAATCAGCGCACGGGCCATGCCGGCGACATGGAACAGCGGTGCGACATGCATCAGCAGGCCGCCGCGGATCGGCGGCATGTCCACCATGCGGGGCATGCACGCCGACCACAGGTTCAGGTGCGACTGCATCACACCCTTTGGAAACCCGGTGGTGCCGCCGGTGTACATGATGCAAGCAAGGTCTTCCCCGCCCCGCCCGGCGTCTTGCACCGGAGCAGTCTGGGCAATCAGTTGCTCGAAACCCGACATGCCGGCCGGCACGTCACCGTCGCCCGCGTAGATAAACAACGGAGCACGCTGGGCACGGGCACGAATGCTGTCGGCCAGCCCGGCGAAGTGTTCATCGACGATGAGGATGCCGGTACTGCAATCGTCCAGCGAATAGACGATCTCCGGCACGCTCCAGCGGATGTTCACCGGGTTGAGTACCCCACCGCCCCACCACACGCCCATGATGTATTCCAGGTAGCGGTCGGAGTTCAGCGCCAGCATGCCGACCCGGTCACCGGCCGCCATGCCTAGTTTCTGCAAGGCGCCCGCCAGGCGAGCGACCCGTTCGCCAAATTCACGGTAGGTGTGGCGACGCTCGCCATGGATAGTCGCGATATGGTCCGGGTTCTGTTGCAGCGTGCGTTGCAGGCATTGGGTCATGTACATGCTGTCAGCTCACGCCCCGATCCGTGCCCCGCCAGAACGGTTCGCGCAGATCGCGCTTGAGTACCTTGCCCGCACCGGACAACGGCAACGCAGCACGGAATTCCACTGATTTCGGGGTCTTGTAGCCGGCAATCTGCCGACGGCAGTGTTCAATGATCTGGGCGCTTGCAACCTCGTTGTCCGGCTTGAGCACCACCACCGCGTGCACCGCTTCGCCCCACTGCGCGCAGGGAATGCCGATCACTGCGCAGGCGGCGACGGCCGGGTGACTGGCAATGGCGCTTTCCACCTCGCCGGAATACACGTTCTCGCCACCGCTGACGATCATGTCCTTGAAGCGGTCGACGATGTAGATAAAGCCATCCGCGTCCATGTAGGCGCCGTCGCCGGTGTGCATCCAGCCGCCGCGCAAGGCCTTGGCGGTTTCCTCGGGGTTGTTCCAGTAGCCGAGCATGATGTTCGGGCCGCGCACCACCACTTCGCCGACGGTACCGCAGGGCACTTCGTTGTCATTTTCGTCGACGATGCGCACCGTGACCCCCAGCCCCGGCCGCCCGGCCGAGCGCAGGCGGCCATTGGCGATGCCTTCGGCGCTGTGGTTTTCCGGGCCGTTGGCAGAGATCGGCGGCGCCGCTTCGGTCATGCCGTAGCCTTGGGTGAACTCGACATTCGGCAAGGCCTTGAGTGCCATTTCCAGCAAGGGCACGGCAATCGGCGAAGCGCCGTAAGTCAGGCTGCGCAGGCAGCTCAGATCATGCCTGGCGAAATCGGGGTGCATGATCAGCGCCTGAAGCATGGTCGGCACGATCAGGATATCGGTGATGCGCTCGCGCTCGATGGTGCGCATCACGTCCTGGGCATCGAAGGCCGGAACGAAAATACTCGGCAGCCCCAGCAGCGAAATCAGGATCACCCGCGACAGCGCCGCCAGGTGGAACATCGGCGCGATGTGCAGGGTCAAGGCGTCCGCCGGCACCGGCACGTCGGCGGCGCGGGCCACGGCAGCGGTCCACAGGTTCATGTGCGACTGCATCACGCCTTTCGGTCGGCCGGTGGTGCCGCCGGTGTACATGATGCTCGCCAGGTCATCGCCGCCGCGAAACGCGTCGTCCACAGGCGTGGCTTCACGAATCAATTGCTCGTAGGACAGCATGCCTTCTGGCAACGGCCCGTCGCCAATGTGGATCAACAGCGGCCGCACCCTGGCGCTGCTGGCAATGCCTTCGGCCAAGGGCAGGAAGGTGTCGTCGATCAGCAGGATGCGGGTGTCGCAGTCGTCCAGCGAATAGACGATTTCCGGCACGCTCCAGCGAATGTTCACCGGGTTGACCACGCCACCGCCCCACCAGGTCGCCAGGAAATACTCAAGGAATCGGTCGGAGTTCAGGCCCAGCAGACCGACGCGATCGCCGGTCTGCATCCCCAGTTGCTGGAAGGCCCCGGCCAGGCGAGCCACCCGGTCGGCCAGTTCGGCATAGGTGCGGCGTCGGTCACGAAAGACCGTCGCCACGGCATGGGGACGTTGCTGCAGCACGCGGTGCAGGCCTTGGGTCAGATACATGAGGTTCTCCTGTGAATTATTGTTGTCAGGTAACGAACGCGACTCTACGGATCAGGTACCGGTGTATTTCGGCGAGCGCTGCTCGACCTGGGCCATGCGCCCTTCGGCGTGATCTTCGCTGTCGCGCAGCAAGCCCCAGTGCAGATGGGCCTGGGTGACGAAATCCCGGGGCGCGAGATGGGCGCTCTGCAAGGCCAGGCGCTTGATCGACTGCACCGCGAGCGGGCCGTTGGCGGCAATGCGCTCGGCCAGGTCCAGCGCCGCTGCCAGCAGACGGTCCTTGGGCAGCAGCTCGATGATCAAACCGATGTCCAAGGCCTGCCCGGCGTTGATCGATTCCCCGGTCAGCGCCATTTTCATGGCATGGGCCGCTGGAATTGCACGCAGCAAGTACTGCACGCCACCGGCCGCCGGAATGGTCGCGTCGCACACCTCAGGCAAGCCGAACGTGGCGCTGGCCGAGGCAATGCGCAGATCGCATTGCAGCGCCAGCTCAAGACCGCCCCCCAGGCAGGCCCCATTGATGGCGGCAATCACCGGTTTCCAGATGTCCAGGTCGCTGAGGTCGAACAGCCGGCTGTAGCCGCCCTCCTCGGCTTCGGTTTCGCGGCTTTTGAGGGTGCCGGCGACAAAACCGGATGCCGCCAGCAACGACTCCTTGTGGCTTGCACCGCTGCAAAACGCGCGCTCGCCGGCACCGGTCAAGACGATCACCCGCACCTGCTCGTCATCCTGGCAGGCACCCAGGGTCTTGCGCAGGTGCATCAGATCGCTGACGCTCAGCGCGTTGTTCGACTGTTGCGCATCGAGCGTGATGAGTGCCACGTGATCGATGATCTTGAACTGAATGGCCATGGTGTAACTCCTGCGCTGCGCGATTCTTCATGTTGTTTTTCAGGCGCCAAAACCCAGGCCCAGTTCACGCAAGCGCTCGATGGCCGCGGTGTCGAAGCCCCAGTCGCGCAGTGCTGCGTCGCCATGTTCTCCACGCTCGGGCGCCGGTTGCGGTTGCGCCGATGGCGTGCCGAGGAAACGCGGAGCCGGGACCGGTTGCACCACCCCGTCGACTTCGATGAAGCTGCCACGGGCAACGCCGTGGGGGTGCCTGGCTGCTTCGGCCAGGCCCAACACCGGTGCAACGCAGGCGTCGCTGCCTTCGAAGGCCTCTTCCCATTGTTTGCGGGTACGACCGAGGAACGCGGCAGTAAATGCCTCACGCAGGCGTGGCCAGCCAACCCGGTCGTGCTGGCTGGGCAGGTCTGCGTTGGAGAGCCCGAGAATGTCCAGCATCTGCCCATAGAAGCGCGATTCAATCGGCCCGATCGCCATGTACTGGCCGTCGCGGGTTTCGTAGGTGTCGTACCAGGGCGCACCGCCATCGAGCAGGTTGCTGCCGCGCTGTTCTTTCCAGTGACCACCGGCCAGCAGGCCCCAGATCACCGAGCCCAGCTGCGCCGCACCTTCGGTCATCGCCGCGTCGACCACCTGCCCGGCGCCGCCGCGCTGCACATTGACCAGCGCCGCCAGTACGCCCATCGCCAGCAACATGCCGCCACCGCCATAGTCACCCACCAGGTTCAGCGGCGGCACCGGCCGACCACCGGCCGGGCCAATACTCGACAGCACACCCGACAAGGCGATGTAGTTCAGGTCATGACCGGCGCGATCGGCCATCGGGCCGGTCTGGCCCCAGCCGGTCATACGGGCGTAGACCAGGCGCGGATTGCGCTGTAGCGCGACTTCCGGGCCGAGCCCCAGGCGCTCCATCGTGCCGGGGCGAAACCCTTCGATCACCACGTCGGCGCGTTCAATCAACTCCAGCGCGACAGCGACACTGTCGGGGCGTTTCAGGTCGAGAGTGACCGAACGGCGGTTGCGCCCGGTGATGTCGGCCCGCTTGCCTTCAAGTTTCGGCCCCAGGTCACTGGCCTTCTGCGGCCGGTCGATGCGTACCACGTCGGCGCCCATGTCGGCCAACAGCATGGTGCCAAACGGCGCCGGCCCGATTGCCTCAAACTCCACCACCCGAATGCCGCTCAGTACGCCCATCGCCAACGCTCCGTGATTCTTCTGGAGCGCCAGCAGCACTCCTATTGTTGTGCCATCCAGTAGATCAATCCCGGCCCCACCGACCACCACCCGCATCGGGTGGTGGCCGCCAAAGACAGGGTCATCCCGGCCATGGTCTGGGTTACACTCGATGAGATTCGGCGCACTCACAAAACAAAAAAGAATCGGACAGCCCCATGGATAAACACCGCAAGTCCAATGCATCGGACACCCATGCCAGCCAGGTCTTCAATCCGGTTCAGTCCCCGATCGTCAGCACCAAACTGGTTCCGCCGCGCAGCGCCGGGCGCCTGATTTCCCGCGAGCGCCTGCAGGAGCAAATGCTCAAGGCCCGCCGCCTGCGTTGCATCGTGCTCAAGGGGCCGGCCGGGTGTGGCAAGACCTCGACCCTGATCGCCTGGCGCCAGGCGCTGTTGCCGCTGGGGTTCGATGTGGCGTGGCTGACGCTGTCGGCGGATGACAACGAACTGGCGCGCTTTCTTGACTATCTGCTGGCGAGCCTCGGCCAGATCGACCCGACGCTCGTGCGCGAAGCGACTCAACTGGAAGGTCGCGGCATCGACAGCGAAGCCGTGGAGCGGACTGTCATCACCCTGGTGCGCAGCATTGCCAGCCGTGGCCGTGAGCTGGTGCTGGTACTCGACGACCTGCACCACCTGACTGACGTAGGCATTCACCAGGCCCTGCAATGGCTGATCGACTACGCCCCGGCCAACCTGCATCTGGCGCTGATATCGCGCAGTGTCGTGCCGCTGTCCCTGGCGCGGTTGCGCAGCCAGGAACTGGTGCTGGAACTGAACCTGCGGGACTTGCGTTTCACGTCCGCCGAATCCGAACAGTTCCTCAAGGCGCAGTTGGGCGAGATCACCGCCCGCGACGCCAGGATGATGCATGAGCTGACCGATGGCTGGGTCGCCGGCCTGCAACTGCTCGCCGTCAGCCGCAAAAAGAATCGCCCGCCTGCCGCCACAGAGGCAACGTCGGTGCAGGCGCAGCTACGGGACGATCAAGCCTTCGCCAGGTTTTTCGAGGTCGAAGTGTTGTCCCACCTGTCACCGACAGACCTGGACCTGTTGCTGCTCATGGCCGTGTGCAACCGTTTCTGCGCCTCGTTGTGCGCTGCCTTGAGCGGTCACCCGCAGGCGGTTGCCGAGGCGAACGCGCTGCTGACGCGGCTGGAGCGAGACAACCTGTTCCTGATTCCGGTGGACAGCGCCGAGCGCGAAACCTGGTATCGCCTGCACCCATTGCTGCGCGAAACCCTGCTCAAGTATTTCGACTCGCGCAGCAACGCCGAGCAACAAGCGGTGCACGTTCGCGCATGGAACTGGTTCCGCGAGCACAATCACCTGGATGAAGCGGTGCACCATGCGGTCATGGGCGGCGACCCGTCGGCCGCCGCCGATCTGGTGGAACAACACTGCGAGGCGCTGTACGCCCATGGCGACCTGCGCATGTTGATCGAGCTGGTGCGGCTGTTGCCGGTCGAACAGGTACAGGCCCGGGTCAAGCTGCGCATTCTCAAAACGCGGATGCAGCTGTATGCCAGGGACTTCGTGGCCTGCACCGCCAGCCTCGAACAACTGTTTCGCGACGTTCCCGAGAGCGAAGTCCATGACCGCTTCATGATCTCGCTGCTGCGCGCCTCTTTGGCCCTGCAACGGGATGACACCGATGCGGCCATGACGGTCCTGCCGCAATTGCTCAACCCGCCTGCGGGCAGCAACAGCGTGGGCATCGGCTCCTGTGCCAACATCCTGTCCTGGCTGTACATGCACCGCGGTGAATACGAAAAGGCCCGGCAGGTGCAACTCGACCGGCCGAACCTGCTGATCAATGGCCAGCCGCTGTTGGGGACCACGGCGGGCAGCCTTCAGGGTCGTTGCCTGATCGGCTTGAGCTTGGCCCTTGAAGGCCAGATGACCCAGGCGGAACGGGTTTACCGCGATGTGCTGCATGAAGCCAGCCAATGCGGCAAGGGCGGTGCCGACGCGACTTATCTCTCCGCTGCGCTGCTCGGCGAAGTGCTATACGAAACCAACGACCTCGACGCCGCGTTCAAGATGCTCTCGGGCTGGATCGACATTCTCGAACGGATTTCGATTCCCGATTCCGTGCTGCGTGTGCTGCAAGTGCTGTGGAATGTGCAATGGCTGGCGGGTAACCATCAGGAGGCCCTGGCGTTTGTCGAGCGGCTTGATGAGTACGCGATCAAACTCGGCCTGGAGCGCCTGCAAGCCTACTGCCTGACCTGGCAGGTGCGCTGGTTGCTGACGCTCGGGGAAACCGCACAAGCCCAGGCCAAACTGGCGCGCCTGGATGCCATCGACGCGCGCCACCCGGACGCCGGGCACACGGCACTCAAGGAAATCCACATCCTGGCCGAGAACGCCCGCGCTCGCTGGCAACTGGCACAGGGCGACCTGGACGGCGCCTTCGCACGCATAGAACAGCTGATCGAAACCTGTGAAAGGCACCGCCGCCAACTCGGAGCGGTACGCCTGATGGTGCTCAGTGCCGTGATCGAGTCCGAACGGGGTCACCATGAGCAGGCGCGGGACAAGGTCATGGAGGCGCTGCGCCGAGGGCAACGCTTCGGCCTGGTACGTAGCCTCATCGACGCCCACCCGAACGGGTTGAACCTGATCTGCGATATCACCAGCCGGGAAGTCCTGGACCCGGTGCTGGCGTTTTATGTCGAGCGCTTGCAGGCCGCCGGGGCCACGGCCCCTGCGGTCTCGAAAGCCAAGCCCGCGACGGCGGCAACCAGCAAACCGCTGGCGGCCGGGATCGAGCCCTTGAGCGAGCGGGAGATCGAAGTGGTGCGCCTGCTGGCCCAGGCCCTGCCCAACAAGAAAATCGCCCGTGCGCTGGGGCTGTCCCCGGAAACCGTGAAATGGCACCTGAGCCATATCTACAGCAAGCTCGGCGTCAGCAGCCGCGATGAAGCGGTGGCGCGGGTGCGGGATCTGGAATCGCAAAGCGATACCGGGGTTACCCCTCCATAACAGACAAGTAAAGAACCTGTGGGAGCGAGCTTGCTCGCGATGACTGACTGCCAGCCAATACAGATGTCGACTGACAGTCCGCTATCGCGAGCAAGCTCGCTCCCACAGGGATTGTGTTGAGCCTGTAACCGGCAAATTCTCCCCCCGCCACCCACCTCGGGTGGCGTTCGCTCGCTGCCCCCCACCTATCGTAACCCTCAGACCACAGGCGCAGTTCGCGCCTTGCGTAAGCGCTCGGCCTATGGCCGGCCTGGCATTTTTGAGGAGTCTTGCGTGCACATCGCCCGAACCGTTTTCCGCGACGACCATGAGATGTTCCGCACCACCGTGCGGCGTTTTTTCGAGCGTGAATGCCTGCCGCGCCAGGCCGCCTGGGACAAGGCCGGCCAGGTCGACCGGGAAACCTGGCTCAAGGCCGGCCGCGAAGGCCTGCTCGGCATCACCCTGCCCACCGAATACGGTGGTGGCGGCGGCGATTTCGGCCACTGCGCGGTGTTCAACGAAGAGTTCGCCCGGGCTGGCGTGAGCGGCGCCTACTTCGGCATGCACTCCGACGTGATCGCCCCCTACATCAACCGTTGCGGCAACGAAGAACAGAAACAGAAATGGCTGCCGGGCATCTGCGCAGGCGAAATCATCCTCGCCATCGCCATGACCGAACCCGGCACCGGCAGCGACCTGAAAGCCGTGCGCACCACCGCCGTACGCGATGGCGACGAGTACGTGATCAATGGCAGCAAGACCTTCATCAGCAACGGCCTGACTGCCGACCTGGTGATCGTCGTGTGCAAGACCGACCCGGCCGCTGGCGCCAAGGGCATCAGCCTGATTGCCGTGGAAACCGGCCGCGCCGGTTTCAATCATGGCCGCAAGCTGGAAAAGGTCGGCCAGCACGCCCAGGACACCGCCGAGCTGTTCTTCGACAACGTCCGTGTACCGGTGGGCAACCGCCTGGGCGAGGAAGGCCTGGGCTTCACCTACCTGATGGGGGAACTGCCCCAGGAGCGTTTTTCCATCGCCGTGTCCGCCGCCGCCAAACTTGAGCGCCTGCTGGAGCAGACCATCGAGTATGTGAAAGACCGCAAGGCCTTCAACCAGACCGTGTGGGACTTCCAGAACAGCAAATTCAAGCTCGCCGACATCAAGGCCCAGGCCACCGCCCTGCGGGTGATGGTCGACTACTACCTGGGCGAACACATGCGCCGACGGCTGACCCTGGAAGAAGCCGCCATCGCCAAGCTCCACACCACCGAAACCCTGTGGAAATGCATCGACGACATGGTCCAGCTGCACGGCGGCTACGGCTACATGATGGAGTACCCGATTGCCCGCGCGTTCGTCGACATGCGCGTCAACCGCATCTACGGCGGCACCAGTGAAGTCATGCGCGAAATGATCGCGCGCAAGCTCTGAACCTCTCAAACAACAAGGAAAACAACGATGAGCAATAAAGTGTTCGTTGCTGGCGTCGGCATGATCCAGTTCAAGAAACCGGGGACCAACGAGCCCTACGACATCATGGGTGAACAGGCGATTCGCCTGGCCCTGGCCGATTGCGGGCTGGACTTCAGTGACATCCAGCAGGCCTACGCCGGTTACGTCTACGGCGACTCCACCTGCGGCCAGAAAGCCCTGTACCGCGTGGGCATGACCGGTATCCCGCTGATCAACGTCAACAACAACTGCGCCACCGGCTCCAGCGCGCTGTTCCTGGCCCGGCAGGCCGTGGCCAGCGGTGCGGTGGACTGCGCCCTGGCATTTGGCTTCGAGCAGATGAATCCCGGCGCGTTGAAATCCGCCTGGACCGACCGCGCCCCGGCCACCGAGCGCGCCCTCAAGCTGACCAACGAACTGGTGGGCATGCCCGACCTGCCGACCGCCATCCGCCAGTTCGCCGGCGCCGGTTACGCACACATGCAGAAGTACGGCACCCGGCTGGAAACCTTCGCCAAAATCCGCGCCAAGGCCAGCCGCCATGCCGCCAACAACCCGCTGGCCGTATTCCGCAACGTAGTCACCCCTGAGGAAGTCCTGGCTGCGCCAATGTTGTGGGAAGGCGTGCTGACCCGCCTGATGGCCTGCCCGCCGACCTGCGGCGCCGCCGCGAGCATCGTGGTCTCCGAAGCTTTCGCAAAAAAGCATGGCCTGCGCACCGACGTGCTGATGGCCGGCCAGGCCCTGACCACTGACCTGCCGAGCACCTACGACGCCAAGGACATGATCCGCGTGGTCGGTTTCGACATGACCCGCATGGCCGCCGACATCGCCTACAACCAGGCGGGCATCGGTCCACAAGACATCGACGTGATCGAACTGCACGACTGCTTCGCGCAGAACGAGCTGCTGACCTACGAAGGCCTCGGCCTGTGCGCTGAAGGCGGCGCCGAGCAACTGGTCAACGACGGCGACAACACCTATGGCGGCCAGTGGGTGACCAACCCCTCCGGCGGCCTGCTCTCCAAGGGCCACCCGCTGGGCGCCACCGGCCTGGCCCAGTGCTACGAGCTGACTCATCAGCTGCGCGGCACCGCCGAACAACGCCAGGTGCCGAACGCGCGCATCGCCGTGCAGCACAACCTCGGTCTGGGCGGCGCCTGCGTCGTCACCGTGTACCAGAAAAACTGAAGCGACCGGGTAATCAAGGAGTCACTCAGATGATCGACAAGAAACACATCGGCAGACAACTGCCCACCTTCCTCGCCACCGCCGAAGCCGGGCAACTGCGCTTCTTCGCCAAGGCCACCGGGGAAACCAACCCGATCTACTTCGACGAGCAGGCCGCTCGCGATGCAGGGCATCCGAACCTGCCATTGCCACCGACCTTTCTGTTCTCACTGGAATTCCAGATCCCGTCCAACGCCTGGCGCTTTGAGCTGGGCATCGTCACCGCGCGCATCCTGCACGGTGAGGAATCGTTCCGTTATCACCGCATGGCCTATGCCGGCGACACCCTGCGCTTCGACGTACGCATCGCCGACATCTACGAAAAAAAAGGCGGCGCGCTGGAATTCGTGGTGCGCGAGACCCGAGTCACCAACCAGCACGGTGAGCACGTCGCGGACCTGCGCAGCGTGCTCGTGCAGCGCAACAGCTGAAGCGGAGAACAACCATGAACGCGATAAGCCTGGAAAAAATCAACGTCGGCGACACCCTGCCGGCGCTGGAACTGCCGCCGATCAACCGCACCACGCTGGGACTGTTTGCCGGCGCGTCAGGGGATCACAAC
>CXWL01001629.1_pt1 | contig 25370 bp, 22 predicted proteins | sample 590931 | NCBI WGS metagenome assembly CXWL01 (sample SAMEA3498368, study PRJEB10139) | groundwater metagenome | biome: water well; material: biofilm material | place: Germany | collected 2015-04-27
TCCTAGCCCGGATTATTCACCAGCGATCTACTACGGAGTCGGATATGCCAGCTCTGACGGGCGTTCTCGAGAACCCCAGCCTGCAACGTACTGCCCAGTACGCCTCGGCCGAGAACCTCGGCGAGAGCTCGTGATAGCAGGCATCTGCGCCACCTCGCTACGACCTCTGGTGAACAATCCGGGCTAGCCCGAAGCCAAGGCCCGCCAGAGGCCGCGCGCGGCGACGAGGGCTGCCAGGAGTCCGGCCATGACGATCCCGAGGATCGCCGCCCGCGGAAAGCCGGCGACCAGGGCGTACCACCACCAGAGGTCGAAATGGTGGAGGGCCGGATGGTAGAACCAGTCGAACAGCAGCCTCGGCGACGCAGGCGGCGGTGGGGTGCGGGCTGCCAGCCGCGTGAGGGGGCGGCCGTCGAGCTCGATGCCGACCAGGTGGATCCCGCGGCCGGGCGACGGCGGCCCGACCGTCGACCACGGTATCGACTCCACGACCACGCCGCGACCGCCCGCCGCCGGGGCGTCGAACGCCAGCGACAGCAGGCGATGGCCTTGGCGCGTCGACAGGGTCTGGCGGGCGCTGCCCACGTCCGCCTCGACGAAGGCCCGCGGCGATGCCGACGCGATCTCGGCCGGGCGGAACTCGTCGTAGACCAGTGCCAACTCGTGTCGCCCGGCTCCGGGGTGCGGCAGCCACAGGCGCAGACGCGGCGCCGTCCAGCTCGGCAGGTAGTTGCCCTGACGCGCCGTCGGGACGATCTCGAGCCCCTCACGGACCACTGCGTCGACACCGCTGCCGCGGGCGTAGCGCCACCAATAGGCGGCGTTGTCGGCGGCGAACTGCCAGTGGCCGAGCACCGGGCAATAGCGACGGTCGAAGAGCAACTGCTGCGGCCCCGGCACCCAGTCCGAATTGTGGACGACGGCGAAGTTGACCAGGACGCCGGCCAGCTGCACCCACAGCCCCGCCGCGACGACGGCGGCGATCCCGACCATGCGGCGCCGCGCCGCCCAACGCGCCGCTCCGGTGGCGAGGGAGGTGGCGGGTTGGTGCCAGCCGTCGAGCACGGCCAGCGCGGGCAGGAGAGCCAGCGGCAGGATCGGCAGCAGCAACCGTGGACCCCAGCCGCCGCCACCGTCCCAGGCGCTCCAGCGCGCGAAGAATCCTACCGTGAGGACCGCCAGCCCGCTGATGAGCCCGGCCTCGAGCGGCCAGCGGCGAGCGAAGCGACGCGCTCCGACCAGAGCCAGGAGGATCGGCGGGGCGTAGAGCAGCAGTCCCCTGCCAGGCGACAGCAACAGCCCATAGAAGCCGAGCAGCGCCGGCGTGGTGAAGCGGCCGGCTTCGGCGCCGTAGCCCGTCTCGAGGGCAGACCCGAAGCGCGCCCAGTTGTAGAGGCCGGCCACCGCCAACGCCAACACGGGGCCGACGGCGAGCGCCGCCACGCTGCGCGTCGCCCGCCGCAACCAGCTGGTCGTCCACCAACCTCCGTCGGCGTCCGAGGGCCAGAGCAGGTAGGCCAGGAACAGCGGGCCGACGATCGCCGTGTCGAGGCGCAGGAGCAGGGCGGCGCCGAGGGCCAAGCCACAGCCGAGCACTCCACCGAGCTCGCTGCGCGTCGCCGCCGGTATCCGGACGCCCTGCCGCGCGGTGAAAGCCGCGGCGAACGCCGCGGTCAGCGCCAGGGCAACCAGCGGCTCGACGAACGTCGTCCGCGCGTAGACCCAGGCGAACGACGTGAATCCGTAGAGCAGGGCCAGGCCCACGGCCGCCCGCGCGCCGGCACCCAGCCGTCGGGCCAACCCGGCGAGGAGCACCAGGGTCGCCGCCGTCGCCAGCGGGTTGACCAACGACAGCGCCGCGCGCGTGAGGAGCTCGAAGCGGTCGGCGGCGAGGAGACGAGCCGCGGCGGCACCCACGAGGTAGAACGGCAGCCCCACCAGCGAGCCGCCGAGCCCGTACTTCGAGTAGTTGCGCCCGTCCACCAGACGCTCGCCAGCCACCACCGCGACGTCCGTCGTCGGGATCGCCACCGCCAGCGTGCGCTGTTCCACCAGGCCGCGCGCCACGTAGTAGCGCTCCTCCTCGTCGGGCGAGTAGGTGTGCCCGCCGCTCGTCAGCAGGTAGACGACCAGGGCCAACGCAAACAGCCAGCGCTGTTGCGCGGGCAGACGGGACCACCAGCGACCAATCACCGTTCGAGCATACCCGCCGGGCCCGCTATGCTCGCGCCGTGGCCGACCGTTCCCGTCTCTCTCGGCTGATCCTCCCCGTCGCCGCCACCGTCGGCGGCGCCGCCAACGTCGCTTTCGGCTGGGCGCTCGTGCGCCACGACTGGGCGACTCCGGACCTGGCGATGGTCAGCGCCGCACTGGTCGGTCTGTTGCTGGCTGGCTGGGCGACGGCTCGCGCCCTGACGGCGCGTGGCGTCGAAGCGGCTCACGCGCGATGGACCGCCGGCACGCTGCTGGGCACCGCCCTACCCGCCGCCGGGCTTCTCGCGCCAACGCAAGGCGTCACTCTGGCGCTGGTCGCGAGCGGCCTCGCCATCGCGCTCTCCTCGCGGGCGCTGCCGAGGCGCGGAGCCGGTTTCGGGCTGGCGATCGCGGGCGCCGTCTTGGCTTGCCTGCCGGCCCTGCTCGCCGGCGCGGCGCCACCCGGACGCAGTCTGGCGGCGCTCGGGTACGGCGCGCTCGGCGCGGCCTTGGGGCCCCGCGGCGGCTTTCTGGTGTTCGCTCCGCTGATCGTGGCCCTGCTGGCGAGCGCCCCACCGCGACGCGCCCGGTGGCTGGTGACGGGCATGACGATGCTGGTCGTGGCGCTGATCGGCCACCGCCTGCTCGGCGCTCCCGCGGCGCTCGGTGGCGTCGTCTCCTGGCTTCTTGCCCCTCTCCTGCTGTGGACCGTCGTCGGCGGCGACCGCGGGCCGTCGCGCCGCAGCCTCGCGGTCGCCTGGGTGGGGTGCGCCGTCGTCGCGGCGTCGGGAGCATGGTCGCTCGCCATCGGCTCGGCCGCCTCGCGCAGCAGCCTCCCTGTCCTCGACCGCGGCATCTTCGCCGTGCTGCCCTACGAGGCGACGGTCGTCGCCGCCCCGGGCGAGGTCGAAGTGCCATGGGCCGGTGAGACCCTGCGCTATCTCCAGGCTCCCGCCGAGCTCGGCCCCGGGCGGCTGACGTTGACGCCCGCGCAGCCACGCGCCCGCCTGCTCCTTGCCACTCCCGGCCCGGAGTGGCCGGTGCGCCTGCTGATCGAAAGTAACCTGTCGGCCCTCACCCTGACGCACCGCGACTGGGCGACGACCAAGCGCTACCCGCTGGTCGGCGCCGCCAACGGCACGCGCACCCTGCTGGCCCTCGAGCTCGCCCCCGGTTGGCGTCTGCATCCCCTGCCACCCGACGGCGCCGGGACGCCGGCGGGCCGCGATCAGGCCCTGCGTCGCTTCGACCTCAGCCTCGAGGCGCCGGCCGGCTCCCACCTGCCAGCCGACGCGCGCGTCGACATCCGCTACCTCGGGGGCACCGCCACCCTGGCCGCTGCGTTCGCCGCGACTGCTCCCGGCTTTGCGCTGCCCACGACGGCGGAGGCCGGCTCGGCGACCTGGGTCGACGTCCCGCTACGGAACGACGGGCGCTTCGTCTGGGATCCGGAGGTGCGCCCAGGGGTCATCCTCAGCTACCGCCTCATCCCGCCGCCGGTGGGCGTTCGCGCCGCCGTCGACGGCACGCGCTCGCGGCTCGCGGCGCCCATCCAGCTGGGCGCCATCGTCATCCAGCCTCTCCGCATTCGCTGGCCCGACGCGCCCGGGCGCTACTGGCTGGTGGTCGACCTGGCGCTCGAGCGACTGATGTGGTTCGAGGACGCCGCCGGGGCGCCGCTCGTCGCCGGCTGGGTGGAGGTGCTGCCGCGCCGCGCCGGCCGCACCAGCTCGTAGACCACGGTGGTCTCGAAGCGCCGGACCAGGCGGACGGTCGGCAACGGCGAGGTGCCGCCGGTGCTCGGCAGGCGCGCCAGCTCGAGCAGCCCGCGCCGCCATCGCTCGCGCTCGCCGGGCCCGAGCTCGGGCAGATGCAGCAGGAGGTAACGCACGCCGACCGCTCGCAGCTTGGCCACCGTCTCGGGAATCGGCGCCGTCGTCCAGGTGGCGACGAGGTCGGTGTAGAGGGGAGACAGGTAGCCGCTGTAGCCGTTGACCAGCTTGCGCCAGTGGAACGCACTGGCATAGACGCGCAGCGGCTCGATGCGCGCCACGTCTTCGCGCGGGCGGGCGAACGGCAGCTCGGCAACCGCCGTGCTCGCCGGTTGATGGGCCAGCCAGCGATAGACGGCGGGTAGCGGCCGCGCGATCGGCACCCGCACGTGGCCGACCGGGGTCTGGACGTACTCCGCCAGCACCAGCAGGGGCAGCAGGCAGGCGACGACCCGCACCGCCGGCCGAGGTGCCTGCCGCAGCTGGCGAACGGCGAACGCCGCCAGGACACCCAGGGCGAGCAGCAGCGTCACCTGAAAGCGGGTCGCCACGCGCAGGCCGTCGAAGCCCGGGACGAAGGCGAAGAGCAAGCGGTACGGCCCGGGAGCGCCGAAAGTGAAGAGGAATGACAGCAGGGCCATCAGCCCAAAGAAGAGGGCCACCTCGCGGTCGCGGTGGCGCCCCGACGGCGGCAGGCCGACCAGCCGGCGGCGCAGTCGCCAGCCCAGCCAGCCGATCCCGGCCAGGAGGAGTAGCAGGTTTACCGGGCGTAAGGTGCCTGGCATCGACCAGCTGCCACCCCACAGGAGCAGCGTGGCGACCGCCAGCAAGAGGCAGGTGGCGGCGGCGAACAGCAGCACCGCGCCGCCGGGAAGCGCGAGGCGCCAGCGGCGATCGGGCCAGGCGCGCCGCAGGGCCGCCCAGGCGGCCGGCGGGCGGCGGGCCGCGAGGAAACCGGCGACGCCGAGCCCGAACGCCACCAGCCCGGGGAACAGGGCGTCCTCCGAGCTCCGCAGGTGGTCGCTCAGGCGGTTGCCGTAGAGCCAATTGCCCGGCATGGTGGCGAGGAAGCTCCAGCCGGTGGCCGCGTACTCGATCGACCGGCGGAATCCGAGCTCCCGGCGCAGGGCCCAGTACTGGTAGNNCGGTCCGCGAAGCGTCGCTCGCGGGTCAACGACCACAGGACGCGGAGGGTGACGAAGAGCGCCAGGTACAACGCATAGTGCCCATTCGCCAACGCCTGCAGGACGAAGCACAGGGTGAACGCGGCGAGATCACGCCAACGACCGGGAGTTGTCACCGGCCGCCAGGAGGTCGCCTCGCGCCCGGCCAGCAACCGATGCAGGAAGAGAAGGGCCAGGGGAATGCCACCCGACCACTGCGCCTGCAAGTGCGACAGCTGCGCAAAGGGAAACGGCGCAAAGGCGTAGACGATGCCGGCGACGGTGGCGCCCACAGCGTCGCCGGTGAGCTCCCGGGCGAGACACCAGGCGCCGACGCCTGCCAGGGTGATGCCGAGGAGCAGGACCAGGTTGTAGATCAGGATCGGGTTGGCGGTCACCGAGCGCAAGGCCAGAGCGGCAAGCCCCTCGGTGAACTGGTGTTCGGTATAGGCGAGGGTCCGGTCGTATGGGTAGAAGATGTTGGTGTCGAAGTACGAGGCCCAGTTGCCCAGCCTCCAGGTGCGCAGGTTCCACTGCAAGACCCAGGCGTTGAGCAAGGGGTCCCCGGCGTCCCGGATGCTTACCCCGAGGCCCCTGGCCAGCGGCCAGGTCATCGCCACGGCGAGGCCGGCGAACAGGGCGAACACGAGCAGGCCGGCGAGCAGCCGGCGGTGCCAGGGGAGTGGCGCGGCGGTCATGTGCAGGGAGGGCGGTTGGCCAGGTCCGATAGCGATCGTCGCTTTGGCCGCGCCAGCGCGATCATGCCATCTACGGAGGAGCGATCGATGGCGTTGGGGTCGCCCGGAATGCCGGAGGGCTCGGACACCGTTTGATACTGTCGTCAGCAGTTCGCGGCCGCTCGTCGCGACCCATCCCAACCCGTCGAATCTCCGCTCACGGCCCTGCCTGGCCGGCGGGCGCCAGGAGCGAGCTTCCGATGTCCACCCCAGAGAGCGCGAGCCACTACCCGGTCGTGATCGTCGGCTCGGGCCCGGCCGGCTTCACCGCCGCCCTCTACGCCGCCCGCGCCGACTTGAAGCCCCTGCTGCTCGAGGGCAACCAGCCCGGCGGCCAGCTCACCATGACGACCGAGGTCGAGAACTACCCGGGCTTCCCCACCGGCATTCTCGGGCCCGAGCTGATGGAGCACATGCGGGCGCAGGTGAAGCGCTTCGGCACCACCGTCAAGTTCGAGGCGGCGAGCGAGGTCGACCTGGCGCAGCGCCCCTTCACGGTCACCACCGAGGACGGCAACCGCTTCACCGCCGACGCCCTGATCATCGCCACCGGCGCCAGCGCCAAGGGCCTGGGCATCCCGTCGGAGGGCCTGCTGATGGGCTACGGTGTGTCGGCGTGCGCCACCTGCGACGGCTTCTTCTTCCGTGACAAGGAAGTCGTCATCGTCGGCGGCGGCGACACCGCGATGGAGGAGGCGACCTATCTCACCAAGTTCGCCTCGAAAGTGACCATCGTCCACCGCCGCGGCGAGCTGCGCGCCTCGAAGATCATGCAGGAGCGGGCGCGGAACCATCCCAAGATCGCCTGGGAGCTGTGGAGCGACGTCGCCGAGGTGCTCGGCAGCCGCGAGTCCGGTGTCCACGGCGTCCGACTGCGCGACACCCGTTCGGGCGAGCTCCGCGAGCTCGCCTGTCAGGGCGTGTTCGTCGCCATCGGCCACCAGCCCAACACCGCGATCTTCGCCGGCCAGCTGGCCACCAACCCCCAGGGCTATCTGGTGGTCGAGGAGCCCAGCACGCGGACCAGCGTCGCCGGAGTCTTCGCCTGTGGCGACGTGATGGACCCCAACTACCGCCAGGCGGTGACCGCGGCGGGCAGCGGCTGCAAGGCGGCGATCGACGTCGAACGCTTCCTCGCGGGGCACGGATGAGCGACCGCCGTCCCGCCACTCTCGGCGCCCTGCGGGCCAGCGGCTATCGTCCGATCGCGGTCAAGCTCGAGGTCCGTCGCAATCTCAAAAGAAAGTTGCAGGCCGGCGAGCGCCTGTTTCCCGGCGTCCTCGGCTACGACCGCACCGTCGTCCCGGCGGTGGTCAACGCGCTCCTCGCCGGTCATGACTTCATTCTTCTCGGCCTGCGCGGCCAGGCCAAGAGCCGCCTGCTGCGGGCCCTGTCCGAGCTGCTCGACCCCGAGATCCCGGTCCTCGCCGGCAGTGACCTCAACGAGGACCCGCTGGCGCCGATCACCGACTGGGGCCGCCAGCGGGTGGCCAACAGCGGCGACGACACGCCCATCGCGTGGCTGCCGCGTGCTGCCCGCTACAACGAGAAGCTGGCGACGCCGGACGTCTCGATCGCCGATCTGCTCGGCGACATCGACCCGATCAAGGCGGCGACCCGGCGGCTGACCTACGCCGACCCCGAGGTCATCCACTACGGCGTCGTGCCGCGCACCAACCGCGGCATCTTCGCCATCAACGAGCTGCCCGACCTCGCGCCCCGCATCCAAGTCGGCCTGCTCAACATCCTGGAAGAGCGCGATCTGCAGATCCGCGGTTTCACCTTCCGCCTGCCGCTCGACATCCTGATGGTGTTCTCGGCCAACCCCGAGGACTACACCAACCGCGGCAGCATCATCACCCCGCTCAAGGACCGCATCAGCTCGCAGATCCTCACCCACTACCCGCCCGACGCCGCGGTCGCCGCCGCGATCACCCGCCAGGAGGCCTGGACCGAGCGGCAGGACGCCCAGGTGGTCGTCCCCGAGGACTTCCGTCTGCTGATCGAGGAAATCTCGATCGCCGCCCGGTCGAGCGAGCTGGTGGACCAGAGCTCCGGCGTTTCCGCCCGAGTGGCGATCGCCGCCCTCGAGCTGCTGGTGTCGAACCTCGAGCGGCGCGCGTTCACCACGGGCGACCAACCGGTTTACCCCCGGATCTGCGACCTTCCCCAGCTCCTGCCGGCGATCACCGGCAAGGTGGAGATGGTCTACGAGGGCGAGCAGCAGGGCCCCGAGATGGTCGCCCGACGGATCATCGGCCAGGCGGTCAAGAAGGTGTTCGAAGGACGCTTCCCGCCGGTCGGCAAGGAGGTCGGCAGCGGCGGCGAGGACGACCGCGGGCCCTACGCCGCGATCATCCGCTGGTTCGCCCGCAACCACGAGGTGACGTTGTCCGACGAGTNNAAGCTGTGGACGGTGCCAGGACTCTACGACCTGGTGCGCGAGCAGGCACAGACCGCCGAGGAGCGGGCGTTCCTCGGCGAGCTGGTGCTCGACGGGCTGCATCAGCACCTCAAGCTCGGGCGCCACGATCTCGACAGCCAGGTGAGCTACCGCGAGATGGTCAAGTTCCAGCTGCTGCGGCCGAATCGCAAGGGCCGCGGCGGCGACGTGAACTAGCGGCCGGTAGATCTCGGACCGGGCGATGCGCCACCGCTACGTCCACCTCGACCCCGAGCTCCTGCGCTCGCTGCTCGCCGACCTCGACCTGCGGCGGCTGTTCAACCAGGTGCTGCTGGCGGCGTCGGGCGACGTTGCGGCGGCGATGGAGTGGCTGCGCGAGATGCAGGAGCGCGGGCTGATCGACGACGAGCTCGACCTCGCGGCCTTCCTCGCCTCGCTCGAGGACGAGAGCCTGCTCGAACGCGACGCCGAGGGCGGGCTCAGGTTGTCGGCCGGCGGCGAACGTCGGTTGCGGGCGAGCGCCTTCGAAGAGGTGTTCTCCGGCCTGAAGAAGGCGGGTCCCGGCTACCACCCGGTGACCGCCGCTGGCGAGGGGCTCGATCCGCAGCCCGAAACCCGTCCCTGGCGCTTCGGCGACGACCTCCAGCACCTCGACCCGCTGCGCTCGTTCCACAACACGATGAAACGCACCCACGGCGACCTCGAGGGCCTGTCCGAAGAGGACCTGGAGGTGCGCGAGACGGAGCAGCTCACGTCGTGCGCGACGGTGGTGGCGATCGACATCAGCCACTCGATGGTGCTCTATGGCGAGGATCGCATCACGCCCGCCAAGACCGTCGCCCTGGCGCTCACCGAGCTGATCACCACCAAGTACCCGAAGGACGACATCCAGGTGATCCTCTTCGGCGACCGCGCCGAGCAGGTGCCACTGTCGCGCATCCCCTACGTCGAGGCTGGCCCATTCCACACCAACACCCGCGAGGCCCTGCAGCTCGCGCGCGGGCTGCTGGCCCGCCGCAAGCATCCGAACAAGCAGATCTTCCTGATCACCGACGGTAAGCCGTCAGCGATCACCGAGGGCGGCCGGGTCTACAAGAACCCCTTCGGGCTGGACCTGAAGATCGTCAATCTGACGCTGGAAGAGGCTGAGCAATGTCGCCGTCAGCGGGTGGTGATCACCACCTTCATGCTCGCCACCGACCCGCTGCTGACTGAGTTCGTCGAGCAGCTCACCCAGGTCAACCGCGGTCGCGCCTACTTCGCGTCTCCCTACAACCTGGGCGAGTTCATCTTCGCGGACTACATCCGCAACCGCCGCAAACGGGTGCACTGAGTCGCCGCGGGCGTGAGCCCCGGAACGGGGCGCGCCCGGGGCTACAGCGCCGAGCGCTGATCCGGCCGCAACGCCAGCGCCTGCTCCAGGCGCATCACGCGGTCGTTCGCGGGATCGATGCGCTTGGCCTTGTCGAGCCACTCCTGGGCCCGGCCAGGCTCGCCGGCCGCGATCGCCCACTGCCCCATCGCCGCGGCCGGGTCGGCGTTGGTGCCGCCGCGCGACACCCGCAACGCTGTCTTGTAGAACTTCTGCGCGTCCGCATAGCGACGGTTGGCCAGGCTCCAGTCGCCGAGCGCGAGGTAGGTGTAGGGGTTACGGGCCTCGAGCGAGCCGGCGAGGCGAAGCAGACCGTCGGCGGCGTCGCCGTTACCGCGCATGCGCATCAGCACAGCCAGGTTCTGGTAGGCCGATGGCGACTCGGGGTCGACTTGCAGCGCCCGGCGGTAGGCCTTCTCCGCCGCGTCGAGCCCCTGGGTGCGCCGCAGGGCCACCCCGAGGTTCACCCAACCATCGGCCAGGCTGGGGTCGATCCGAGTGGCGATCTGGAGATTCTCGATGGCGCTGTCGTTGCGCCCGGCGCGGAGCTCTTCGGCCCCACGGTTCGAGTAGAAGAGAGCAACCGCAGTGTGATCCGCGACGGCCGTGATCTGACGGTACTTACGGACCGGAAACGGGCTGAAGTCCAGGATCCGCATGTCGAGGCCGTCACCGTAGCCCACCGTCATATGGCCGGCGACGACGACGAGGTCGCCGTCCCGGTTGTAGGTGGTGATGTCGTCGACACGCAGGAAGGTGACCCGCAACCCCGCGGCGCGCGCCAAGCCGACGAACAGGTGGGTGAACCCGACGCAGTTGGCGGTGTGGGTGTTCCAAACTTCCTGCGCGGTACCGGTGTGGGTGCCCGAGTACTCGAGGTGGAGGTGGTCGTCGGCGAGCAGACGGTTGAGCAACGCCTCGACCTTGACCTTGGGCTCTGCCGCCACCGGTACCGACGCCTGCACCCACGCCCGCATCTCGTCGTTGATCTCGTAGGGGACGATGATCGACGCCCGCTCGAGGCCGGCGCGGGCAATAGCGCCATCGAGCCCGGACGGCCGCCCCGCCGCGCCACTGGAGGCGCAGCCAGTGGTGGCGGCGAGCAACAACGGCATCAACCAAACACTGGCGGACGCTGCCCGGGAAGCGGATCCTGCTGCTCGCATCGCACCCTCCTCGCCGCCCAGGGTTTGTCCTGGCGGCCGGTTCGACCTCGGTGGCTCGCAGGCCTCGGTGGCTGGCAGGCCTCGGTGGCTTGAAACGGATGCTACACCCCCGCGCTCGGCCACCGGAGCACCATCAGGGGCGAGGACCCTGCCACTGACGTGAACGCACGCCGGGCAGGGACGAATTTCCGCCCGCCGTCCGCGTCAGGGATGCAGCCAGTGGCCGACGTCGCCGCCCTCGAAGTCGTCGATCTGGAGCAGCCCGTTGCCGAGGTCGAGCGGCACCACGGCGAGAGTCGCCGAGCGGGCCGGCAGGGTGGCCGAGAACCCGCTTGCCGTGCGCGTCGCGGTGCCGGCCGAGGCCAGTGGCTGACCACCGGCGAAGCGGTACAAAGGCAGCGCGCCGGCCGCCATGCGGCTGGCGACGGTCACTTGCGCGTCGCGCGCCACCGTGTCGTGGTTGAACAGCAGAACGAAGAGGCTGCTCGGCGCCCCGCGTACCGCGTAGGTGGTCACCGCCTCACGATCGGCGCTGGTCGCTCGCACGCTGTCGCCGTCGACCCTGGCGCCGGCGCCGTCGTAGCTCAGGTAGAGCTCGAAGGCGTCCTCGGCCAGGGTTCCGGGGGCAGGTGCGACCCACCGCGTCGCCAGGTCGACGCCCTCGCGCCCGAAGATCGCGAGCACCTCGGCCTGCGCCAAGGCGCCGCTCGGGCCGTTGTCCGGCCCCCACTTGTACTCGGTGATCGCCAGCTTGATTCCCGGGCACTCCTGGGCGATCCACTCTTTGAGGCGCGGAATCAGCCGCACCTGATCGCCGACCCAGGACTCCGCGGTCCAGGTCGGGTCGTACAGCTCCTTGAGCGAGCGCAGGCGCTTGGCCGAGGTGGCGGCGTCCTCACCAGAACCGCTGCCCCCCAAGCCGTCGACGCCGCCCTGCGGGTAGTAGTGGATGTCGAGCACGTCGACCGGCCGCGGCGCCGCGGCGGTGCACACCTGCTCCAGATACCAGGGCACGAACGCCTTGCCGCCGTGCCCGGCGCGATCCGGCCCGGTGGTGCAGCTGTTGAAGTCGCTCGGGTCGGGCAGGTTGTCGGCCGCCGAGGCGAACAGATCGCACCAGCCCCAGGTCACCGGGCCCATCACCTGGGCCGCCGGGTCACGCTGCTTGATCGCCCGCGCCATCGCCAGGCCGTTGATCCAGACTTCGTCGTAGGTCGCCGGTGCCGGGTGAACGTCGCGATGGGTCGAATTCCACAACATCGCCTCGTTATCGAGCGCGTAGTAGCGCACGACGCCGCCGTCGGCGGCGGCGCGGGCCTTCAGGTGGTCGACCCAGTCCTTCACGAACTGGGTCGTGATCGGCTGCGAGGCGTCGTTGGGGTCGTTGAGGATGAAGCCGGTGGCCGGGTCACAGTGGGCCGGGTTGGTGTTGACCGCCGGGTTGCACTCGCCGTTGCCGGCGTCCCAGCTGCACCAGGTGGGTACCGGGTCGTAGATGCTGCATTCGACCAGGTCCTGGGGGCCGTACTTGGCCACCGAGAAGCTCCACGACTTGTCCCGCGGCTGAGGATCCGGCGCCGGCTTGGCCGTCCAGCCGATGGTCGGCACCGTCATCAAGACCTGGCCTCCGGCGGCCAGCGTCTGGTCGACGAAGACGTCCGCGCTCGAACCGTCGGGCAGGCTCGGGAGGTCAGGCCCCTCGGGAACCACCTGGAAGAAATAGTCGCTGGCGTGGTTGCCGATGTCGACCTGCCAGTTGTAACGCGTCGTCGAGTTGCCGCCCCACCGCCGCAGCGGGTAGCGCAGGCTCGCCACCTGGGCGGGGTCGCCGAAGTTGACGCCGTAGATCAACGGGCTGATCGGATGGCGGTCCGCCCACGGGTCGACGCGCACCGCAATCGGCGTCGGGGGCGGTGGCGGCGTGCTGTTGGCGATCAGCTCGACCTCGTCGAGGTAGACGGCCGGCTGCGTCGCCGCCTGGTCGGCCTGGAAGACGATGCCGTCGAACGAGCCGCTCAAGCCGACCAGGGCGCTGAACGGGACAGTGATCTGCGCCCAGCTGTTGGTCGGCACCTGGCCGCCCGGCAGAAAGCCAGCGAGCGCCACGCTGGCCAGGGACGAGCCGCCCAGCTGTACGCGCAAACGCAGCAACTGACCCGTCGCGCCGCCGCCGTGAATGGAGAACCGCACCGCCTCGTAGTCGGTGACCAGGAACGCGCTGCCGGCGTGAAGAAAGACGCCGTTCCAGCCCGCCGGCGCCATGCGGATCGACGCCGCCCCGAGAGCCGGCGTGGCATTCGCCAGGTTGTGCGCGCCACTCGGCCAGCTCCAGTCCTGGAAGCCGTTCACGAGGCCGTCGTGGTAAGCGACGAGGGCGGCGGCCGGGCCGGCGCAGGCGCCCAGGCAGGCGGCGAAGACGAGCGAGCGGAAGCGGTGCATGCGGCGTGGTTCTCCCGGGGGGCAAAGCGTATTCGACGACCGCCAACGATATGCTCGACCCCCACATGCTGGCCGAAGAGACCGTTGACCTGACCTGTCCCTATTGCGGCGAAACCAGCGCCGTGACCATCGAGGCCGACCTCGAGGGCGAGCTGGTCCAGGACTGCACCGTCTGCTGCCAACCCTGGCTGGTGACCGTCGAACGCGACCGTCGCGGTCGCCTGCGCGCCACCGTGGAGCCTGCGCAATGACCGCGCCCCACCTCACCATCGACCCCGAGATCGCCCGCGCCGCCACCCTGCCCGGCTGGGTCTACTCCGACCCCGAAATCCTCGCCCGGTGCCGGGACCGCGTCTTCGCCCGCAGCTGGCAGCTGATCGGCGACACCGACCAGGTGAAGGTCCCCGGCCAGGTGTCCACGGTCACCATGCTCGAGGGGTTTCTCGACGAGCCGCTGCTGCTCACCCGCGACCGTGATGATCGGCTGCACTGCCTGTCGAACGTCTGCACCCACCGCGGAACCCTGGTCTGCGAGGGCCCGGGGATCGAGACCGCGCTGCGCTGCCGCTATCACGGACGTCGGTTCGGGCTCGACGGCCGCTTCCTGTCGATGCCGGAGTTCGAGGGGGCGATCGGCTTCCCGTCGCCCGCCGATGACCTGCCGCGGGTGACCTTCGAGCGGTGGCACAAGCTGGTGTTCGCGTCCCTGGCACCGAGCCACGGGTTCGCCGCGCTCTTCGCCGAGGTCGAGGAGCGCTGCGGCTTCCTGCCCATCGACGACGCCGTGCTCGACCCCACCCGCTCGCGCGACTACCTGGTGCGCGCCAACTGGGCGCTCTACTGCGACAACTACCTCGAGGGCTTCCACATCCCGTTCGTGCATCCGAGCCTGAACGGGGCCCTCGACTACGGCGCCTACCGTACGGAGCTCTTCCGGTGGTCGAATCTGCAGGTCGGCGTCGCCAGCGGCGGCGACGAGGTCTTCGCCCTGCCCCCCGGGCACCCCGACCACGGCCAGTCCATCGCCGGCTACTACTTCTGGCTGTGGCCGAACACCATGATCAACGTCTATCCATGGGGCATCTCCGTCAACCTGGTCAAGCCCCTGGCCGTCGACCGCACCAAGGTGTCTTTCCTCTCGTATGTCTGGGATCCCTCGCGTCTCGACCGCGGAGCGGGTGCCGGCCTCGACCGCGTCGAGCGCGAGGACGAGGCGGTGGTCGAGAGCGTGCAGCGGGGCGTCCGCTCGCGCTTCTACGATCGCGGCCGCTACTCGCCGACCCGCGAGGAGGGGCCGCATCACTTCCATCGCCTGCTGGCGGCAGCCCTCGCCGACGACGGCGACTCACCTCGACTCTCCTGAGGTGGTGACGCCGCCGCCGGCCCGTCCGGGCCCGGACGGGCCAGGCCCCGGGGGACCGACTGATCGCGACCGCGCCTGGCGCTGGGCGGCACCGGTCGCCGCCGCCCTGTTCCTGCTCGTCGGCCTGCTCACCCTGTCCGACTTCGCGCGCACCTGGGACGAGGAGGAGAGCTACGGCGCCGGCGAGCAGAACCTGCGTCTGATCGCCGCCGCCTGGCACGGCCGGGCCGCCGACGTCGACTGGCCGTGGCACGAGATCCGCGGCTACCAGTTCGTCTTCGACACCGCCCGTGCCGCCTTCGCCCGCGGCGTCCTGACGTCGGGTGCCGTCGGCGATCGCCTCGCTGCCTTTCACCTTGCCAACCTGCTGCTGGCCACCGGGTCGCTGCTTCTCCTGGCCCGCCTGGCTCATCGGCTGAGCGGTCGCCACCGTCTGGCCGGGCTGGCCACCCTCGCCCTTGCCCTGACGCCGAAGTTCTTCGCCCACAGCCAGAGCAATCCCAAGGACCTCATCGCGCTCTTCGTCTTCCTGCTGGCCATCGACCGCGTGGTGGTGGCGGGCCAGGATCCCCACCGGCGCCAGTTGATCGCCGCCGGGCTGGCCATGGGCTTCGCCGCTGCGAGCCACGTCCTGGCGGCGTTTCTCGCCCCGCTGGCCATCGCCTGGCTGCTGCCGGCCTGGCGTTCGAGCGCGGCGCAGACCACCTGGCGGCAGTGCACCCGGCGACTGCTGGGCATCGGCGCCGTCGCCGCAGCCACCGCCCTGCTGTGCTGGCCCTGGCTGTGGGCGTCTCCCCTGGCTCGCCTGGCGGAGGCGGCGCGCCATGTGTCGAGCTTCCAGGTGGCAATGAACGTCCTCTACTTGGGCGAGGTCTACCCACGCACGAGCCTCCCCTGGCACTACAGCCCGGTGAGCCTGCTCGCCGCCACGCCGGTCGCCATGTTGGTGCTCGCCGCCCTCGGGGCGACCGTGCTCCGGACCGGCGACCCGCCCGCCCGCCGCCTGGGCCAGCTGGCGGTGCTGTGGTCGGCTGTTCTGCTGCTCGCCGATCAGCTCGCCGCCGCCCACTACGACGGCGTGCGGCACCTGCTGCCGATCCTGCCGGCGGCCGCCATCCTGATCGCCCTCGGCGCCGAGGACCTCCTGGCGCGCGCCCAGGCGAGCGGGGCGCGACGCCTGGCCAGCTTGGCCGCTGGCCTGCTGATGGCCGCCGCGGCTGGCATCGGGTGGCAGCTTCGCGCCCTCCACCCCTATCCCGACGCGTACCTGAACGAGGCGGTGAACGCCCTTGTCGAGGACCGCACCGATCGGCTGTTCGAGGTCGAGTACTGGGGCGCTACCTACCGCGAGGGCGCCGCCTGGCTGTCGGCCAACGCGCCCGCCGGCGCCAGCGTGTTGGTGCCGATTGCGCCCGAGCTCGCGACGCCGCTGCTCGCGCCCGGGCTGACGGTCGACGGTGGCGACAACCTCTGGCGCAGCGGCGCCGACTACTTGCTGCTGATGGTGCGGCGGGGCTTCTACAGCAAGCCACTCGAGCGCCTCACCACCAACCGCCAGCCGGTCTTCACCATCCGCCGCCAGAAGGCGGTGCTGCTCGAGGTGTACGCCGCCGAGGCGACGCCGCCGACCGAGTCGGCCAGCAGTGTACGCGCCAGAATATGCGGCGCCGTAGCGACGGCCGAAGGCCCGTGCGCGGAGCGCACGAGCGGGCTAAGACCTACGCCATGATCAGGCCGCCGTCGATGCGGAAGGCCTGACCCGTGACGTACCCGGCGGACTGCGACGCCAGGTAGGCCACCATCTCGCCCACCTCCTCCGGCCGCCCGAGGCGTCCGAGCGGAATGTCGGCGAGGTACTCCTCCATCTTGCGTACCGGAACGCCAGCCAACATCTCGGTATCGATGAAACCCGGGGCGATGGCGTTGGCCGTCACGCCATAGGCGGCGACCTCGCGGGCAACCGCCTTGGTGAAGCCGATGACGCCGGCCTTGGCGGCGCTGTAGTGACTCTGCCCGACCTGACCGACCACCCCGCTGACGCTGGCGATGGTGATGATGCGGCCCCAGCGCTGCCCGAGCATGCCCTTGACCACCGCCTTGGTGAGACGGTAGACGCCGCGGAGGTTGACGTCGAGGACAGCCTCGAAGTCGTCCTCGCTCAGAAAGGGCAGGATGGCGTCGCGGATCAGCCCGGCGTTGTGCACCAGGATTGCCACCGGGCCGAGATCGGCCTCGACCTGCCGCGCTACCTGGAGGGTCGCGGCCTTGTCGCGCAGGTCGAGCGGGTACGCCCGGCCACCGATCTCCTCGGCCAGCGCCAAGGCGCGGTCGGCCTGGCTCAGGTAGGTCAGCGCCACGCGATGGCCCCGGGCGGCCAGCGAGCGGGCGCTCGCGGCGCCGATCCCGGAGCTGGCGCCGGTGATCAGGGCAATGCGGCTCGGGTCGGCAGCAGGGTAAGTCATAGCCGACAGATCATCCCCGAACGGGCGGTCGCTGTCCAGCCAGTCACCTGGATATGGTCACGACAAGAGCTGGACAGCACGTCATCACAGGGACCCGAGTGGTCGCGTCGGCGAGCCGGTCGCATCGTCCATCGAGCGCGTCTCCGCCACCACCGGCAGGGCCGCGCCGCCCAGTGCCTGGCGAATCGACGTCCACGGCGCGGCGGCCAGGAGCGCCGCGAAGCGAGGCGGAAAGCCGCTCCGCCCCGCCTCGTGAAGAAAGCGCGCGAGCCCGTGGAGCTCACCGGGGGTCACCGTGCCACCGACCTCCCAGGGATGGACCGTCATCAGGGGCAGGCCACCACGCGCCGCCGTCGCTGACGCCGCCCGCAGCACCGCCCACGGCGTCACCAGGCGCCCAGTCCAGCCACAGACCGGCAGCTGCAGGCGGCCACCCCAGACCAGTGGCGGCACCTCCAGAATCTCGCGCGCGTCCGACCACAGCAGGCGCGTCGGCTGCCAGGGATTGGACCGGCGCCCGGAGCCGAGCGACGGCACCAGCGAGCTGTCGTAGGCGAAGCCGGCTTCGGCGACCAAGGGCAGCAGCGGGTGGCTCGGATGCCGCAGTGACCACTCCGGCGCCCGGTAGCCGAGAATCTCGGTCCCCAGGAGGTCCGCCAACAGACCCCGACTACGGGCGAGGTCCGCGCGAAACGCGGCCGGAGCACGATCACCGGCGCGCAGATGAAGGTAGCCGTGACTGGCCACCTCGTGCCCGGCGGCGGCAATCTCGCGGATGCGGCCCGGCAAGCGCGCCGCCACCTCGCCAAGCACGAAGAAGGTGGCCTGACGGCCGGCGCCGGCGAGGCTCGCCAGGAGCGCAGGCAGCAGCCGGTCGAGCTCCTCGACCTGCGGCCGGCGGCGGGCTGGGTCGACCAGGTCCGGCACCAGGCAGGTGTGGTACCACTCCTCGACGTCGACCGTCAGGGCGTACCCGAACGGGCCGATCAGCGGCAACTGCTGGGGGGCGGACGCAAGAGCGTGGGCCGCGCCCACCTGGCGGCGCACCAGGTCCGGCTGGCCCGCGGCGGCCTCGCGGACCTCAGGTGCCATCGTCGAAGACTTTGGTCCTGATGGCGGCCAGCGAGATGCGCACGGTGTCGGTCAGCGGCCGAAAGTGGCTCTCGGCACCGTCGTAGATCACCTTGATCGGGGCGTGGACGATGCGCGCACCCCGCGCCGCCGCCTTGAGCAGCATCTCGGATTCGATGGCGTAGCCGTCACTCCGCAGGCCTAGGCTCGCCAGCAGCGGCGCGGCCACCAGCCGATACCCAGACTGGCTGTCCTCGAGCTCCTGCCCGCTCATCCACGACAGGATGCGCGAGCCGATGTAGTTGGTCCAGTACCTGGCCCGCGGAATCACCTGACCGCCATGGGCGAGACGGGCGCCGATCACCATGTCAGCGGCGCCGCGGTCCCACCTCGCGAGCAACGAGGGCAGGTCATCCGGTGCATGCTGGCCGTCGGCATCGAGCAGGGCGATCGCCGTCGGCCCCATGGTCAGGGCGAGCGCGATCCCCCGCCGCAGCGCGTACCCTTTGCCGTGATTCTCGGGCAGCACCTCGACGGCGGCGCCGGCTTCGCGGGCCGCCTCGGCCGTGCCGTCGGCGCTGCCGTCGTCGACCACCACCACTGCCGCCAGGTGTTCTCTGACGCCGCGGACCACCGCGCCCACGGTGTTTGCGCAGCGGTAAGCCGGAATCACCGCCACGACGTCGGTGCGAGGCGGCGGCGAAACCGGCGGCACTGCGTCGGAACCCGGCACCGCGACAGGGGGGCTGAGGGCGGTCATGATCGCCCGGAGCATAGCGCACCCGGAGGCGCTTCCGCGACCACCTCGAGGGTGGCCCCAGGCACGCACAACTTACTTAGCATCAGCGGTTTGAGAGTTGGCGCGAGGGCCGCCGGAGCGGCATCTGCCGAGGCTTGTCAGCCATCCATCCTTGTGAGATCCTCTGCCAGGCCAAGCGCGGATAACCCGCCCTCCACGCGCTGCGAACGACCCTTCGCGAGACTGTCTGACCGGTTCCTGGGCTGTCCCGGACCGCTCGCACCGCTGCTGTTGAGATCAACGAGGCCACCGGGGAGACACGAAACGTCGTGCCATCCGAGTATTACCCTGTCCTGATCGCCCTCGCCATCGCGTTCGTCGTCGGTGGCGCCATGCTGATCATCGGCTCACTGCTGAACCACCTGAAGTCGGGGGGTAAGACCAAGCTGTCGACGTACGAGTCGGGTCTGCCACTCCTCGACCGGTCGCAGAAGCGACTGTCCATCCTCTTCTTCCTCATCGCCATCGACTTCGTCATCTTCGACGTCGAGGCCGCCTTCCTCTACCCCTGGGCGCTGGTTCTGCGCGACGGCGCCTGGCCTCTGTTCTGGGCGGTAATGGCCTTCGTTGCCTTCATCCTCGTCGGCTACGCCTACGTCTGGAAGCGTGGCGGCCTCGAGCTCAAGGTGCGCCGCCCGCTGCCAGGGGCGCTGCACTAGCGTCGACCCAGGTGCCCTCGTGACCGAACCCGTCAACGTCACCCCGCCGCAGCTGCCGGCCGCCGCCAAGGCCGCGATCGACGCCTTGCGGCCCCGCTATCCCACCACCGAGGCGCTGCTGCTGCCGGCGCTTCACATCGCCCAACGCCACTGGGGCGGCTGGTTGCCGGACGACGCCATCGCAGCGGTCGCCGCCGAGCTCGACCTCCCGGCGTCCAAGGTCTACGGCGTGGTCACCTTCTACGATCTCTACCACCAACATCCGGTGGGCCGTCACCGCATCCGGGTCTGCACCAACCTGTCCTGCATGCTGCGTGGCGCCGAAGAGGTCCTGGCAGCGATCAAGGACGAGCTCGGCGGGGTGGCCGAGGACACGGTGACCGCCGACGGTCGCTGCTCCTACGTCCAGTTCGAGTGTCTGGGCTCCTGTGACACCGCTCCCATGATGATGGTCGACCAGCAGTACCACGAGAAGCTGACACCCGAGTCGGCCCGCAAGATCGTGCGAGGGCTCGCCTGATGGCCTTCGAACCCGTACTCACCAAGAACGTCGGACGGGCCGAGGCGCGCACCGTCGCCGGCTACCGGGCGACGGGCGGCTACCAGGCGCTGGCCAAGGCGCTCACCATGGAGCCGGCGGCGATCACCGAGGAGGTCAAGAAGTCCGGCCTCCGTGGGCGCGGTGGCGCTGGCTTCCCCTGCGGCATGAAGTGGAGCTTCATCCCCAAGGGCCCGGGCCCCAAGTACCTGGCCTGCAACGCCGACGAGTCCGAGCCGGGCACCTTCAAGGACCGCCTGCTGATCGAGCACGATCCGCATCAGCTGATCGAGGGCTGCGCGATCTGCTGCCTGGCGGTCGGGGCGGCTCATTGCTACATCTACATCCGCGGCGAGTACGTCTACGCCGCCGACGTCCTCGACCAAGCGATCGCCGACGCCTACGCCGCCGGCGTTCTCGGCGACAGCGTGCTCGGCTCGGGCTTCAAGCTCGACATGACCGTGCACCGCGGCGCCGGCGCCTACATCTGCGGCGAAGAGACGGGCATGCTCGAGTCGCTCGAGGGCAAGCGCGGCCAGCCGCGCGTCAAGCCGCCCTTCCCCGCCCTGGTAGGCGCCTTCGGCAAGCCGACTGTCATCAACAACGTCGAGACTTTGTGCTGCGTGCCGCACATCGTCAACCGCGGCAGCGACTGGTTCAAGGCGATCGGCACCGACGAGCGCAACACCGGTCCCAAGCTCTACGCCGTCTCCGGCCACGTCGCTCGGCCCGGGACCTACGAGCTGCCGATCGGCGTCACCTTCGACGAGCTGCTCGAGGTCTGCGGCGGCATGTACGAGGGGCGCAAGCTCAAGGCCTTCATTCCCGGCGGCGCCTCGGCGCCCGTGCTGCGAGCCGACGAGAGCCACCTCAAGCTGGACTTCGACACCATGGCCAAGGCGGGCAGCATGCTGGGGTCAGCGGCCGTGATGGTGATGGACGAAACCACCGACATGGTCAAGGTGGCGTGGCGGCTGGCCAGATTCTTCGCCCATGAGTCCTGCGGTCAGTGCACGCCGTGCCGCGAGGGCACGCACTGGCTCGAGCTCGTTCTCGAACGCATCCTGCACGGCCACGGCCGGCCCGGCGACCCCGACCTCATCGTCAACGTCGCCGGCAACATCGGTGGCAACTCGCTGTGTGCCCTCGGCGACGCCGCAGTGGGACCGGCCAAGTCGATCACCACCAAGTTCCGCGAGGAATTCGACTACTACATCCGCGAAGGGCGCAGCATGGTGCCGGCGAGCAAGTTCTTCCCTGCCGTCGCGACAGCGGCCGTGTCCGGGTCGGGAGCCAACTGATGCCTACCGTCACCATCAACGGCCGGGTCGCCGAGGTCGAGGCCGGCACCAACCTGATCCAGGCTGCGCAGCAGGTCGGCGTCCAGATCCCTCACTACTGCTACCACCCCCGGCTGTCCGTGGTTGGCCAGTGTCGCATGTGCCTGGTTTCCGTACAGGGGATGCCGAAGTTGCAGGCCGCCTGCGCGACGCCGGTGCTCAAGGACGGCATGGTGGTCACCACCGAGACGCCGGAAACCCGCGCCGGCCAGTCGGGGATGATGGAGTTCTTCCTCATCAACCATCCGCTCGACTGCCCGATCTGCGACCAGGCGGGTGAGTGCGGGCTGCAGGACTACTCGTTCAAGCACGGCCAGGCCTTCTCCCGCTTTCAGTACGAGGACAAGCGGACCTACCCCGAGAAGGAGCGCATCCCGCTCGGGCCGCACGTGCTGCTGAACATGAACCGCTGCATCCAGTGCACGCGTTGCATCCGGTTCACGCAGGAGATCAGCAAGACCAGCGAGCTCGGGTTCTTCGAGCGCGGGGCGCGGGTCGAGATCGGGGTGTTTCCCGGCCAGCCGCTCGACAACCCGCTGTCGGCCAACGTGGTCGACATCTGCCCGGTTGGCGCCCTCACCTCGACGCGCTTCCGCTTCGCCGAGCGCGTCTGGTTCCTGGACAAGAAGCCGTCCATCTGCGACGGCTGCGACGTCGGCTGCAACGTCACCATCGAGCACCGTCGGGGCGAGATCAAGCGGCTCAAGCCGCGCTTCAATCCCGAGGTGAACGACTACTGGATGTGCGACCACGGCCGCGGCAGCTTCGAGCGTAGCCAGGAGATCGCCCGCCTCGACGCGCCGCGCGTGCGCCGGGACGGCGCGCTCACCAGCGCCTCGTGGAAAGAGGCGACCGACGCCGTCTACCACAAGCTGCGCGGTCGCAACCTGACCGGCGCCGTCGCCTTCCTGGGCTCCGGCAACCTGACCACCGAGGAGTCTTTCCTCCTCAGTCAGCTCGCCGACGCGGTCGGCAGCCCCCACCGCTCGGTGTGGGTCGACAGCGGGCCGGCGCGCACCATCCCCAACACCAAGGGCGGCATCACCGGTCGCGACGCCGCTCCGAATCGCCGCGGCGCCGAGCTCGCGGGCCTGCGGCCCGGCAACAACGGCATGGACGCCGAGGAGATCCTGCTCGGCGAGGGGGCGGCCCGCGCGGCCGTGCTGTTCGTCGCCGACAGCGACTTCGGTCGCGCCGCCTACGACCCGAAGGTGATCGAACGGCTGCGCACCGCGCAGTTCCTGGTCGTCGCCGGCTGGGCCGACAGCCCGCTCGCTCAGGCCGCCGACGTCGTCCTCCCGACGGTCGTCCACGGCGCCCGCGAGGGCAGCTTCGTCAACGTCGAGGGTCGCCTCCAGCGCCTGCGTCCGGCGTTCCCGGCAATCGGCGAGGCGCGACCGGGCTGGGAGGTCCTGCGCGGGCTCCTGGCGCAGTTCGACGCCCGCTGGTCGAAGCTCTCGCTGGCGCAGATCTTCGAGTTCATGGCCGACCGTCTGGAGCCTCTCCACGGCCTGCGCCTGGACCGTCTGCCGGCGCACGGTCACCTGCTCTCGGGCGGCGAGACCGTCGAAGAGAAGACCGGCGCCATCCCGACCTGATGCTGCGGACTCCGAACCCATGAGCCCCCTAACTCTCGAGCTTCTCCAGATGGGCGCCAAGCTCGCCCTTTGGCTCCTCGTGCTGCTCAACGTCGTCCCGGTCATGGTCTGGGTCGAACGGCGGGCGAGCGCCCTGATGCAGGACCGGCCCGGCCCCAACCGGCTCGGCCCTCTCGGCCTCTTCCAGCCGATCGCCGACGCCGCGAAGTTCATGTTCAAGGAGAGCATCACGCCGGCATCGGCCGACAAAGGCCTGTACCTGCTGGCCCCGTTGCTCGCCCTGGTGCCGGCGCTCAGCACCTTCGTGGTCGTTCCCTTCGGCCCGAGCATGGAAGTCGCAGGTCGCACCATCCATATGGTGGTGGTGTCCGGCGAGGCGGGCGTCCTGCTCCTCCTGGCCCTCGCCAGCCTCGGCGTCTACTCTCTGGTGCTCGCCGGCTACGCCTCGAACAACAAGTACTCGCTCCTCGGCTCGATCCGGGCGTCGGCGCAGATGATCAGCTACGAGCTGGCGCTGACCATGGCCGTCGTCGCCGTGCTGCTGCCGGTGGGCTCCTTCGAGCTCCAAAAGGTCGTGCTCTACCAGCAGCACAAGATCTGGAACATCCTGCCGCAGTTCATCGGCTTCATGGTGTTCCTCATCGCGGCCTTTGCCGAGACCAACCGCCTGCCATTCGACCTCTCCGAGGCCGAATCCGAGCTCGTGGCGGGCTACCACACCGAGTACAGCGCCATGAAATTTGCCCTCTTCTTCATGGGCGAGTACATGTCGATGACGACCCTTTCGGCTCTCTGTGCGACCCTCTACCTCGGCGGCTGGAGTCTCCCCTGGCTCGACCTCAGCCATCTCGGCTTCTGGATCATCCCCGACTGGGTGATGGCGCCGTTGGTGGGCTTCGCCATCCTCATCGCCAAGGTCGCTCTCTTCATGTTCTTCTTCGTCTGGGTTCGCTGGACGTACCCGCGATTCCGCTATGACCAGCTGATGCGCCTGGGTTGGAAGGTCCTGCTGCCGCTGTCGCTGGTCAACCTGATCCTGGTCGCCGTTCTGACGCTCTCGGGGGTGCTGTGATGGAGATCGCCATCTTCGTCATCTTCGCCGCCCTGGCTGTCGTCTCTGCGGTTACGGTCGTCGCCCACCGCAATCCGGTCCACTCGACGGTGAGCCTGGTGGTGACCTTCTTCTCCACCGCGGTGCTCTACGTGCTGCTCGGCGCCCCGTTCCTCGGCGCCCTCCAGCTGCTGCTCTACACCGGCGCCATCCTGGTCCTCTTCCTGTTCGTGCTGATGCTGCTCAACATCCAGCGCGAGCGCGCCGGCACCGCCACCGCCGGGCTGCCACAGCTGCTGGTCTCGGTTCTCGCGGCCGTCGTCTTTGCTGGCGTCATCGGCGTACTGTCCTGGCAGGCCTACGCGAGCCTGCCGATCACCGCCCTGACCCCCGAGTACGTGTCGATCAAGGGCCTCGCGCAGGTCCTCTTCTCCACCTACCTGCTGCCCTTCGAGATGATCGGCTTGCTGCTCCTGGTCGCGGTCGTCGCCGCCACCGTCCTCGCCCGCAAGCCCCCACAGTCCGACGCCGACGACGCCAGCGCCGAATCCAACGCGGGCGCGCAGCCCGAGGCCTCGCAGCCGTGAACGTGCCCACCACCTGGTATCTGCTGCTCGCCGCGCTGCTGTTCGTCATCGGCAGCCTGGGCGCCCTCCTGCGCCGCAACGGCATCACCATCTTCCTGTCGATCGAGCTGATGCTCAACAGCGTCAACCTGTCGCTGGTGGCCTACGCCCGACAACTGGGCGACCTCACCGGCCAGATCATCGTCTTCTTCGTTCTGGCCGTCGCCGCCGCGGAGGCCGCCGTCGGCCTCGCGCTCTTCATCGCCATTTTCCGGCATCGTCGGACCATCGACATGAACCGGATCAACCTCCTGCGCTGGTAGGCCGGCACCATGACCTGGACTTCCTACCTCTGGCTGGTACCGCTCCTCCCCTTCCTCGGTGCGGCCCTCAATGGCCTCGTCGGGCCGCAACGGCCGCGAGCGCTGCACACCGCCATCGGCGTCGGCGCTCCCGGCGTCTCCCTGCTGCTGTCGCTGCTCATCCTGTGGGACTTCGGCCACGGGGCGCGGACGGCTGGCCACGTCGTCGAGCAGGTGATGTACCGCTGGGCGACCGGCGGCGTCGACCTCGCCGTCGGCTTCCTGCTCGATCCGTTGTCGGCCGTGATGCTTTTCATCGTCACCTTCGTCGGCTTCTGGATCCACGTCTACTCCGCCGGCTACATGGCGCACGAG
>CXWL01106652.1_pt1 | contig 25363 bp, 19 predicted proteins | sample 590931 | NCBI WGS metagenome assembly CXWL01 (sample SAMEA3498368, study PRJEB10139) | groundwater metagenome | biome: water well; material: biofilm material | place: Germany | collected 2015-04-27
CCAGCGCTTCCTCGCCGGAGCCGACGGCGGCGATCTCGACGTCGGTGTCGGCGATCAGCGCCACCACGCTCTCGCGCTGGCGCTCGTCGTCCTCGACCAGCAGGATGCGCTTGATCTTCTGGGTGAATTTTTCTTCCAGCTTGCGGAACACCTGTTCGAGCTCGCCGCGGGTGGTCGGCTTGAGCGCGTAGCCGATGGCGCCCAGGCTGAGCGCCTCGCCGCCGTTGTCGTTGCTCGAGACGACGTGGACCGGGATGTGGCGCGTCTGCGGGTTGTCTTTCAACAGCTGCAGCACCGACAGGCCGGAGCGGTCCGGCAGGCGCATGTCGAGCAGGATGGCGTCGGGCATGTGCTGGCCGGCCAGCTGCAGGCCTTCGGCGCCGGTCAGGCCGACCAGGCAGCGGTAGCCCATTTCATGCGCCAGCTGGAACAGGATGTTGGCGAACGCCGGATCGTCCTCGATCACCAGCACCGAACGGGTGGCGTCGCCGGCCGGCGTGGCGCGGTCGTCGTCGAACGACACCGCGTTCGCTTCCGGCGCGGCAGGCACGGCGAGCGGCGCCGGCGCGGCGATGGCGACCGGCGCCGCCGGCGGCAGCTCCGGCAGGCCAGGCGCCGACTCGGCCGGGCAGGTACGCGGCAGCACCAGGGTGAACATGCTGCCGTTGCCGGGCGAGCTGGTGACGATCAGTTCGCCGCCGAGCAGCACGGTCAGGTCGCGCGAGATCGACAGCCCGAGGCCGGTGCCGCCAAAGCGCCGGCTGGTGGTGCCGTCGGCCTGGTGGAAGGCGTCGAAAATCTTTTGCTGCTGTTCGAGCGGGATGCCGATGCCGGAATCTTCGATGTCGAAGCGCACCGGGCCGCCCGGCGTGCTGCTGACCTTCAGCGAGACGGTGCCGCTGTCGGTGAACTTGACCGCGTTCGACAGCAGGTTCTTGAGGATCTGCTCGAGGCGCTGGCGGTCGGTCCAGACGGTGGCCGGCACCGACGGGTCGACCTGCACGCTGAAACGCAGCTGCTTTTGCTGCGCCATCGGCTCGAACGTCATGCTGAGGTTCTCGACCACGCGGCGCAGCGGCAGCGACTCGAGCACCAGCTCGAGCTTGCCGGCCTCGACCTTCGAGATGTCGAGAATGTCGTTGATCAGGTGCAGCAGGTCGTTGCCGGCCGAATAGATGGTCTGGGCGAAACGCACCTGCTCGGCGCTGAGGTTGCCGTTGGTGTTGTCCGACAGCAGCTTGGCGAGGATCAGCGAGCTGTTGAGCGGGGTGCGCAGCTCGTGCGACATGTTAGCGAGGAATTCGGACTTGTAGCGGCTGGCGCGCTCCAGTTCGAGCGCGCGGGCGCGCAGCTGGTCCTGGGCTTCGTTCAGCGCGACGTTCTTGAGGTCGAGGTTGAGCGCCTGCTCGGCCAGCTGGTCGTTGGTCTGTTCGAGCTCGGCCTGCTGGTTCTCGAGGTTCGACTGCGACTCTTCGAGTACGCGCGACTGCTCTTCGAGCTCCTCGTTGGCGGTGCGCAGCTCTTCCTGCTGGACCTGCAGTTCCTCGTTGAGCTGCTGGGTTTCGGCGAGCGACTCCTGCAGACGCTGGCGGTACTTCGCCGCGGCGACGGCCGCGCCGACGCCCTCGCTCACCAGGTGCAGGAATTCGAGGTCGCGCGGTTTGGTCTGGTGCAGGAAGCCGATTTCGATGACGCCGTTGATCTCGCCTTCGTTGCGCACCGGCGCAATGACCAGCTGACGCGGCGCCGAGCGGCCAAGGCCGGACGAGACCTTGATGTAATCGGGCGGCAGTTCTTCGAGCGCCAGCAGGCGGTCTTCGCGCACCGCCTGGCCGACCAGCGATTCGCCCGGCTGAAACACCTGGTTCTGCCCGGCCCACGCTTCGGCGAAGCCGTAGGTGGCGACGCGGCGCATGGCGCCGCCGTCCTCGCGCACATACATCGCCGCGACCAGGCCGTCGACGTAGCGGGTCAGGTGATCGAGCGTGGCCTGGGCCATCGGCGCCAACGCGTGATGGCCGGCCATGGCGATACCCAGCTCGGTCTGGCCGGAGCGCAGCCATGCCTGGTTCTCCAGCAGGTCGGTGTGGGCGCGCTGCTGCTCCATCGCCGTGGTGTACGAATTCGACAGGCCGACCAGGTCGCGCCGGCCGAAGAAGGCGAGCATGCCCGACACCCCGAATTTAAATAACAGAAAGATGATGACCGACCAGCGCGTGGTGCTCTTGGCCTCGTCATTGCGCGCGGCCAGCAGTTTCTCTTCGGCGTCGAGGAAACCGGCGAACTGGCGCCGCACCTCGTCGGTCAGCGATTTGCCGCGTCCGCTTTTGACCAAGGTGACGTAGTCGCCGTTATTGCGGCGCAGTTCGATCATCTCGTTGGCGTATTCTTCCCACAGCTTCTGGGCCGACTGAATCTTGCGCAGCCGCGCCACCTGCTGCGGATTGTCGGCCACCTCCGCCAGCAACGCGTCCAGTTCCGATTCGATCTGCGGCTTGGCCGCCTGGTACGGCGCCAGGAACGCCGGGTCGCCGCTGATCAGGTAGCCGCGCATGCCCGCTTCCATGTCGGCCGACAGCTTGCTGACCTGGTTGGCGTCGCCGATCACGCGCTGGGAGTGCTCAACCCAGTTCAGCACGCTGATCAGGTAGGCGACGATAGCGACAAACACCACTGCACTGAGAAAACCCACGCCGAGCGGCATGGCGACGTTGCGGGAGAGGATGCGCCGGAACTGTGTGTTATCGATCATCGTCTGTGAATACCTGGGCTGTTAGCAAAATCCCTCTAGTTTAGCGTAATTGGTGGCGCGCACGAATGATTCCAACCATCACTTTTGGTCAAAAAACCTGGCCAGATATGGCGCGGTGCGGCTTGCGGCCATGCGGGCGACGTCGCGCGGCGGACCGGCGGCGACGATGCCGCCGCCCTGCTCGCCCGCGCCCGGCCCGATGTCGATCACCCAGTCGCAGGCGGCCACCACGCGCATGGTGTGTTCGACGACGATGACGGTATTGCCCGCCTCGACCAGCCGGTCCAGCTGCACCACCAGCTTCTCGACGTCGGCCGGATGCAGGCCGGTGGTCGGCTCGTCGAGGATGTAGAGCATGTTGCCGCGGGTGGCGCGCTGCAGTTCGGTGGCCAGCTTGATGCGCTGCGCCTCGCCGCCCGACAGCTCGGTGGCCGGCTGTCCCAGACGCAGGTAGCCGAGGCCGACCTCGCGCAGCATCTCGAGCGAGCGCGCCACCGCCGCTTCATCGGCGAAGAATTCGGCCGCCGCGTCCACCGTCAGCGCCAGCACTTCGGCGATGTTCTTGTCCTGGTAGCGCACTTCCAGCGTCCTGGCGTTGTAGCGCGCGCCGGCGCAGGTCGGGCACGGCGCGTACACGCTGGGCAGGAACAGCAGTTCGACCATCACGAAGCCCTCGCCGTCGCAATGCTCGCAGCGGCCCTTGGCGACATTGAACGAGAAGCGGCCGGCGTCGTAGCGGCGCGCGCGCGCCATTTTGGTCGCGGCGAACAGCTTGCGCACGTGGTCGAACAGGCCGGTGTAGGTGGCCAGGTTGGAACGCGGGGTGCGGCCGATCGGCTTCTGGTCGACCCGCACCAGCCGCTTGATGCCGGCCAGGCCGTGGACGATACGCCCCTCGATCGGAATCGCGACGGCGTGTTCGAGCGCGTCGCCCTCCTCCGCTTCGGCCTCGATCGCGTGACCGAGGCCGGCCGCCACCAGTTCGACCAGCACCTGGCTGACCAGGCTCGATTTGCCGGAGCCGGAGACGCCGGTCACGCCGGTCAGCACGCCGAGCGGAAAGTCGACGTCGAGCCGGTGCAGGTTGTTGCGGGTGACGCCTTCGAGGCGCAGCCAGTCCTGCGGCACGCGCGTTGCGCGCAGCGGCGGCTTGTCCCTGGCGAACAGGAAGCGGCGCGTCTGCGAATCCTCGACCTGGTTCAGTCCCGCCGGCGGCCCGCTGTACAGCACATGGCCGCCCTGTTCGCCGGCGGCCGGGCCGACATCGACGATCCAGTCGGCGTGGCGGATCACGTCGAGCGCATGCTCGACCACGAACAGCGAATTGCCGGCCGCTTTGAGCTGCGCCAGCGCGGTCAGCAGCGCCTCGGTGTCGGCCGGATGCAGGCCGGCCGACGGCTCGTCGAGCACGTACACGACGCCGAACAGGTTCGAGCGGACCTGGGTGGCAAGGCGCAAGCGCTGCAGTTCGCCGGGCGACAAGGTCGGCGTGCCGCGCTCGAGGGCGAGATAGCCGAGGCCGAGGTCGAGCAGCACGCCGAGGCGCGCCACCAGGTCTTCGGCGATGCGCTGGGTGACGATCAGCTTCTCCGGATGGCGCGCCGCCTGCTTTGCATTGCGGCGCGCGCTGCCGTCGGCGTGCGGGCGCAGGATCGCCGCCAGCCGTTCCAGCGGCAGGCGCGAGATATCGGCGATGTCGTGCCCGGCGAAGGTCACCGACAGCGATTCGCGGCGCAAGCGCTTGCCCTCGCACTGCGGGCACTGCGAGCTGACCATGTAGCGCGCGACGCGTTTTTTCATCGACGCGCTCTCGGTGGTGGCGAAGGTCTGCAGCACATACTTGCGCGCACCGGTGAAAGTGCCCTGGTAGCTTGGCGTCTCCTTGCGCTTGAGCGCCTGCTTCACTTCAACGGGCGTGAAGCCGGCGTACACCGGCGCGGTCGGCTGCTCGTCGGTGAACAGGATCCACTCGCGATCCTTCTTCGGCAGTTCGCGCCACGGCGTGTCGACGTCGTAGCCGAGCGTGGTGAGGATGTCGCGCAGGTTCTGGCCGTGCCAGGCGGTCGGCCAGGCCGCCACCGCGCGTTCGCGGATGGTGAGGGTATCGTCCGGCACCATCGACGCCTCGGTCACTTCGTAGACGCGGCCGAGGCCATGGCACTGCGGACAGGCGCCCTCCGGCGTATTCGGCGAAAACGCTTCGGCGTACAGCAGTTCCTGGCCGGCGGGATAGTCGCCGGCGCGCGAGTACAGCATGCGCAGGGAATTCGACAAGGTGCTGACGCTGCCGACCGAGGAGCGGGTGGTAGGCGAGCCGCGCTGCTGCTGCAGGGCGACCGCCGGCGGCAGGCCAACGATGTCGTCGACGTCGGGCACCGGCATCTGGTGGAACAGCCGGCGCGCGTAGGGCGACACCGATTCGAGGTAGCGCCTTTGCGCCTCGGCGTACAAGGTGCCGAAGGCGAGCGAGGACTTGCCGGAGCCGGACACACCGGTAAATACCACCAACGCGTCGCGCGGGATGTCGAGCGTGACGTTTTTCAGGTTGTGTTCGCGTGCCCCGCTGACACGGACAAAGCCGGCCCGCGGCGCATCATGGTGGTTGCGCATCCCATCCCCGTTGGACTAATTCGATACGGCTATTAGAACTCTGCCGGCGATTGCCAACCGTGCGCTGACACACCGAAACACGGATCGGGCAAAACGCCCAGACGAAAAAAAACCGCCCGGCTTGCACCGGGCGGCTTTCAGGAAGTACCTGACAGATTACTTCGCGGTGCGGCTGCCGACTACTTCAACCGTCACGCGACGGTTCTTGGCGCGGCCAGCTGCGGTCTTGTTGTCAGCGACTGGCTGCGACTCGCCCTTGCCTTCAACGTAGATGCGCGAAGCTTCGACGCCTTTCGACACCAGGTAAGCCTTGACGGCTTCGGCGCGACGCAGCGACAGCTTCTGGTTGTAAGCATCGGTGCCGACCGAGTCGGTGTGACCGACGGTGACGATGGCTTCGGTGTTCATGCCTTGCAGGTTGCCGACCAGTGCATCCAGCGCTGCTTTGCCATCAGCCTTGACAACCGACTTGTCGAAGTCGAACAGCGACTCGGCGGAGAACGAGACTTTCTCGGACACTGCAACTGGCTTCGGTGCTGGTGCTGGTGCGGCTTCGACGACGGTCGGCGCTGGTGCTGGCGCAGCAACTGGTGCGACGTAGACGACTGGCGCGGCGACCGGACGGCCCATCTTGTAGATCAGGCTGACCGATGCGAAGTTGACGTCGCCGCGGTGCTCGAAGCCGTCCTTGATGCGATAGCGCTCGATTTCGCCGCGCAGTGCCAGGGCTTCGGACAGTTTGTACTCAACGCCGACGCCGGCCTTGCCATTCCACGATTTGCGACGCAGGTTTTCGCCGGCGAACGAGGTGTTGCCGGTGAAGTCGTCACGCACCATGGCGTAGGTGCCGCCAACGCGACCGTAGATCGAGAAACGCTGCGACATCGGCAGGATGCCGATCAGGTCCAGGCTGCCGCCGCGCACGCCGACGGTACGGTTCAGGGTGCCGCCGGAGGTGTTGCCCAGGTTGTACTCGAACTTGCCGAGGTCGAAGTAGGCGAATTCGACTGCGAAGTTGCGGTTGAACTGCTTACCAGCGATCAGCTTGCCGCCGAGGTCTTTGCGATGCTCGTCGTACTTGTTGCGGGTGCCGGTGCGGGCAAACGACGCCAGCACTGGATCCTGGTTCAGGAACGCGCGCGTTTCGCCAAAGCTGGCACCGATGTACGACGCGGTGTTAGCCCACTCAGGGTTGATGAAATCATTTTCCTGAGCGAAAGCCGATTGGCTCATCAGGATCGCGGCGGCGACTGCAGTCAGGGTGCCCAGCTTATTAGCGTATTTCATGGTATTTTTCTTTCGTGTTTAGTGTTGTTAAATTAATAAGTACAGCCTGGATTTCTTCCCGCTCGCCTACGATCTGCATCGCCTCGGTGGGAAACTTCGCGGTCAGTGCTATTTGCATCTCGACCATGGACTCAACTATTGCCGTTCTGCACTTAACCTTCTGTTCGCTAACGCTCATAACGGAAAGATATTGGACGATTGTACCAATCAGACCACACAAAAAACAACAGCTGAGCTCCAATGGCGAAAAAAAAGCCGCCCGGCAAACACGGGCGGCTTTTAAGCAGGTCGGCGCAATTACTTGGCCGTGGTGCGGCTGCCGACCACTTCGACGGTCACGCGGCGGTTTTTGGCGCGGCCTTCGGCCGTCTTGTTGTCGGCCACCGGCTGGCTCTCGCCCTTGCCTTCGACGAACACGCGCGACGCCTCGACGCCTTTGGTCACCAGGTAGGCCTTGACCGCTTCGGCGCGGCGCAACGACAGCTTCTGGTTGTAGGCGTCGGTGCCGATCGAGTCGGTATGGCCGACGGTGACGATCGCCTCGGTGTCCATGCCCTGCAAGTTGGCCACCAGGCCATCGAGCGCTGCCTTGCCGTCGGCCTTGACGACCGACTTGTCGAAGTCAAACAGCGATTCGGCCGAGAACGACACCTTCTCGGACACCGGCATCGGCTTGGCGGCCGGCGGCGGCGTTTCGATCACTTGCGGCGCCGGCATCGGCTCGGCGGCCGGTGGCGGCGTATAGACCACCGCTTTCGCGGCCGGGCGGCCCAGCTTGTAGACCAGGTTGATCGACGCCAGGTCGACGTCGCCTTGGTTGCCGACGGCATCGTTGACGCGGTAGCGCTCGACTTCGGCGCGCAGCGCCAGCGCCTCGCTGAACTTGTATTCCAGGCCGAGGCCGGCCTTGGCGTTGAGCTTGCGCTGGCTCGGGTTCGGATTGGCCTGCACCAACAGGCGGTTGCCGGTGAAGTGCGCTTTGGCCTGAGCGTAGCTCATGCCGAGACGGCCATAGACCGAGAAGCGCTGCGACAGCGGCAACTGGCCGACCAGGTCGAGGTTGACGCCGCGAAAGCCGACTTCGCCATTCAAGACGCCGTTGCCGGAGGTGGTGGCGTTGAAACCGAACTTGCCGAGGTCGAACAGGCCGCCCTCGATGGCGAAGTACTGGTTCAGCTGCTTGCCGACATACAGCTTGCCGCCGACGCCGCGCTCGTCCTTGCTGAAGCCGGTCATGGTGGCGCCGTTGGCGGTCAGGCTGCGGGTCAGGCGGTCTTCGTCGATGTTGGCGCGCGACTGGCCGATGCCGGCACCGATGTACCAGGCGCTGTTGGCCCAGTCCGGGTTGATGAAGGTGTCCTCACCCGCCGAGGCGACCTGGCTGGCCAGGATGGCGCAGGCGACCGCAGTCAGCGTGCCCAGTTTTTTAGCAAATTTCATGGTAGTTCTCCGCTTTCGGTGGGTGATTACTTGGTGATCACGTTGTTTTTCAGGGTCACGGCGGCTTCCGACAGCACGCGGCCGTTCAGGATCGTCGTCATGTCGCCGACGGTGATGGCGGCGGACTTGGCCAGGATCGAACCGACGAACTTGCCGTTGGCGCCCAGCGTGGTCGGGCCAACCGGCACCCAGGTCACGTTCTCGGCGTCGGCGCCATTCAGCAGCGCGACGATCGAGTTGGCGGTGGTGTTGAGCGTGGTGGCGGTGCGGAAGATGTACACGCCTTTGCCGCTCAGGTTGAGGGTACCGGTGATGCTGATCGAGCCAGCGTAGCAATACACGCCTGGTGGCAGGGTCTTGCCGCCGAGGTCAATGCCGGCGGCGAAGGTGACGTCGCAGATGCGGCCGTTGGCGTCGGTGATCGCTTTGTCGAGGTCAGCCAGGCCATCGGTCAGTGGCTTGCCCGACTTGTAGTTGACGTAGCCGGGAGCGACCACTGGATCGGTGGTCTGCGATGGCGAACCGACGTCGCCGGTGACGAAGGTCAGACCGCCCGAATTGTTGGTCAGCGAGGTGCCGGCCAGTACGCCGAAGTTGGCGGCGGTGCCCAGGATGACCGGATTCAGGACCGGCGGTGGCGGCGCAAGCGCAGTCACGGTCAGCGTCGCGGAGCCAGAGAGCGGGCCCGAGGTGGCGGTGATGGTGGTGGTGCCTGGCGCGACGCCGGTAGCGGCGCCGGTTGGCAGCACGGTAGCGATGGCGGTGTTACCCGAAGTCCACGACACGCTCGAGGTGACGATATCGGTGCTGTTGTCCGAGTAGGTGGCGGTGGCGACGAACTGCTGGATGCCGCCGACGCCGATGGTGACCGGAGTAGGGGTAACGACAATCTTCGTCAGGGTCGCTGCGTTGACGGTGGCGGTGGTGCTGGCGTTCATGGAGCTGTAGGTGGCCGTGATCACCGAGCTGCCGGTTGCGACGCCGGTCACTACGCCGGTCGAGTTAACGGTGGCTTTGGTCGGTGCGGCGGACACGAACGTCGAGGCGCTGGTGACGTCGGCGCTGGTGCCGTCCGAGTAGCCGGCCGTCACGGCGAGCTGCTGGGTGGCGCCGATTTGCAGTACCGGTCCTTGCGGCGCGACGCTCAGCGACTGCAGGAACACCGGCTTGACCGTCAGCGTGGTGGTGGTGCTGACGCCGCCCGAGGTGGCGGTGATCAGCGATGGGCCGGCGCTCACGCCCAGCGCGAGGCCGGTGGCGGCATCGATGGTCGCAATGGCGGGTGTGGCCGACTTGAAGGTCGAGGCCGCGGTGACGTCAACCTTGGTGTTGTCGCTGAAGGTACCGATCACCGCGAAGCGCTGCAAGTCGCCGGTGTTGATCGACGGGTTGAGCGGCGCCAGTGCGATCGACTGCAGCGTGGCCGGCGTCACCGTCAGGGTGGCCGAACCGCTCTTGCCGTTGAAAGCGGCGGTGATGGCCGAGGTGCCGACGGTGACGCCGGTGGCAACGCCGGAGGCGGCGTTGACGGTAGCGACAGCCGGGGTGGCGGAGGTCCATGCGGCGCCGACGGTGACGTCGCGCGAGGAACCGTCGGCATAGGACGCGGTGGCGATGAATGCCTGGGTGGCGCCCTTGGCGATCGATGCGGTGGCCGGGGTGACGGCCACGCTCACGATGTCAGCGGCTGGCAGGCCGAGGATCGGGCCGCGGCCCTGGTCGCCGCCGCCGCAACCGGCGACGAGTGCTGCGGCGAGGAATCCGACCGAGCAGAACAATGTTCTGGAATAGCGCTTTAGAGCGTTCATAGTGTATTTCCTTTGCGTGGTAGCAGTGTTTTCCTTGACCGGCGCCGGATGGGTTCACCCGGCGGATCAAAAAACTGGGTGGTCGACGCAAACTCAGGCAATCGACCATTGGCAGCCACTATTGCGTGTTGCACCTCCGCACTCCGTTCGGTACCACGCATAGGCTTGGGTAAGAGAAATATTTCCTCTCAATAAACAACACCTGAAGCTGATGCAAGGTCATCGCAGGTGGTATACGCTGGAAACGAGTCGAATCGAGGCATGCCGATGGTGATGGCGACATTCCGGTTTTACGGGGAGCTGAACGATTTCCTGGCGCCCGCGCGGCGCCAGCGGGCGTTCGCCTGCCCTTGCGCGCAGGCCGCCACCGCCAAGCACATGATCGAAGCGCTGGGGGTGCCGCATACGGAAGTGGAGCTGATATTGGTCGATGGCGTGGCGGCCCCGTTCGACCGCCTGCTGGGCGAGGGCGAGCGGGTCGCCGCCTATCCGCGCTTTGCCGCCTTCGACATCGCGTCCCTGGCGTGCCTGCGCGCGCCGCTGCCGCCGGTGCGCCGCTTCGTCGCCGACGCCCACCTTGGCGGCCTGGCGCGCCTGCTGCGCATGGCCGGCTTCGATACGCTGTACGACAACAACATCGACGATGAGGTGCTGGCGGCGATCGCCACCGGCGACGAGCGCATCGCGCTGACGCGTGACCGCGAACTGCTCAAGCGGCGCGGCATCGTCCATGGCCGCTACGTGCACGCCCTGAAGCCGGCCGAACAGCTAGTGGAAGTGGTCGACCGGTTCGGCCTCGCAGCAAGCGCCGCGCCGTTTACCTTGTGCCTGCACTGCAATGCGCCGTTGCGCGCGGTCGACAAGGCGCTGGTGCAGGACCGGCTGCCGGCATCGGTGCGCGCGCATCACCACGAGTTCAGCACCTGCGAGCTGTGCCTGCGGGTGTACTGGAAAGGCTCGCACTGGCGGCGCATGAGCGCCCTGCTCGGCGCCTCGCTCGGCGGCGCTCAGGGCGGGTCGAGGTAGCCGCGCTCCATCGCCATGCCCTGGTTGGCGAAGATCGCCATCGCGGTGCGCATGCGCTGGAAGCCGAATTTGCGGTAGAACGGTTCGCTGCCCGGCACCGAGTAGAGGATGATTTTCTTGTGCCGCGCGGACAGGCGCAGCAGTTCGGCGACGATCTGCTTGCCGATGCCGGTGCCGCGGTAGTCCGGATGGACGGCAATGTCGCCGATGTAGGCGGTGTAGACGCCGTCGGCGAGCACACGGCCGACGCCGACCAGCTTGCCGTCGTCGTGCACGAAGCAGCGGAACATGCTGTTGCCGAAAGCGACTTCGAGGTCGGCGGGCTGCTTGTTGCCAAGCGGCGGTGACGCCTCGAACAGTGCCGCCAGCGCCACCCAGCCGGCGTCGTCCAGCGAATCCGACCAGGCCAGCGGCATCATTACGGCCTGACCGGCGTGAACGCGAGGTCGCCGACCACCGTATTCCACGGCCGCACGCGGTAGCCTGTGACGAGGCCCTCGGTGACGTACGGGTCGGCCCTGGCGAACGCCTCGGCGGCGTCGGGCGAGTCGCCCTGGAACATCAGGAGCGCCGTGTCGGCCGGCTCGGACAAGGCGCCGGCCAGCACCAGCTCGCCGCGCTGCTGCGCCTGCCAGGCCAGCTGCAGGTGCTCGGTGCGAAATTCGGCGCGACGCGCGAGATAGTCGGCGGCCAGGTCGTAACACAACAGGTAGTGCATGCGAGCTCCTTCGGAATGTCTACAAAAAGCGGTCGAGGATCCTGCGGCTGTGCTTGTCGATGGTGAACATGTTGCGCACCAGGAAGTGGATGCCGTGGTTGTCGGCCACCAGCAGCGAGGCGTCGCCGATGCGGCGGATGTCGCCCTCGTCCTTGAGGACGAACTCGGTGTCGCCGCGATCGGTCTTGACGAACCAGGTGCACGGCGTGGCGTAGCTGCTGACGCCGGAAATGTGCAGGATTTCGGGCATGAACTCACGCCCGTCGAGCTCCTCCTGCAGCAGCGCGCGGATGGCCGGCGGCAGGTCGGCGATGTCGTCGATCCAGGCCACTTCCTTGCCGTCGTGCAGCACCAGCGAGATGCCCTGGTCGGGCGACTGGATCGGGAACGCGCGCACCGGCGCGACGCCGTGGTGCAGCTGGCCGTCGTCGGTGGTCAAGGCCAGCGCGCCGAAGCTGTCGCGGCTCAGTTGAAATGTGCTGGTCGCCATGCTTAATCGTCCTCGTCCATGTCGGTATCGACGTTGCGCGCCTGCGCCTCGTACAGCCGGCGGTAGGCGCCTTCGCGCGCCATCAGTTCATCGTGGCTGCCCTCCTCCACCACCACGCCGCGGTCGAGCACGACCAGGCGGTCGGCCCGGTGCAGCGTCGACAGCCGGTGCGCGATGGCGATCGTGGTGCGGCCCTGCACCAGGTTGTCGAGCGCCTTCTGGATTTCCTTCTCGGTCTCCGAATCGACCGACGAGGTGGCCTCGTCCATGATCAGGATGCGCGGGTCGATCAGCAGCGCGCGGGCGATCGAGATGCGCTGGCGCTCGCCGCCGGACAGGCCCTGGCCGCGTTCGCCCACCATCGAGTCGTAGCCCTGCGGCAGGCGCAGGATGAATTCGTGCGCATGCGCCGCGCGCGCCGAGGCGATGATGTCTTCGCGGCTCGCGCCCGGCTTGCCGTAGGCGATGTTCTCGGCGATGGTGCCGAAGAACAGGAACGGCTCCTGCAGCACCAGGCCGATGTTGCGGCGGTAGTCGGACACGGCGAACGAGCGGATGTCGACGCCGTCGAGCAGGATCGCGCCTTCCGAGACGTCGTAGAAGCGGCAGATCAGGTTGACCAGCGTGCTCTTGCCGGAGCCGCTGTGGCCGACCAGGCCGACGAATTCGCCGGCCTTGATGTTGAGCGTGATGCCGCGGTTGACCGCCCGGTTGCCGTAGCGGAAACCGACTTCGCGCAGGTCGATGCGCCCTTCGATCTTGTCGAGCTTGACCGGGTTGGCCGGCTCCGGCACGCTCGAGACGTGGTCGAGGATGTCGAAGATGCGCTTGGCGGCGGAGGCCGATTTCTGCGTCACCGAGACGATCCGGCTCATCGAGTCGAGGCGGCCGTAGAAGCGGCTGCTGTAGGTGATGAACAGGGTCAGCACGCCGACCGTGATCTGGCCCTTCGACACCTGCCAGATGCCGAACACCCAGACGACGAGCAGGCCGAGTTCGGTCAGGAACGATACCGTCGGCGAGAACAGCGACCATACCTTGTTGAGCTTGTCGTTGACGGCCAGGTTGTGTTTGTTCGCTTCGCGAAAGCGCGCCGCCTCGCGCTTTTCCTGGGCAAAGGCCTTGACCACGCGGATGCCGGGAATCGTATCGGCCAACACGTTGGTCACTTCGCCCCACACGCGGTCGATTTTTTCGAAGCCGGTGCGCAGGCGGTCGCGCACGATGTGGATCATCCAGGCGATGAACGGCAGCGGCACCAGGGTGATGACGGCCAGCAGCGGGTTGATCGAACAGAGGATCACGCCGGTCATGATGATCATCAGGACGTCGGAGGCGAAATCGAGCAGGTGCAGCGAGAGGAACACGCAGATGCGGTCGGAACCGCTGCCGATGCGCGACATCAGGTCGCCGGTGCGCTTGCCGCCGAAAAATTCGAGCGACAGCCGCATCAGGTGTTCGTAGGTGGTCGAGCGCAGGTCGGCGCCCATGCGCTCGGACACCAGCGCCAGCACGTAGGTCTTCCACCAGCCGAGCAGCCAGGCCAGCACGGCGGCGCCGAGCAGGCCCGACATGTACATCCACACCAGTTTCTGGTCGACCGGCTGGCCGTTCTGGAACGGGATCAGCACGTTGTCCATCAGCGGCATGGTCAGGTATGGCGGGATCATGTGCGCGGCGGTGCTGGCCACCATCAGGAAGAAGCCCAGCGCAAGCTGGCCGCGGTACGGCTTGGCGAACTGCCACAGGCGGAACAGGGTCCAGGTCGACGGCGGGGTGTACAGCACCTTGGTGCAGATCGGGCACTCTTCCTGGTCCGGCTCGAGCGGCGCCTTGCAGCTCGGGCAGACGTGCTGCTCGGCCTTCGCTACCTGCCGGCCGCTGACGTGGCTCTCCTGCTGCTCGCCGAACTGGTCGAGCACGCGGATCGCCTGCAGGTTCTGGCCGAGCGTGAAGCGCCAGGCCGCCAGCCGGCCCTGCTCGTCGATCAGTTCAAGGTGGCCGACGCCGGCGTGATCGTGGTGCTTGAGGCGCAGGCCGGGGCGGTAGCGCCACTCGCGCCATTCCGCGTCGCCCGGCGCGCGCGACAGCAGGCGGCGGTCGGTGACCACCAGGATGCCCTTCGTGAAACGCAATTTCGCATCGAGGTCAACCTCGACGCTGCTTAAAACGTTCTCCCCGGGTAAGAGTTTTTTCTCTACGTCAGGCAACCACTGGTCGGGCAGGAAACTGGCCGCAAGCGGAAGCGATGGGGGGGAAGCGAGTTGTTGAGATGTCATCGTCAAGCCGCCCGTTACAGGCAAGTATTCTCGGTAAAAGGGAAACGCCAACCCGGGCCCGAACGATCCCGGTTGTGGAACTGTTGCAGATAGTCGTCTTTCGCCGAAGGGCGCTCCAGAGTGAAGGAGCAATCTACGGTATTCTATCTGCGGTGCCCAAGGGCGCGTATCCAGACTGGCAGAAATCGGTTCGGCGCGGTAAGCTTCGTTACAGCAAGTATACAACATGATGCGCTTCGGGAAAGCCCGGCTTTCCCCGCAGCGCAGCGAGATGCAGTCAAACACAGGCGAAGCCTCAGAACGGCCAGCGATGCAGGGCCGTTATCAAGAAATTATTTACATGATAAAGAAGAAAGACCTTGCTTTTCTCCGTGTGACGCATCTGCGCGGACCGAACATCTGGACCTATCGCCCTGTCATCGAGGTAGTGGTCGATATCGGCGCGCTTGAAGAGCTCCCATCGAACCTGATTCCCGGCCTGTACGAGCGGCTGGTGGCGCTGCTGCCCGGCCTGGTGGTGCACCGCTGCGGCGTCGGCGAACACGGCGGCTTCCTCGAGCGCCTGCGCGACGGCACCTGGGCCGGCCACATCCTCGAGCACGTCGTGCTCGAACTGCAGAACCTGGCGGGCATGCGCACCGGCTTCGGCAAGACCCGTTCGACCGGCGACGTCGGCATCTACAAGATGGCGTTTCGCACGCGCGACGAGCATGTCGGGCGCGCCGCGCTCGCTGCCGGCCGCGAGCTGCTGCTGGCCGCCATCGACAACACCGAATACGACCTGGCCGCCAACGTGGCGATCCTGAAGGACCTGGTCGACGAGCACTGCCTCGGCCCGTCCACCGCGCACATCGTCGAAGCGGCGACCGAGCGCCGCATCCCGTCGATCCGCCTGACCGACGGCAACCTGGTCCAACTCGGCCACGGCGCCGCGCAGCGCCGCATCTGGACCGCCGAAACCGACCGCACCAGCGCGATCGCCGAGAGCATCGCCAGCGACAAGGACCTGACCAAGACGCTGCTCAAATCGTGCGGCATTCCGGTGCCCGAGGGCAGCCTGGTGCGCAGCGCCGAAGAAGCATGGGAAGAAGCGCAGGACATCGGCCTGCCGGTGGTGGTCAAGCCGTACGACGGCAACCACGGGCGCGGCGTGTCGGTCAACCTGATGACCGAGGCCGACGTCGTCGCCGCCTACCACCTCGCCAGCCGCAAGGGCGACAGCCGCAGCGTGCTGGTCGAGCGCTTCATCACCGGCGACGAGCACCGCATCCTGGTAGTCGGCAAGCAGGTGGTCGCCGTCGCCAAGGGCGAATCGCTGTGGGTCACCGGCGACGGCACATCGAACGTCATCGCGCTGGTCGACAGCCAGATCAACACCGATCCGCGTCGCGGCAGCGGCGAGGATTCGCCGCTCAACGCGCTTGCGCCGGAAAAAGGCGCCGAGATCATCCTCGAACTCGAACGCCAGGGCATGACCGCGTATTCGGTGCCGCAGGACGGCCAGAAAGTGCTGATCCAGCCGAACGGCAACGTCGCCTTCGACGTCACCGACAAGATCCACCCGTCGGTCGCGCATGCGGCCGCCCTGTCGGCGCGCGTGGTTGGCCTCGACATCGCCGGCATCGACCTGGTGTGCGAAGACATCTCGCGCCCGCTCGAAGAGCAGCGCGGCGCGATCATCGAAGTGAACGCCAGCCCGGGCCTGCTGGCGCACCTGAAGCCGGCCAACGGCGAAGCGCGCCCGGTCGGCACCGCCATCATCGCGCACCTGTTCGAGCCTGAAGAGAATGGCCGCATTCCGATCGTCGGCGTCACCGGCACGCTCGGCACCAGCCTGATCGCCAAACTGGTCGGCTGCCTGCTGAACCTGACCGGCAAGCATGTCGGCGTGGTCAGCGGCCAGGGCATGTACCTCGACCACCGCCAGGTCGTCAGCGGCGACTGCATCAAGTGGGAAACCGGCCAGCGCCTGCTGATCAACCGCACCCTGAAGGCCGCGGTCTTCGAGAGCAATGCGCGCATGATCCTGACTGAAGGCCTGGCCTACGACAAGTGCCAGGTCGGCATCGTCACCGACATGGAAGGCATCGACGGCCTCGCCGAGTTCTACATCCGCGACGCCGACGACATGGCCAACGTGGTGCGCACCCAGGTCGACGTGATCCTGCCGAACGGCATTGCGGTGCTCAACGCCGAGAACGACGCGGTGGCCGAACTGGCCGAACTGTGCGACGGCAAGGTGATTTTCTACGCCGTCGATCCGGACAACGCCATCGTCGCGCGCCATCGCGGCGCCGGCGAGCGCAGCGTGTTCGTGCGCGCCGGCGCCATCGTGATCGCAGAAGGGTCCGACGAAACCGCGCTGCTGCCGCTGACCGCCCTGAAACCGGCGACCGCCAAATACCCGGCCAGCGTGCTGGCCGCGGTGGCCGCGGCTTGGGCGCTCGACATCACGCCGGAACTGCTGGCCGCCGGCCTGCGCACCTTCGACGCGGCGCCAAAACCGCCGGCTCATTAACGAATTACGCCTGGCGCGCGGCGCCAGGTTGCGGGCCCCAACGGCCTATCAGACAGGATTAACGGTTTATGCAAGTATCACGCGTACGGGCGCTGCGAGGCCCCAACCTCTGGAGTCACCACACATCGGTGGAGGCGGTTGTCTCCTGCACTGCCGAGGAAGAATGCATCGGCAACCTCGCCGGTTTCGAGACGCGCCTGCGCGCGCGCTTCCCGGCGCTGTCGCCGCTGCAGCCGACCGGCCATGACGACACCATCCCGATGGCGCACGTGCTGGAACTGGCCGCGCTCGACCTGCAGGCGCAGGCCGGCTGCCCGGTGACGTTCAGCCGCACCACCGCGACGCTCGAGCAAGGCATCTTCCAGGTCGTGGTCGAGTATTCGGAAGAAGCGGTCGGCCGCCTGGCGCTCGACCTGGCCGAGCAGCTGGTGCGGGCGGCGCTCGACGACACCGCGTTCGACCTCGACGCCGCGCTGGCGCAACTGAGCGAGCTCGATGAAGACGTGCGCCTCGGGCCCTCCACCGGTTCGATCGTGCAGGCCGCCGTGGCGCGCAACATCCCGTTCCGCCGCCTGACCGACGGCAGCCTCGTCGCCTTCGGCTGGGGCAGCCGCCAGCGCAAGATCCAGGCGGCCGAAATGGACCGCACCGGCGCCATCGCAGAGGCCATCGCGCAGGACAAGGAACTGACCAAGAAGCTGCTCGACGCGGCCGGCGTGCCGGTGCCGCACGGACGCGTCGCGCTCGACGCCGACGACGCCTGGGCCGCGGCCCTCGAAATCGGCCTGCCGGTGGTAATCAAGCCGAAGGACGGCAACCAGGGCAAGGGCGTGACGGTCAACATCACCACCAAAGAACAGATGCACGCCGGCTTTGCCGCCGCTTCCGAATTCCGCGACGACATCCTGGTCGAACGCTACCTGCCGGGCAACGACTTCCGCCTGCTGGTGGTCGGCGACAAGCTGGTGGCCGCCGCGCGGCGCGATCCGCCGCAGGTGATCGGCGACGGCGTCAAGACGGTGCGCCAGCTGGTCGACCAGGTCAACCTGGATCCGCGCCGCGGCAACGGCCACTCGACCTCGCTGACCAAGATCCGCTTCGACGACATCGCGCTGGCCAGCCTGGCCACGCAAGGCTATGAAGCCGACTCGGTGCCGCCGCGCGGACGCCGCGTCATCCTGCGCAATAACGCCAACCTGTCGACCGGCGGCGCCGCCACCGACGTTACCGACGACGTCCATCCGGAAGTGGCCGCGCGCGCGGTCGCCGCCGCGCACATGGTCGGCCTCGACATCTGCGGCGTCGACCTGGTGTGCGACAGCGTATTGAAACCGATCGAAGAGCAGCACGGCGGCGTGGTCGAAGTGAATGCCGCGCCGGGCCTGCGCATGCACCTGTCGCCATCGTTCGGCAAGGGCCGGCCGGTCGGCGAAGCAATCATCTCGTCGATGTTCGCCGACGGCGACGACGGCCGCATTCCCGTGGTCGCCGTCACCGGCACCAACGGCAAGACCACCACGGTGCGCCTGATCGCCCACCTGCTTACCGCCGGCGGCCTGCGCACCGGCATGACCAACACCGACGGCGTCTATATCGAAGGTCGCCGCATCGACAGCGGCGACTGCAGCGGCCCGCGCAGCGCGCGCAACGTGCTGATGCACCCTGACGTCGACGCCGCCGTGTTCGAAACGGCGCGCGGCGGCCTGTTGCGCGAAGGCCTGGCGTTCGACCGCTGCCAGGTCGCGGTCGTGACCAACATCGGCTCGGGCGACCACCTCGGCCTGAACTACATCACCACGCTGGAAGACCTCGCTGTGCTCAAGCGCGTGATCGTGCAGAACGTCGCCGAAGGCGGCATGGCGGTCCTCAACGCCAACGACCCGGTGGTCGTCGGCATGGCCGATAACTGCCGCGGCGCCGTCACCTTCTTTGCCGCCGACGTCCAGCATGAGGTGATGTCGATGCACCGCGCGCAGGGCCAGCGCGTGGTCTACGTCGACAACGGCTATCTCGTCGCGCAGCAGGGCAAGACGGTGCACAAGGTCGCGCTGTCGGAAGTGCCGATCACGCGCAACGGCGCGATCGGCTTCCAGGTCGATAACGTGATGGCGTCGGTTGCTGCGGCATGGGCAGTCGACATGGCGTGGGAATCGATCTGCGCCGGCCTGAAGTCGTTCGCCAACGAGGGCGACAACGCGCCGGGACGCTTCAACGTCTTCAACTACCGCGGCGCCACCGTGATCGCCGATTACGGCCACAATCCGGATGCCATCCTCGCGCTGGTCAGCGCGGTCGAAAGCATGCCGGCCAAGCGCCGCTCGGTGGTCATCAGCGGCGCCGGCGACCGCCGCGACCAGGACATCCGCCAGCAGACCGAGATCCTCGGCGCCGCGTTCGACGACGTGCTGCTGTACCAGGACCAGTGCCAGCGCGGCCGCGAAGACGGCGAAGTCGTCGCGCTGCTGCGCCAGGGCCTGGACGGCGCCAAGCGCACCACCCACGTCGACGAGATCACCGGCGAATTCGTCGCAATCGACACCGCGCTGGCGCGTCTGTCGGAAGGCGACCTGTGCCTGATCCTGATCGACCAGGTCGACGAGGCGCTGGCGCACATCGCGGGGCGCATCGCACAAGGGTGAGACTGGCAAGCAGTCGGAGCAATCGTTGACTGGACATATTCTTCGCGTCGGGAAAGTATTTTCCCGCGCGAACCCAGTCGCCTGACAGTCCCGGCGCTTCAGCGCTTGGGCTCGCTCAGTACCCCTGCCCGCCCGCCGAATTATCCTGACAGCAGAATATCGTTCGGGAGCTGTCATGCTGGATTTTACGTTCGCGTCACCGACGCCATTTCCCACTAATGAGAATTTTTCTCGCACAGAGACGGGCAAGGTCGCGCGCGCGGCGGTCGACCGGCGCCAGTCGGCGTCCGCCATCGCGCACAAGCGGCGCCGCCATGACGGCATAAACAGCGGCAAACAGGCGCCGCTGGCGTGGGAACGCGATTAAACGACGGTCGGCCGGTTGCCGCGCCGGTTTGCCGCGAAGATGAGCTGCACCGGCAGCCACCCGACTGACCGGGAACCGGCCGAACCGCCACTTTGCCCCTCGCACACCATCATCACTTGATCTCCATCAGAGGTGCGGCGCCGGAGATGGCGCTGCGCGTGCTTGCCGTCGCGGTTGATAAAACGACATTTTTTCAATCTTAACATCCCCGCCTGCATTTTCTTGCCGTAGCTGAGGTACATTGTCATTTCTCCCTAGATTGTCAGAAACAACAACGTGCGCGGCCGGCTTGCGCAACTCACTTCCTGGAGATTGCATGAAACTGTTTGCGCCCGCCGTCATGGCAGCCTTGATGTTGATGACCACGTTCGCTGTCGCGCAGGACGACCAGGACACGACCGACGCCAAGGCCGCCGCAGCGCGCTGGCTGGCACTGGCCGACCAGGGCAATTACGCCGCCAGCTGGGACCAGGCCGCGACGCCTTTCCGCGCTGCCGTGACGAAGCCGGGGTGGGAAGATGCCCTCAAAGCAGTGCGCACGCCGCTCGGCGCGGTCAGGGCCCGCAAGCCGGCATCGGCGGTATTGACCAAGTCGTTGCCGGGCGCGCCCGACGGCGACTACGTCGTGATTCAGTATGCGACCGAATTCGAGCGCAAGCAGCACGCGGTGGAAACGGTCACGCCAATGCGCGACAAAGACGGATCCTGGAAAGTGTCCGGCTACTTCATCAAGTAGATCGAATACCGACAGTGGCGCACGCCGCGCCACCATGAGGTCGCGTGCGGCATTGTCTCGCGTAAGGGCGCACAATTGACATTCCGAAGAACTTCGAGGAATTCATCATGACCGGGATAGACGAGCCCCTCAGGCGCAACGCGGCAGCCTACATGGAAGCGGCAGCGCGCCTGGAACAGCCACTGGGGCAACTGGCAGAATCAATGGACGAGATCGAGCGCGTCGCCGCCCAGATCGCGCACTCCACCTACATGACGCAAGTGGTTGCGGAACGCGCCAAATGGCACAAGCTGGAAACCATGACCCAGCCGGTCGAGCGGTTCGCCGCCGCGCTGGCCGACCGCGACGCCACCGCCACCATGCTGCAGTTGCTGGCGCCTTCGCTGGTGTTCCCCGCCGCCACGCCGATGCAGATCGACTTCAGCGGCGAAGCGCTGCACCGCGCCCGCGAGCACGCCGAGCAGCACAAGGAAAACCTGCGCAAGATGATCGCCGCAGAGCTCAGGCGGATCGACGCTGCCGGCGACGCCGAGTAGCACCGGGACGCGCTGCCCCACACTGGCGAACCGTGCGCGGCGCCAGGCGCGGCGGCTTTGTCTTTGCTGATAAAATGGCGGCCCTTCACGACAGCAGCGGATCCTCGAAATGACCTACCAGAATCGCCAGTGGTTTTACGTCAAGCGCCCCGAGGGACGCGTCAGCGACGATCATTATGAGCTGCGCGAAAGCGTGCTCGACGCCACGCTGTCGACCAATGAAGTGCTGATCCGCGCCAGCATCATCAGCGTCGACCCGTACATCCGCATCCAGCAGCACGAACGCAATACCTACGACGTGCCGCATCCGCTCGGCATCGTGCAGAAGGCCGGCGTGGTCGGCCAGGTGGTCGCCTCGGCCAGCCCGCTGTTCAAGGAAGGCGACTGGGTGTCGGCCTACAGCGGCTGGCAGCTGTACGCCAAGTGCCATCACAGCGAGCTGACCCGCCTCGATCCGGCCGCCGCGCCGGTATCGACCGCCCTCGGCGTGCTCGGCATGCCGGGCCGCACCGCCTGGTTCGGCCTGACCGAAGCGGGCAAGCCGCGCCCGGGCGATACGCTGGTCGTTTCCGGCGCCGCCGGCGCGGTCGGCTCGCTCGTCGCGCAGTTCGGCAAGCGCGCCGGCTGCCGCGTGATCGGCATCGCCGGCGGCGCCGCGAAGTGCGCGTTCCTGACCGACACGCTGGGCCTCGACGGCGCCGTCGATTACCGCGCCCACCCGACCGTGGAAGGCCTGCGCGCGGCGATCCAGGCGGCCACCGGCGGCGTCGACATCTACTTCGACAACGTCGGCGGCATGGTCACCGATGCGGTGATCCCGCTGATAAACCTGCGTGCGCGCATCATCATCTGCGGCGCCATCGCGCAGTACGACGGCGGCCTCGATACGCCCGACCTGGCGCCGCGCTTCCTGCAGCACATGCTGTTCAAGCGCGCGACGATCCAGGGCATCCTGGCGCGCGACTTCGTCAACCGCATGGACGAGATGGTCAAGACGGTGGCGCCGTGGGTGAAGAGCGGCGAGATCGTCTCGCAGGAGACCTACGTCGACGGCTTCGACCAGTTGCCGGCCGCGCTCAACAGCCTGTTCGAAGGCAAGAACCTCGGCAAGCTGCTGGTGCGCGTCTGACCTGCTAAGTCGCGACCACCAGGTAGTCGATGAAGGCGCGCACTTTCAAGGCCAGGTGCCGGCCCGGCATGTACACCGCATGCACCGCACCAGCGTACGGTTCGCACAGTTCCCAGTCGGGCAGCACCTGGCGTACCCGCTGTGCGTCCAGGGCCTCGCGCGCGGTGAAGTCCGGCACCAGGCCGATCCCGCCGCCCGCTTCCACCATCGCCAGGATCGCCGCGCTGTTGTTGATGGTGAGCCGCGCCGGCACGCTGACGGTGACCTTGGCGTCGCCGCGCCGCAGCGTCCAGCTGCCGCCGAACGGCGCGTAGCCAAGATGCGTGCAGCGGTGCTCGCGTAACTCATCAGGTGACTGCGGCGCCGGATGCGCCGCCAGGTAGTCGGGCGACGCCACCAGCACGTAGCGCATCGCGCACAGCGGCCGTGCCGCCACGCCGGGCGCCAGTTCGCGCGCGATGCGGATGGCAACGTCGGCCCCCTCTTCGATCAGGTCGACCGTGCGGTCGACCAGCGTCAGGCGCACTTCCACTTCCGGATACGCATCCATGAACCCCGGCAGTTTCGGCGCCAGCCAGATCTGGCCGAACACGATTGGCGCGGTGACGCGGATGATGCCGTTCGGCCGCGCGCTGTAGCTGCCGGCCAGCGTGTGGATCTCGCGCGCGGTGCTGAGCATGCGCGCGCACGCCGCGTGCACCTGCTGGCCAAGTTCCGTCAGCGCCACCGACCGGGTCGTGCGTTGCAGCAGGCGCCCGCCCAAATGCGTTTCGAGCCGCGACACATGGCGGCTGACCGCCGATGTGGTCAGATCGAGCCGGCGCGCCGCCGCCGAAAAGCCGCCGCTGTCGACTACCTGTGCGAATATCGCCATTTCCCGCAGCATCTCCATGCAATCCTCATCGTTGCGCTCAGGTTAACAATCTTTTGAATTTTAACCGGATTGTGCAATTTTCAGCATAAGGCGATACTGATTCCACTTATCCTCACTTGGAGAAACAGATGATCAAACAGCGCGCATTGGGAACCCAGGGGCTTGCCGTGTCGGCCCTGGGCCTGGGATGCATGGGCATGAGCACCGCGTACGGCGCGGCCGACGAGGCCGAGTCGATCGCGACGATCCACCGCGCCATCGAACTGGGCGTCACGCTGTTCGACACCGCCGAAGTGTACGGCCCGTTCACCAACGAGACGCTGCTGGCGAAGGCGCTGAAAGGCCGGCGCGAGCAGGTCGTCATCGCCACCAAGTTCGGCTTCCGCATCGAGAACGGCGCCTCGACCGGCGTCAATAGCGATCCGGCGCATATCCGCGAGGCGGTGGAAGGATCGCTGCGGCGCCTCGGCACCGACTACATCGACCTGCTGTACCAGCACCGCATCGATCCGCAGGTACCCATCGAGGACGTGGTGGGCACGATGGCCGACCTGGTACGCGAAGGGAAAGTGCGCTATCTCGGCCTGTCGGAAGCGGGCGTCGCCAACATCCGCCGCGCGCACGCGGTCCATCCGATCAGCGCCCTGCAAAGCGAGTACTCGCTGTGGGAGCGCAATCTCGAAGCCGACGTGCTGCCGGCGCTGCGCGAACTGGGCATCGGCCTGGTGGCATTCAGCCCGCTCGGGCGCGGCTTCCTGGCCGGCACCGCGAAGCGCGCCGAGGACTATCCGGCGTCCGATTTCCGCCATCTCGACCCGCGCCTGCAGGGCGCCAATTTCGATGCCAACGTCGCTGCCGCCGCGATCGTCGCCGATCTCGCCCGCGCGAGGAATGTCACGCCGGGCCAGGTCGCGCTGGCGTGGGCGCTGCACAAGGGCGACGACATCGTGCCGATCCCGGGAACCAAGCGGCGCGCCTATCTCGAACAGAATGTCGCGGCGGCCGGGATCGTGCTCGATGTAACGGAACTCAGCCAGCTCGATCGCGCGCTGACGCAGGTGGCCGGCCCGCGCTACAACGCTGCGCGGATGGCGGCGGTCGACCGCTAGCTGCTGCAGGAGGGAACCCATCACAATTGATATTGTCTTACCTGTTGTACGGTGAGAGTATCAATCGGTCGCCATTGCACGCATGGAGGTTGAGATGGGAAATTCGAGCAGGCCAGGGTTCATCAGCGGACACGAGAGCCAGCAGGGCTCCGCAACCAGCGGCTCGCGCCAATTCGACGCCACTGGCAATCAGAACATTACCGGCGCCGGGGCGCCACTCGCCACCGCGCCTGGCGGGCCGACACCGCAGGTCACGCTGGCGCAGGCGCAGGAAATGGCGCTGCGGATCACCACCTTCTTCGAAAGCAGCAAGTCGATGAATTTCCAGGCGCTGGCCGGCGACTTCGATGGCCAGGGCATGTCGTTCGGCCTGATCCAGTGGAACTTCGGCCAGAATACGCTTGGTCCCCTGCTTCAGAAAATGCTGGCAACCGACGCCGCGGCCTTTACCGCCTGCTTCGGTCCCACCACCAATTTTGCGGTCCTCAAGTCAGCGCTCGAGCGCAGCGACAACCCTGCCCAACTCCGCTGGACGCGCGAACTCCAGTTGCGCGACAAGCCAGCATGGCGGGCCGCGTTCCAGGCGGTCGGCGCGATCGATCGGTTCAACGCCATCCAGCTGGCCGAGGCGGAGGCGAAATACCATCCGCTGACGATGCAGGCAGTACGCCAATTGCGCCTGATTGCGCCGGCCCTGATGGCCGCAGTTGAGTTTCGCAGTTACGCCGCGCTGTTCGACCTGTGCGTGCAGCAGGGCTCCATCACACACGCGCTCGACGCAATCGGGCTGCGGGTAAGGAGCGAGAACCCGGCCAACCAGTCCGCGCTGCTGAAGATCGCCGTCGTCGAGCGCGCCAGGCTATCGGCGCCCGAATTCCAATCCGACTGCATCAGCCGCCGCATGGGCATCCTCACCGGCGCGCCGTTCGAATCGACCGTACATGGCGTCAATCGGCATAGGGGGCGGCCCAAGTGGGCCGCTCCCCTGCCACACCACCCGGCATGCGGGTCCGCACCGGGCGGTTCGAGAAGTTGAGGTCAAGTC
>CXWL01124508.1_pt1 | contig 25356 bp, 18 predicted proteins | sample 590931 | NCBI WGS metagenome assembly CXWL01 (sample SAMEA3498368, study PRJEB10139) | groundwater metagenome | biome: water well; material: biofilm material | place: Germany | collected 2015-04-27
CAACAAGATGGCGCCGGCGCTGCGCAAGGTCTACGACCAGATGCCCGAGCCGCGCTGGGTGCTGTCGATGGGTTCGTGCGCGAACGGCGGTGGCTACTACCACTACAGCTATTCGGTCGTGCGCGGCTGCGACCGCATCGTGCCTGTCGACGTCTACGTGCCGGGCTGCCCGCCCACCGCCGAAGCCTTGCTTTACGGCGTGATCCAGTTGCAGCAGAAGATTCGCCGCACCAACACCATTGCCCGCGCCTGAGAGATTGCCGACGATGACTGATTTTGCAATTTCGCCAGAGGTGCTGCGCGCCACCATCGCCGAAACGCTTGGCGCCAAGGCCAGGAGCGTGACGCTCGCACTCGGCGAGGTGACTGTGGTGGTGAGTGCGGCTGACTACCTCGAAGCCGCCACGCTGCTGCGCGATGCGCCCGGCTGCCGATTCGAGCAACTGATCGACCTCTGCGGCATGGACTATTCCGACTACCGTGAAGGCGAGTGGCAGGGCGAGCGCTTCTGCGTGATTTCGCACCTGCTGTCCGTGAGCCTCAACCAGCGCGTGCGCCTGAAGGTGTTCGCTCCCAGCGAAGACCTTCCCATGGTCGATTCGCTGCAGCCGGTCTGGAGCGCGTGCACCTGGTTCGAGCGCGAAGCCTTCGACCTCTACGGCATCGTGTTCGACGGCCACGACGACCTGCGCCGCATCCTCACGGACTATGGCTTCATCGGCCACCCGTTCCGCAAGGACTTCCCGGTGTCGGGTCACGTCGAGATGCGTTACGACGAAGAACAAAAGCGCGTGGTCTACCAGCCGGTATCGATCGAGCCGCGCGAAATCACCCCGCGCGTGATCCGCGAAGACAACTACGGCGGCGGTTTGCACTGATATGGCCGAAATCAAGAACTACACACTCAACTTCGGTCCGCAGCATCCGGCGGCCCACGGCGTGTTGCGCCTGGTGCTGGAGCTGGACGGCGAAGTGATCCAGCGCGCCGATCCCCACATCGGCCTGTTGCACCGCGCGACCGAGAAGCTTGCCGAGTCGCGCACCTTCATCCAGTCACTGCCGTACATGGACCGTCTCGACTACGTGTCGATGATGTCCAACGAGCACGCGTACTGCCTTGCCATCGAGAAGATGATGGGCCTCGAGGTGCCGATCCGCGCGCAGTACATCCGCGTGATGTTCGCCGAGATCACCCGCCTGCTGAACCATCTGCTGTGGCTCGGCGCGCACGGTCTGGACTGCGGTGCGATGAACATGCTCATCTACTGCTTCCGCGAGCGTGAAGACCTGTTCGACATGTACGAGGCCGTNNCAAGAACGCGAAGGCCATCGAGCGCCTGAACGAAAACCGCCAGGGTTCGCTGCTCGACTTCATCGACGACTTCTGCAAACGCTTCCCGAAGATGGTCGACGAGTACGAGACGCTGCTCACCGACAACCGCATCTGGAAGCAGCGCACCGTGGGCATCGGCGTGGTCACGCCGGAGCGCGCGCTGAACCTCGGCTTCACCGGCCCCATGCTGCGTGGTTCGGGCATCGAGTGGGACCTGCGCAAGAAGCAGCCCTACGACGTCTACGACCGGATGCAGTTCGACGTGCCCGTCGGCAAGACCGGCGACTGCTACGACCGCTACCTGGTTCGCGTCGAAGAGATGCGCCAGGCCAACAAGATCATCCAGCAGTGCTCGGCATGGCTGCGTGCGAATCCAGGCCCGGTCATTACCGACAACCACAAGGTCGCCGCGCCTGCGCGCGAATCGATGAAGGCGAACATGGAGGAGCTGNNGGAGGAGCTGATCCACCATTTCAAGCTCTTCACCGAAGGCTTCCACGTGCCCGAAGGCGAGGCGTATGCCGCCGTCGAGCATCCGAAGGGCGAGTTCGGCATCTATCTGGTGAGCGACGGCGCCAACAAGCCGTACCGCCTGAAGATCCGCGCCCCTGGCTTCCCGCACCTCGCCGCCCTCGACGAAATGTCGCGCGGTCACATGATTGCCGATGCTGTCGCGGTGATCGGCACGATGGACATCGTGTTCGGCGAGATCGACAGGTGAGAAAGAGCGCATGACGACTTCCTCGACCCACCATGACACGGCGCCCTCGGCGCCTTCTTCCCCTCTGCAGCCTGCAATCCTCGAGCGGTTTGCGCGCGAGGTGGCCAAGTACCCCGAAGCAGGCAAGCAATCCGCCGTGATGGCCTGCCTTGCCATCGTCCAGCAGGACGAAGGCTATGTCAGCCTGCAGCGCGAGCGCGAAATTGCCGATTACCTCGGCATGGCGCCCATCGCCGTGCATGAAGTGACGACCTTCTACAACATGTACAACCAGCACCCGGTGGGCAAGTTCAAGCTCAACGTGTGCACCAACCTGCCTTGCCAGCTGCGCGACGGCGTCACCGCCCTCGTGCACCTCGAGAAGAAACTCGGCATCAAGATGGGCGAGACCACGGCTGACGGCCTGTTCACGCTGCAGCAGAGCGAGTGCCTGGGCGCTTGCGCCGATTCGCCCGTGATGCTGGTCAACGATCGCACCATGTGCAGCTTCATGAGCAACGAGAAGCTCGACCAGCTCATCGAAGGCCTGCGCGGTGCCGCGCCCGCCACCAAAGGGGAGGCTTCCTGATGTCGCCCGAACAAGTACTCCAGCAGTTCCAGGCAACGGGCGTCCAGACCTGTTTCCATGACCGCCACATCGAACCGCAAATCTACGCGGGCCTCGACGGCACCAACTGGCGCCTGGCCGACTACGAGGCGCGCGGCGGCTATCAGGCGCTGCGCAAGATCCTGACCGAGGGCCTCACGCCCGACCAGGTGATCGCCGAAGTGAAGGCCTCGGGCCTGCGCGGACGCGGCGGCGCCGGTTTCCCGACCGGCCTGAAGTGGAGCTTCATGCCCCGCCAGTTCCCGGGCCAGAAGTACCTCGTCTGCAATTCCGACGAAGGCGAGCCGGGCACGTGCAAGGACCGCGACATCCTGCAGTTCAACCCGCACATCGTGATCGAAGGCATGGCCATCGCTGCGTATGCGATGGGCATCAGCGTCGGCTACAACTACATCCACGGCGAGATCTTCCAGAGCTACGACCGTTTCGAGGAAGCCCTCGAAGAAGCGCGCGCCGCCGGCTACCTCGGCGACAAGATCATGGGCAGCACGTACAACTTCCAGTTGCACGCCGCCCACGGCTTCGGCGCCTACATCTGCGGCGAGGAAACCGCACTGCTCGAGTCGCTCGAAGGCAAGAAGGGCCAGCCGCGCTTCAAGCCGCCGTTCCCGGCCAGCTTCGGCCTGTACGGCAAGCCGACCACCATCAACAACACCGAGACCTTCGCCAGCATCCCTTACATCATCCGCGAGGGCGGGCAGAAATTCCTCGAACTGGGCAGGCCGAACAACGGCGGCACCAAGCTGTTCTCAGTGTCCGGTCATGTCAATAATCCGGGCAACTTCGAAGTACCCTTGGGCACGCCGTTCAGGAAGCTGCTGGAACTGGCCGGCGGCGTGCGCGACGGGCACAAGCTGAAAGCGGTGATCCCCGGAGGCTCGTCCATGCCGGTGTTACCGGGCGAGATCATGATGGAAGTGGACATGGATTACGATTCCATCGCCAAGGTGGGTTCATACCTCGGCAGCGGCGCGGTAATCGTGATGGACGAAACCGTCTGCATGGTGCGCGCACTGGAGCGCCTGTCCTATTTTTACCATGAAGAATCGTGCGGGCAATGCACGCCGTGCCGCGAAGGCACCGGCTGGCTGTACCGCATCGTGCATCGCATCGAGAGCGGCAAAGGGCGACCGGAAGACTTGGACTTGCTGCTCGACCTGTGCGGCAACATTGCAGGCCGCACCATTTGCGCACTGGGCGATGCGGCTGCCTGGCCGGTACAGGGCATGCTCAAGCATTACCGCAGTGAGTTCGAGTATCACATCGAACATAAACGTTGTCTGGTGGTGTCAACTCCGCCCAGCCAAAGGCTGGATGCGGATTGCCTACCTTTGGTGTAGGGCGGATATGGCTAACATTGAAATTGACGGCAAGCGTGTAGAGATTGAAAACGGTCGCACCGTTATCGAAGCGGCGCAGTTGGCTGGCATCTATATTCCGCATTTCTGCTATCACAAAAAATTGTCCATTGCCGCCAACTGCCGCATGTGCCTGGTGCAGGTCGAGAAAATCCCCAAGCCTGTGCCCGCTTGCGCCACACCGGTGGCCGAAGGCATGAAAGTGTTCACTTCTTCGGAAATGGCCGTGAAGGCGCAGAAGGGGGTGATGGAGTTTTTGCTGATCAACCACCCTCTGGATTGCCCGATTTGCGACCAGGGCGGCGAATGCCAGTTGCAGGATCTCGCTGTAGGCTACGGCAGCAGCGCCTCGCGCTACCAGGAAGAAAAGCGCGTGGTGGCGCACAAGGACATCGGGCCGCTGGTTTCCACCGAGGAGATGAGCCGCTGCATCAACTGCACACGCTGCGTGCGCTTCAGCCAGGAGATCGCAGGGATAATGGAACTGGGTCAGGTGTTCCGCGGCGAGCACGCCGAAATCATGGCGTTTGTGGATAGCACGGTGAATTCCGAACTATCCGGCAACATGATAGACCTGTGCCCGGTCGGTGCGCTGACCAGCAAGCCGTTCCGCTACACCGCGCGCAACTGGGAGCTTTCGCGCCGCAAATCCGTCAGCCCGCACGACGGCCTGGGCTCCAACCTTGCGGTGCAGGTCAAGAACAACCGCGTGATGCGCGTGCTTCCGGTCGAAAACGAAGCGATCAACGAATGCTGGCTATCCGACAAGGACCGGTTCAGCTATGAAGGATTGAACTCCGGCGAGCGCCTGACCAAGCCGATGATTAAACAGGAAGGAAAATGGAATGAAGTGGAATGGCAGGTCGCATTGGAGTATGTGGCAAATGCGCTGAGCCAGGTGGCGAACTGTGCCGGTGCGGGAGAAGTCGGCGCGCTGGCGACACCGCATTCCACTCTGGAAGAACTTTACCTGTTGCAGAAATTGGTGCGCGGCCTGGGTAGCCACAACGTGGATTTCCGCCTGCGTCAATCGGACTTCAGCGCCGATGGCAAGCAGGCCGGCGCGCCCTGGCTGGGCATGGCGGTGGCCGAGATCAATCGCGCCGACCGCCTGCTGGTCGTGGGCAGCTTCCTGCGCAAGGATCATCCGCTGCTGGCGCAACGTATCCGCCAGGCGGTGAAAAAAGGCGCGCAGGCCAATATCGTTCATTCTGCGGATGACGATCTGCTGATGAAAGTGGCGAACAAGGCCATCGTCGCACCGGATGCCATGACGGATGTGCTGGCGCAAATATTGAAAGCGCTGGCTGCCGAGAAGCGGGCTACCGTGGATGCCGCGGTGCAAAATATAGAAGTGGGCAGCGCCGCTGCCGCCATCGCCAAAAGCCTGGCGGGCGGCGAGCGCGTCGGAGTGTTGCTCGGCAATTTTGCCCAGCAGCACCCGCAGGCCGCGCAAATGCAACTGCTGGCGCAGCATATCGCCGCGTTGTGCGGCGGTGGCTTCGGCTTCCTGGGCGAGGCCGCCAACAGCGTGGGCGGCTACCTGGCGCAGGCGGTGCCGGGCGCTTCCGGCATGAATGCCGCAGCAATGCTGGCCGCACCGCGCAAGGCCTACATCCTGCTGAATGCCGAGCCGGAACTGGATTGCGCCAACTCGCAACAAGCGCTGTCCGCGATGTATGCCGCCGACCTGGTCGTCGCGATGAGCGCTTACAAGCACCATGCGGTAGATTACGCCAATGTGCTGCTGCCGATTGCGCCGTTCACCGAAACCTCAGGCACTTTTGTCAGCACCGAAGGCCGCGTGCAAAGTTTCAAGGGAGCGGTCAAGCCCCTGGGTGAAGCGCGCCCGGCGTGGAAGGTGTTGCGCGTGCTGGGCAACTTGCTCGAGGTTGCCGGGTTTGAGCATGACAGCAGCGAAGCGGTGCGCGACGAGGCGCTGGCCGGCGCTGATGTGCCAGCAAAATTGAACAACATGCTGCATGGCATTGCGTTGCAACCCCACCCGGTTTCCTTTGCGAAGCAGGGGGAATTCCAGCGTGTCGCCGAAGTGCCGATTTATTCCGCCGATGCCGTCGTGCGCCGTGCTGTAGCGCTGCAAAAGACCAGTGATGCCAAGGCACCGCGCGTGGCGCTGCGCGGCGAGGAACTGAAGAAGATGGGTGTATCGGCGGGCGATCAGGTAAAGGCCACTCAGGGGGAAAACAGCGTGAGCCTGGCAGTGGAGGCGGATGATAGCCTGCCTGGCGGTGTGGCGCGGGTGGCGGTCGGTCATGCGGCCACGGTCGGGCTGGGTGCGATGTTCGGAACGTTAACCGTGGAGCGCGCATGATGGAGCTGTTGCAGACGATACAACAGGCCGGACAAAACCTGCTCGGCGCGGCCTGGATGCCGGTGTGGACGCTGCTGAAGATCGTCGCCATCGTGGCGCCGATAATGGGGGCGGTGGCGTATCTTACGCTGGCCGAACGCAAGGTAATCGGCTTCATGCAGGTGCGCATCGGCCCCAATCGCGTCGGCCCTTATGGCTTGCTGCAACCGCTCGCCGACGGCATCAAGCTGTTGCTCAAGGAAATCATCATCCCGGCCGGATCGAACAAGTTCCTGTTCGTGATCGCGCCGGTTCTGACGCTCATGCCTGCGCTGGCGGCATGGGCAGTGGTGCCGTTCGATGTCGGCATGGCTGTTTCGGAAGTCAATGCGGGCCTGCTTTACATTCTGGCGATGACCTCGCTCGGCGTGTACGGCATAATTATCGCGGGCTGGGCGTCCAACTCAAAATACGCTTTCCTTGGTGCGTTGCGTTCCGCCGCGCAGATTGTGTCCTACGAGATCGCCATGGGCTTCGCCCTGGTGTGCGTGCTGATGGCTTCTCAAAGCATGAACCTGGGTGACATCGTGCGCGGCCAGCAAAGCGGTGCCGGCCTGTTTGGCTGGTATTTTATTCCCCTGTTTCCGATGTTTCTGGTGTACCTGATTTCCGGTGTGGCGGAAACCAACCGCGCGCCGTTCGACGTGGCCGAGGGCGAATCGGAAATCGTCGCGGGTTTCCATGTGGAATATTCCGGCATGGCGTTCGCGCTGTTTTTCCTGGCCGAATATGCCAACATGATTCTGATCGCCGCACTGACTTCCATCATGTTCCTTGGCGGCTGGCTGCCCCCGTTCAACATCGCACCGTTCACCTGGGTGCCTGGGTTGTTCTGGCTGCTGGCCAAGATGTCGTTTGTGCTGTTCCTGTTTTTGTGGTTCCGCGCCACCTTCCCGCGCTACCGCTATGACCAGTTGATGCGCTTGGGTTGGAAAGTATTCATTCCGCTTACGCTGGTATGGGTGGTGGTAGTCGGTGCGTGGATGCAAACACCGTATTGGCTGTGGTAGGGGCGCGGTTAATCGCGCCCATGCAAGGATAGAAATGGAAAAAATATCAAATTTCTTCAAGACATTCCTGCTGCTCGAGCTGGTGAAGGGCATGGCGCTGACCGGGCGGTATTTTTTTGCGCGCAAGATCACCGTGCAGTTTCCGGAAGAGAAGACGCCGCAAAGTTTCCGCTTCCGCGGTTTGCATGCGCAGCGCCGCTATGCCAGCGGCGAAGAGCGCTGCATCGGCTGCAAGCTGTGCGAAGCGGTCTGCCCGGCGCTGGCCATCAAAATTGAGATTGCCGAGCGTGACGATGGCACGCGGCGCACCACGCAATATGACATAGACCTGACCAAGTGCATTTTCTGCGGCTTTTGCGAAGAATCGTGCCCGGTGGATGCCATCGTGGAAACCCGTGTGCTGGAGTATCACGGCGAGAAGCGCGGCGACCTGTACTACACCAAGCCGATGCTGCTGGCGATGGGCGACAAGCATGAAGCCCAGATAGCCAAGGATCGCGCCTCGGACGCGAAATATCGTTAACCTGAAAATGATTTTAGCCACGGATGAACACGGATGTTTACGGATAAAAAACATGAATTCAGCAATCTTGAAGGTGTGTCGCAGAATCTGGGCGCCTGCGGTTTTAATCCGTGTGTATCTGTGTTCATCTGCGGCTGATTGCCGCTAGTTAGGTTTGGGAACATTACCCATGAATTTTGAAACGCTGGTCTTTTATTTGTTTGCCGCGATGGCGGTATTCGCCGCATTGCGGGTGATCACTGTGCGCAATCCGGTGCATGCGGCGCTATTCCTGGTGCTGGCCTTTTGCAGCATGGCCGGCATCTGGATGCTGCTGGAAGCAGAGTTTCTCGCCATCACGCTGGTGCTGGTATATGTCGGCGCGGTAATGGTGCTGTTCCTGTTTGTGGTGATGATGCTGGACATCAATCTGGTGCAGTTGCGTGAAGGTTTCTGGCGCTGGTTCCCGGTTGGCGTGGCGCTCGCCGCCATCATGGTATTCGAGATGATCCAGGTGCTGGGCAACCGCCAGACCGCCGAAACCGGCGCCAATCTGGCCAGGCACGCGGCCGATTACAGCAACACCAAAGAGATCGGGCGCCTGATCTATACCGACTATGTCTATCCGTTTGAGCTGGCTGCCGTGCTGTTGCTGGTGGCCATCGTGGCAGCCATCGCCCTGACCCTGCGCCGCCGCAAGGGCGTGAAGTCGCAGAACGTGGCGAAGCAGGTGGCGGCCCGGCGCGAAGACAATATCCGCATAGTGCAAGTGCCGCCCGAGCGCAAGGCGGAGAGTTCGCAGGATTAAAGGGGAGGGACTGGCATGTTGAACCTGAGTCTGTCGCATTACCTGATACTGGGCGCAGTGCTCTTTGCCATCAGCGTGGTGGGCATTTTCCTGAACCGCAAAAACGTCATCGTGCTGTTGATGGCCATCGAGTTGATGCTGCTGGCGGTGAACACCAATTTCATCGCTTTCTCGCATTACCTTAATGATGTGGCGGGGCAAGTGTTCGTCTTCTTCATCCTTACCGTGGCTGCCGCCGAAGCGGCTATCGGACTGGCGATCCTGATCGTGCTGTTCCGTAATCTGCGCACCATCAACGTGGATGATCTGGGCAGTCTGAAAGGTTAAGCATGAGTAATATGCAAAAGCTGTATCTGCTGGTTCCTTTGGCGCCTTTGTTTGGCGCTGTCCTGGCCGGACTGTTCGGCAAGGCGCTGGGCCGCGCCTGGTCGCACCGCGTCACCATCCTGCTGGTGGCGGTATCCTTCTTCGCTTCGCTGGCGATATTCCAGGATGTGCTGGCCGGGCATACCTTTAATGGCGCCGTGTACCAATGGATGACTTCGGGCGACACCAGTTTCGAAGTCGGCTTTCTGATTGACCGCCTGACCGTGCTGATGATGCTGGTGGTGACCTTCGTGTCGCTGATGGTGCATATCTATACCATCGGTTACATGGAAGAAGATGACGGCTACCAGCGCTTCTTCAGCTACATCTCGCTGTTCACCTTCTCCATGCTGATGCTGGTGATGGCCAATAACTTCATGCAGTTGTTCTTCGGCTGGGAGGCGGTGGGGCTGGTTTCCTACCTGCTGATCGGTTTCTGGTACAAAAAGGAAACGGCGATCTACGCCAACCTCAAGGCCTTTCTGGTGAACCGCGTCGGCGATTTCGGCTTCCTGCTCGGCATCGGGCTGGTGCTGATGGTGTTCGGCACGCTGGACTACGCCGCGGTGTTCGCCAATGCCGCGAGCCACGCCAATGACATCGCGCCGATTCCCGGCGTATCGTGGAACATGATGACGGCGATCTGCATCCTGCTGTTCATCGGCGCGATGGGCAAGTCGGCGCAATTCCCGCTGCATGTCTGGCTGCCCGATTCGATGGAAGGCCCGACCCCGATCTCCGCGCTGATCCACGCCGCAACCATGGTGACCGCCGGCATCTTCATGGTGGCGCGCATGTCACCGCTGTTCGAGCTGTCCGATACAGCCTTGTCCTTCGTCATGGTGATCGGTGCAATTACCGCGCTGTTCATGGGTTTCCTCGGTATTATCCAGAACGATATCAAGCGCGTGGTGGCCTATTCCACGCTGTCGCAACTGGGCTATATGACCGTGGCCCTCGGCGCATCCGCCTACTCGGTGGCGATCTTCCACCTGATGACCCATGCCTTCTTCAAGGCGCTGCTATTCCTGGCCGCCGGCAGTGTGATCATCGCCATGCACCACAACCAGGATATCCGCTACATGGGCGGCCTGAGAAAATACATGCCGATTACCTGGATCACTTCGCTGATCGGTTCGCTGGCGCTGATCGGAACACCGTTCTTCTCCGGTTTCTACTCCAAGGACAGCATCATCGAAGCGGTGGAATATTCCAATCTGCCGGGATCGGGCTTTGCCAGCTTTGCCGTGCTGGCGGGGGTGTTTGTCACAGCCTTTTATTCGTTCCGCATGTATTTCCTGGTATTCCATGGCAAGGAACGGTATGCCGATGCGCCCCGTGACGACCATCATGCCACTGACGCGCACGCGCATGACGCTCACGGCCACGGGCACGATGACCACGCTCCGGCAAGCGCGGGATCGCACGATGCGCATGGCGGCCACGACCATCATGGCGGCAAGCCGCACGAAACACCGTGGGTGGTGACCCTGCCGCTGATCCTGCTGGCCATTCCTTCAGTGCTGATCGGTTACATCACCATCGAGCCGATTTTATATGGCGGTTATTTTGGCGACGCTATTTACGTCAGCCATGCGCACCATGCGCTCGACGAAATGCGCAAGGAATTCCACGGGGCTGCCGGGATGGCATTCCATTCATTCATTACCGAACCCTTTATATTGGCCCTGGCGGGGATTGTGTCGTCGTGGTTCTTATACATGAAGCGCCCGGACATTCCGGCGGCGATCAAGCGCAAGTTCAGCATCATCTATACCGTGCTGGACAACAAGTATTATTTCGACCGTTTCAACGACTTTTTCTTTGCCGGCGGCGCGCGAGGGGCGAGCCGCCTCCTGTGGAAATTCGGTGATGTGAAGCTGATAGACGGACTGATGGTGAATGGTTCGGCGAAACTGGTCGGCATGTTCTCCGGGGTGCTGCGCCGCTTGCAGACCGGTTACATCTACCACTATGCGTTTTCCATGATTGCCGGCGTGTTCGTGCTGCTTTCGATACGGACATGGTTTGAATAAGGAATGAGCATGATTTTTGGATTACCCGTGTTAAGTGTGGTCATCTGGTTGCCGATTGTTTTCGGCATCCTGGTGCTGGCCACCGGCGGCGACCGCAATGCGCCGGTTGCGCGCGTTATCGCCTTGATCGGCGCGATACTCGGTTTTATGGTGGCAATCCCGCTGTTCACCGGATTCGACAAGGCAACCAGCGCCATGCAATTCGTCGAGATGCGCGACTGGGTTGTCCGTTACAACATCCACTACCACCTCGGCGTGGACGGCATCTCGATGCTGTTCATCCTGCTCAACAGCTTTTTCACCCCGCTAGTTGTGATTGCCGGGTGGAAGGTGATCGAAAAGCGCGTGGCGCAATATATGGCCGCCTTCCTGATCATGTCCGGGCTGGTCAACGGGGTGTTCGCCGCGCTGGATGCGGTATTGTTCTATGTGTTCTGGGAAGCCATGCTGATTCCCATGTTCATCATCATCGGCGTGTGGGGTGGCCCAAACCGGGTGTATGCGGCGGTCAAGTTCTTCCTCTACACCTTGCTGGGCTCGCTGCTGATGCTGGTTGCGCTGTTGTATTTGTATAAGCATTCTGGCGGCAGCTTCGAGATCCTCGATTATCACCAGATGGCGATTCCGATGACCGCCCAGATACTGGTGTTCATCGCCTTCTTCACGGCGTTCTCGGTAAAGGTGCCGATGTTCCCGGTGCATACCTGGCTGCCGGATGCGCACGTGGAAGCACCTACCGGCGGTTCGGTGATACTGGCCGCGATCATGCTGAAAGTGGGCGCGTATGGTTTCATCCGTTTCTCCATGCCGATTGCGCCCGATGCCAGCCACAAACTGGCCGGCGTGATGATCGTCCTGTCGCTGATCGCGGTGGTGTATATCGGCCTGGTTGCGCTGACCCAGACCGACATGAAAAAACTGGTGGCGTATTCCTCGGTTTCGCACATGGGTTTCGTCACGCTGGGCTTTTTCATTTTTAATGCGTATGGCATGGAAGGCGCGCTATTGCAGATGATCTCGCACGGTTTCGTGTCGGGCGCGCTGTTCCTGTGCATCGGCGTGATGTATGAACGCGTGCATTCGCGCAACATCGCCGATTATGGGGGCGTGGCCAACACCATGCCGGTGTTCGCCGCTTTCTTCATGCTGTTTGCCATGGCCAACGTCGGCTTGCCCGGGACCAGCGGTTTCGTCGGTGAGTTCATGGTGATCCTGGGCGCGGTCAAGGCCAACTTCTGGTACGCATTCCTCGCCGCCACCACGCTGGTTTTCGGTGCGGCCTACACCCTGTGGATGTACAAGCGGGTGATTTTTGGCGCGGTGGCCAACCACCATGTCGCCGAGATGAAAGACCTCACCGCGCGCGAAAAACTGGTGTTCGCCATCCTGGCGCTGACCGTGCTGGGCATGGGGCTCTATCCGCTGCCGCTCAGCGAAATCATGCACGCGTCGGTGAACGACCTGCTGGTGCATGTTGCCCGCTCCAAGTTATGAGCCGCCGTCAATCGAGGAAACCATGGATTTCTTAGCCACTTTATTTCCCGCCTATGCAGAAATATTTCTGCTGGTCATGGTGTGCGCGATACTGATCGTAGACCTGTTCGTCACCCATCCGGGCAAGACGGTGACTTACCTGCTGGTGCAGGTGACCCTGCTCGGTTGCTCGCTGATTACGGTGGGGACGCACCAGCACGCCGTGACCCATCTGTTCCATAACATGTTCGTGGACGACATGGTGTCGGATGTGCTCAAGCTGCTGAGCTACCTGTCCGTGTCCATGATGCTGGTGTATTCGCGCAACTACCTGATGGTGCGCGGCCTGTTTACCGGCGAGTTCATGGTGCTGGTGCTGTTCGCCCTGCTCGGCATGATGGTGATGATCTCCGCCAGCCACTTCCTCACCCTGTACCTTGGGCTCGAATTGCTGTCGCTCAGCCTGTATGCGATGGTTGCGCTGCAACGCGATTCCGCCACTGCCACCGAAGCCGCGATGAAATATTTCATCCTGGGCGCGCTGGCCTCCGGCCTTCTGCTGTATGGCATGTCCATGCTGTACGGCGCCACCGGCACGCTGGAAGTGGCCGCCGTATCGGAAGCCATCAAGCACGGCGTAGCGAATAAACCGTTGCTGGTGTTCGGCCTGGTGTTCGTGGTGTCCGGCCTGGCGTTCAAGCTGGGTGCGGTGCCCTTCCACATGTGGGTGCCGGACGTGTATCACGGCGCGCCCACCGCCATGACCATGCTGATCGGCACCGCGCCCAAGCTGGCCGCCTTCGCCTTCGTCATGCGCATCCTGGTGGAGGGCTTGCAGCCGTTGATGGTGCACTGGTCCGGTATGTTGGTGATTCTCGCCGTGCTATCCATGGCGGTCGGCAACATCAGCGCCATCGCACAGACCAACCTGAAACGTATGCTGGCTTACTCCACCATCGCGCACATGGGCTTCATGCTGCTCGGCGTGCTGAGCGGCGGCATCGAGGGCTACGGCTCCGCGATGTTCTATACCGTGGTCTATGTGCTGATGAGCCTGGGTGGTTTCGGCATGATCATGCTGCTGTCGCGTGAAGGCTTCGAGGCCGACACGCTCAACGACTTCAAGGGGCTCAACCAGCGCAGCCCGTGGCTCGCCTTCATGATGCTGCTGCTGATGTTCTCGATGGCCGGGGTGCCGCCAACTGTGGGCTTCTACGCCAAGTTCGCGGTGCTCAGCGCGGCGGTGAATGCCGGACACATCCCGCTTGTTGTGGCCGCCGTGCTGTTCTCGCTGATCGGCGCGTTCTACTACCTGCGCATCATCAAACTGATGTATTTCGATGCCCCGGAAAGCCATACCCCCATTGTCATCCAGCCGGACAGCGGCCTGCTGATCTCGGCCAACGGCTTGGCTGTGCTGGCCCTGGGCATCATGCCCGGCACCCTGATGTCGGTGTGCGCCGTGTCGGTGCGGCAGTCGCTGTTGCTGCATTAAAGCCGTGACACTAACTCCCGCTACTGCGGGAGTTTTTATTTGCGCACCATTTTATCTGAAAATCATCTAGCCGATCTCCTACCGCCGGTGGCGGTGGGGTTGTAGTGAGTTTGCGAACTTAACTTTACCTGATTAGCAATGAACGTCAGCCAAACGGATCGACCGCAGGGGCTGAGGTGCGGAGCAGACAGCAGCCGTCAAGAGACGCTGATGCATCGCGCGCAGGTCGAAACGCCAGTTGAAACGATGGCAGAACGCTGCGAGGTAGCGAGCGGCGTACTTACGGAAATCGAACGAATGATCCTAAAAACGGCGATTGAATCCGCAGATTACGCAGATTCCCGCAGATTTTCATATGGTTATTTGTTTTTTATATCACACCCGGCGGGTGAGTGGGCGATATGGTGCAAGCTTATGATTTATCTGCGTTAATCTGCGTAATCTGCGGACAACTGCTTTTTCCAGGTTGATTTTTGAAATCGTGCCAAGTGATCCCGCCCGCGAGGAGTATCGGCAGGGCAATACGATGGGGACGGCTTATCGCCATTGGCGTAGAGCCAAAATCGGGCGCAGATTCAGGCTGTTTTTTCGTTACGACTCGAAGGCGAAGGTGATTGTTTTTGCTTGGGTCAACGACGAACACACGTTGCGTTCTGCAGGCAGCAAGCCAAACGGATTGGAGCGACAATCCTTTGTAGCTGTGCTATGGGCAAACAGCCAGTCGCTTGCGCAAAGCTCTGCAAGTGCTGGTGGTTTTAAGGGTCTGGATTTCGCCGTATGTCCTTGGGGACGCCACCACACTGCCACTATTCCAGTTTCTGCCGCAGTTATTTCGCCGCACCAGCAAGGCACTGTTACAGTTCGAGTACCCCGCCCGCCCAGGTTTTCGCCTGTTCCAGCCGCGCGAGCGTCGGCAGCAGGTTAAGGCCGGTTGTTTCTTTCAATATTGCAGCTTGTTCCTTGAGATCGCCCAGCGCAATGCGGACGTGCTCACCCGCAACGGCGAAGGCGATGGTGTTGCCGCTGTCGCAGGAGGGGAAAGCCAGCGCGCGCCCGTCGAATGCTTCGCGGATGCGTTCTACGCTGGCCTTGAAACCCCTGCTGCGCCCCAGCAGATTGACGGCCATGATGCCGCTGCTGCCAAGGCGGGCGCGGCACGTCAGGTAGAACGCCAAGGTATCCAGCGCACCGGCGCGCGCATCGGCGTCGAAACCGTCCACCAGAATCAGGTCGTAAGCCTTGTCGCTGCTGGCGACGAATTTTACGCCATCGCCGATCACGATGTTCAGCCGCTTCGGGTCTTCCGGCAGCTTGAAGAATTGTCGCGCGGCGGCGACCACGGCGGGCTCGATCTCCACCACGGTGAGCTTCGCGAGCGGAAAATTACGGTAGAGAAATTTGGTCAGCGAAGCTGCGCCGAGGCCGACCAGCAAGACCTTGCGCGGGAAGCGCGAATCATCCCGCAGAAGCAGCGAGGCCATCATTTCCCGCGTGTATTCCAGCTCCAGATTCCATGGCCGCGCGATGCGCATCGCGCCCTGCACCCAGTCCGAGCCAAAGTGCAGCGTGCGCACGCCTGATTCTTCGCGGATGTCGATGGAGAAACCCATGTGTTGTCATCCCCGCACAGGCGGGAATCCAGTCAGGAGAAAACTGGGCTCCCGCCTTCGCGGGAGCGACGAAATATTGGAATTGGGCATCAGACGTTCCCCTCCACCAGCGCGATCTCTTCATCGGTCAGACCGTAGAGCGCATACACCAACTGGTCTATCTGCTTGTCGGTCGCAGCGATCTGGCGTTGCAGCAGTGTGGTGTCCTGCGGGGTTTTCGCGGCGGCGAGCTGCTGGTGCAGGGCGAGCATTTTTTCGACGAGCGCGACAAGTTTGTCATGTGGAGCTCGTTCTTGAGCTTTACTAAAGTCAATATCGACAATTGGGATTGTCGATAATTGGGGCGGTCCAATGCGGAGGTAGCCACCAGCCAACTTGTTACCTCCAAACACTGTATCGTAGTAAAAATCAACCAATTTACTATTCAAAAGCCCGACCAAATATCGCAAGTCGCCATTGAAAAATACCACCGATGTGGACTTTCCAGGAACAAATTCGCCTTTCATGTCGAGGCCACATTCCAGCTCTTTCGTCATTCCAGCGATAATAATCTTGGGTGTACTGGCTTGCGCAGCTCTCTTTTTAGAAACGCTACTTAAATCCGAGGTGGATAATCGCGGATAACGATAAGATTGTTTTAAATATCGACAATCAGCAATACCCCAAAGAATAGAATATCTATCGATTGTGCCGCTATTCGCAAACCGGAAACCTGATCCATTAGGGGCATCTTGAAGTAAGGGTGAAATAAGGTAGGCCTCTGCTACAGTAGCTGCCCCTACAACAGAAGCGATTTTGTCCAACCGTGGAAATTTCGAGTTTAGTTTTGTAACTATTTGAACGCCATTTAGTTGTGAAAACACTGGCCACCCTTGTTCTGCGTTTCCGAAATATTCGTTGTAGTCTAGATGTGCTACTTCGCTTACTTCAATGTTTCCAGAGGTTCCGACAATCATTCGCTCGTAGACTGCTTCCCTTGTGTTGCGTGGTGGCACCTTTGTAGCCAAGAATATGACCGGGTAAACTGCGACTGGAAATACAGGAACCGATGAGAAGTCACGCAAGGATATTAGCCGGTTTTCTTTAGTCAGAACTCGGCGCGCACCAGCAGCATAATTGGCTGATCCAAGTTTGTTGGGAACAATAAGGCTAACTAGTCCATGCGAACGGGTTACTGCCATAGCCTTTTCGATAAAGACGCAGAAGATATCCCAGTTCCCTGAGGCGGCTGCATACTGCTTAGTACAATATGCTCGCTCATTGGGTGCATAAGAAGACATCCATTCTGAATCGACATACGGTGGATTCCCGATCACCGCATCGAACCCGCCCGCCTTGAACACATGGGGGAACGCGGCTTGCCAGTCAAACACGTTGATGCGCTGTGCGGCCTCGTTGTCCAAATTTAGTTGGCCGTCATAGAAATCCGGCCCGATGAGCGAGTTGCCGCACTGGATATTGCGGTCTAGGTCGGGCAGCACGCGCTCGTGGAACAGTTTCATCTGGCTGGTGAGCGTCTGGTCGGATTCGCCTTCGAGTACCTTGAGCAGCAGCGAGAGTTTGGTCACTTCCACCGCTTGCGAGTCTATATCCACGCCATAGATGTGTTCGAGCAGGATGCGTTTCTTTTCTGATGTGGTGAGCCGCCATTCGCCTTGTGCGGCGGGATAAATGCGCGCGGCTTTGCCCTTGCTATTTTTCTCCGCGCCTTCTTCCACATAGCGCGCCAGATACCAGTCGAGCAGATATTGGTACGCGCCGATCAGAAACGATCCCGACCCGCAGGCCGGATCGAGTATGGTGATGCCCGCCGCTTGTTTGCTGGTCTTGCCTTCAAGCAGTTTGCCGACGGTATGTTGCACGATGTATTGGACAATGTAGGCTGGGGTGTAGAACACGCCACCGGCTTTTTTGACTTCCGGTTTGTCCTCGACTACAGCGCGATTGCCTGCGGTCAGGCGGATGACTTTGCCGAGGAATTGTTCGTACACGCTGCCGAGGATGTCCGCGCCGAGCACGGAAAATTCATAGGGGCAATCCGGATAGTAGAGATTTTTGAAAATTTCCTTAAGCGGCTTGTCGTCTATGTTCAGGTGCAGCGTCAATTCGTCCGGCGCACCTGCGCGGTGCTTCTCTTGAGTAAAGTGGAACAGGCCGGAGTTGTAGCGGTCGTCCGCCGCACGGAACAGTTCGCGCAGGCGACCGTAAACGGTGACACCGTTTTGCAGCGCCATCAGGCGGCCATAAGGTTCGATGCCACGGTCTTCGCAGATGCGCAGGAAGATGATGCGGTCTATGGTTTGCTGCACAGCAAAGTTGAGTTCGCGCTGGCTCAGGTTGGCGTTGCGCAGCGCGATGTTATGCGCGAGCAGGTTGCGCCAGTTCTCGATCTCTTCCAGAAACGCGCTGTCTACTTCGGTGGTGCCACGTTTGCCCTTGGTACTGACGGCGAATTTGTCGAACGAGCCTTTGTACACCGCATCCTTGGAAAAGATCGCTGCGATCTCATCCCACTTTGCCGCATAGTCGCGGAAGGTGTAGTAGAACAGCCGTGACTTGCTGGCCTTATCGCTCTTGTCGGGTTTCTGGCGGCAGTCATAAATGGCGAATTCCTCGAAATCCGTGACGATGGACAGCGGCAGCTTGGCCGACCACGCATAGCGGCGCAACTGGAAGGCGGGTTCAATATCTTCCTTGACGTTGACCGATGGCTTCTTCGCTTCGAGAAAAAATTTGCGCTGGCCGCCGACGCGGAAGCTGTAATCCGGCGCGCGGGTGGAGAGGCCAACCTTGATGGCGTCTTCGTGGATCACCTCGCGGTAGGCTTCAGCGTAGCCCTGGGTGTTGTCCATGTCCCAGCCGAGCGCCTTGAAAAACGGGTCAATGAAGTCGCGCCGCACCTGCGTCTCGTTGTATTGGCCGCTGCGGTAGGCGTCGAGATTGCGCTCGAAATTTTCGACCAGGCTCAGAACGGTTTGCGGGGCGGGCATGGTTATTTGTTTACCCATTGGTTCAGCAGCCATCTCGCCCATTCCGTCACTTCCGTCGCCGTCATGCCGGTAGCAATGCCTTTCTCCGCCAGCGCATCGCCCGCCGCACCGTGCAGGTGTACCGCGAGCAGCAGCGCCTGATCCGCATCCAGCCCTTGTGCGATGAAGGCGGCGATCATGCCGGTGAGCGCGTCGCCCATGCCGGGGGCGCTCATGCCGGGGTTGCCGGTCTTGTTGAGATACGTTTTGCCATCGCGGGTGATGCACACGCTATCCGCGCCCTTGAGCGCCACGGCGCAATGAAATTTTTCCGCAAGCTGTTGCGCGGAGCCGGTGCGCGCGGCCCGCACTTCCGCCGTGCTGATACCGAGCAGCCTTGCGGCCTCGCCGGGGTGGGGGGTGATGATGGAGGATGCCTTGCGCGCGCGCAGGTCGTCTTGCAAATCGGCGTGGCGGGCGAGGAGGTTGAGCGCGTCGGCATCCAGCACCAGTGCGGCATCCGTCTTGAGCGCTTGATACAGGATTTTCTGCGCGGCAATCGAGGTGCCCATCCCGCAGCCGACGGCCAACACGCACAGATTGAAAATGCTTCTCGCGTTTGCTCCTCCCCTCTCAAGGGGAAGGCTAGTGGTCATGTCAGTAGTTTTATCGGGGTGGGGGTGGGTGCGAAGCAGGTCTGCCGCCCGATGCAGCATCAGTTCCGGCTGAATAATATCCACCGCAATGGCATCGCCCGCCAGCAATCCGACATGCACGCAACCCGCTCCCAATTTGAGCGCGGCGCGCGCGGCCAGCAGCGGCGCCCCCACCATGCCGCTGGCGCCGCCGATCACCGCCACCGTACCGAACATGCCCTTGTGGCTGTCGCGCGGGCGCGGCTTGAGGAAGGCAACAACCTGTTTTTGCGTGATGGAGGGGATGCGTTTGCTCATGTGAGTAATCCCGGCTTGGCGGAGGCGCATAGTATAATTGCACTTCGTTATTTTTCCTGCATCGTCATGTCCATGTTCCGGGTCTCCGTCGGTAAAACCGCCCTCTCAACCTTCCGCCTCGAAAAGTTGCGCGCCTCCCTGAAAGAGACCGCGCCCAATGTTGTGCTGGTGGATACGCGCCACTGGTATTTCGTGGAAGCGAAAAGCATGGCCCTGGCTGATGGCGCTGCCGCGCTGCTGGATCGCATTCTCGGGCTGGATGATGCGGCGGGCGAGCCGGATGGTTCCGCGCGGATGCAGCGTCTGCTGGTGGTGCCGCGCCTCGGCACGATCTCGCCGTGGTCGTCCAAGGCCACCGACATCGCGCAGCATTGCGCGCTGCCGCAGGTGGAGCGCATCGAACGCGGCGTGGCGTATTACTTCAAGACACGGGATGACAAGATGCTGAGCGAGCAGGAACGCGAGGCAACCCTGCCGCTGCTGCATGACCGCATGACGGAATCGGTGCTGGACACACTCGACGGCGCAGCAGAAAAAATATTCAAGCATGGCACGCCGCAACCGCTATCCGCCGTGGACATCCTCGGCGGCGCGCGCGCGGCGCTGGAAGCCGCCAACCGCACGATGGGGCTGGCGCTCTCCGCCGATGAGATTGATTATCTGGTGGAGAATTTCAGGAAGCTTGCACGCAACCCGACCGACGTGGAACTGATGATGTTCGCGCAGGCCAATTCCGAGCACTGCCGCCACAAGATTTTCAACGCCGACTGGGTGATAGACGACGAAAAACAGGCATTGTCACTGTTCGCCATGATACGCAACACGCACAAGCTGCATCCCGACGGCACCGTGGTGGCGTATTCCGACAATTCTTCCGTCATCGAAGGCGCGGAGATCGAGCGCTTCTACCCGCGCGCCGACGGTAATTATGCTTTTAGCTCCGAACTGACGCACACGCTGATGAAGGTGGAAACGCACAACCATCCCACCGCCATCGCGCCATTTGCGGGCGCTGCGACAGGAGCGGGCGGCGAAATACGCGACGAGGGCGCGACCGGTTCCGGCTCCAAGCCCAAGGCGGGGCTGGCCGGTTTTTCGGTTTCCAATTTGAATATTCCGGGGTTTGTGCAGCCGTGGGAAAAATACGACCCTCACCCCAACCCTCTCCNNCCTGCGGGAGAGGGAGCTTGCTACGGAAAACCGGGGCGCATTGCCTCACCCCTGCAAATCATGCTCGACGGCCCCGTCGGCGGCGCGGCATTCAACAACGAGTTTGGCCGCCCCAACCTGGCGGGTTACTTCCGCACTTTTGAAGAAAACGTCAACGGCGAGATGCGCGGCTACCACAAGCCCATCATGCTGGCCGGCGGCGTCGGCAATATCGCGGCGCAGCACACGCACAAACACGAGTTGCCAGCGGGCGCGCTGTTGATCCAGATCGGCGGCCCCGGCATGTTGATCGGCCTGGGGGGCGGCGCGGCATCCAGCATGGACACCGGCGCGAATGCGGAGAACCTGGATTTCGATTCGGTGCAACGCGGCAACCCGGAGATGCAGCGCCGCGCGCAGGAAGTCATCGACCGCTGCTGGCAGATGGGCGATAACAATCCCATCCTGTCCATCCACGATGTCGGTGCGGGCGGCATTTCCAACGCGCTGCCGGAATTGGTGCATGGCGGCGGCAAGGGTGCGCGCTTCGAGTTGCGCGCGGTGCCGTCGGAAGAGCGCGGCATGTCGCCGATGCAGATATGGAGCAACGAGGCGCAGGAACGCTATGTGCTGGCGATTCCGCCGGAGCGGTTGGACGAGTTCAAGGCGCTGTGCGAGCGTGAACGCTGCCCGTTTGCGGTGCTGGGGCACGCCACCGTCGGTGACCAGTTGACGGTGCATGATTCGGAGTTCAACAACCATCCGGTGAACATGCCGCTGTCCGTGCTGCTTGGCAAGCCGCCGAAAATGACGCGCAAGGTGAAGCGCGAGACCGTGCATCTGCCCGCGTTCGACGCGAGCACAATTGATTTGCGTGCGGCCATCGGGCGCGTGCTGCGCCTGCCTTCCGTGGCGGACAAGACATTCCTCATCAGCATTGGCGATCGCACTGTGGGCGGCATGACTGCGCGCGATCAGATGGTCGGCCCGTGGCAGGTTCCGGTGGCGGATGTCGCCGTCACGCTGATGGGCTTCAGCACATATCTTGCAGAAGCATTTGCGCTCGGTGAGCGCACGCCCATCGCCGTCATCAATGCCCCCGCTTCGGGACGCATGGCCATCGGCGAGGCGATCACCAACATCGCCGCCGCGCGCATCGCAAAGATCGGCGACATCAAACTCTCCGCCAACTGGATGGCGGCGGCGGGACATCACGGCGAAGACGCCGCGCTGTTCGATACCGTCAAGGCGGTAGGCATGGAACTGTGCCCGCAGCTCGGCATCAGCATCCCGGTGGGCAAGGATTCCATGTCCATGAAGACTGCCTGGAGAGAGGGCGAAGAGAGTAAAGCCGTCACCGCCCCTCTGTCGCTCATCATCTCTGCCTTCGCGCCGTGCGCGGATGCGCGCAAAACACTTACCCCGCAACTCGCCGCTGATCTGGATACGGTTGTGCTGCTGTTCGACCTCGGGCAGGGCAGAAACCGCATGGGCGGCTCGGCGCTGGCGCAGGTGTATAAACAGGTGGGCAATGTTGCGCCGGATGTGGATGATTCGCGCCAGCTAAAAACTTTTTTCGACCTGATCCAGCGCTTCAACGCCGAGGGCAAGCTGCTGGCTTACCATGACCGCTCCGATGGCGGAATGTTTGCGGCGCTGTGCGAGATGGCGTTTGCCTCGCATATCGGGCTGGACATTAATCTGGACGAATTGAAGGGCGATGCCATCAGCGCCCTGTTCAACGAAGAGCTGGGCGCGCTGGTGCAGGTGCGCCGCAGCGACCTGGCGGAAATTTTCGTGCGCTGCGATAAAGCCGGACTGGGAGCGGTGCATGAAGTGGCGGCGCTGAATACGCGCGGCACCATTGAAATCAGGCGCGCGGGCAAGACCCTGTTCGGCGAGAATGCGATTGCGCTGCAACGCATCTGGTCGGAGACCACCTGCCAGATGCAGAAACTGCGCGACAACCCGGCATGCGCGCAACAGGAATACGACCGCATCCTCGATGCTCATGACCCCGGCCTGCATGTGGAACTGACTTACGATCCGAACGAGAACCCATTTACCGTTCGCGGTGAGCCTAACAGTACCGTTCGCCCTGAGCTTGTCGAAGGGCCCGCCGTTACCGCACATCCTTCGACAAGCTCAGGACGAACGGCAGCGGCGGTGCGTCCCAGAATCGCCATCCTGCGCGAGCAGGGCGTGAACGGCCAGGTCGAAATGGCGGCGGCGTTCGACCGCGCCGGATTCGCGGCGGTGGACGTGCATATGAGCGACATCATCGCCGGGCGCATTGCGCTGGCCGATTTCAAGGGCATGGTGGCCTGCGGAGGCTTCTCTTACGGCGACGTGCTGGGCGCGGGCGAAGGCTGGGCCAAGTCCATACTGTTCAACCCGAGGGCGCGCGACGAATTCGAGGCGTTCTTCCGGCGCAACGACACCTTTGCCCTGGGCGTGTGCAACGGCTGCCAGATGATGAGCAACCTGCACGAGATCATCCCCGGCGCTGAACATTGGGCGCACTTCGCGCGCAACCAGTCCGAGCAATTCGAGGCGCGCTTCGTGATGGTGGAAGTGCAGCGCTCATCTTCCATCCTGTTCGACGGCATGGCAGGCAGCCGCATGCCCATCGTGGTGTCGCACGGCGAAGGCTATGCCGATTTCGGCAACACGAAGAAGCTGCAAGCCGCACAACCGCTGGTCACGCTGCGCTATGTGGATAACGCCGGCAAGCCCACTGAAACCTATCCGTTGAATCCCAACGGCTCACCGCAGGGCATCACCGGCCTCACCACGCCGGATGGCCGCTTTTCGATTATGATGCCGCACCCCGAGCGCGTGTTCCGTGCCGTGCAGAACTCCTGGTATCCGCGCGAGTGGCAGTTGCGACACGTTACTGGTGAAACTACTAGCCATTCGACTAGGCGATCAAACAACTCTCGCCAAGTCGCTGGTTATGGCGAAGTCAGCCGTTTGCGGGAGCAACTGCCTGGCGGCTCCTCCCGCACTGAAGGGCTACGCCCCACCGTGTCGGAGTCGCAAGAGAGCGGCGCTTGGTTGCGCATGTTCCAGAATGCGAGGAAATGGGTGGGGTAGGAGTGCTGGATGCGCAAAGAAAAAGGCGGGCAGATGGACGTTTTTTAACTGGATGCAGATATGAACCCAATGGGCATTTGAGACCAACATCAATAATCGGAGAACATATTAATGACCAAGCCAGTCTCGTTGAGGGATATTCCGCAGAACAATATTTTCCGCAAGGGCGATACCTTCGTGCTGTTTGGCGAACTCTTTGGCCGGGGTTATGCCAACGGGCTGGTGAACGAGGCGCGCAAGGCGGGGATGACGGTCATCGGCATCACCGTCGGCCGCCGCGACGAGAGCAACGCGCTGCGCGCGCTGACGGATGAGGAACTGGCCACGGCTGAGGCCAATCTGGGCGGGCGCATCATCAACGTGCCGCTGATGGCCGGTTTCGACCTGGATGCCCCCGCAGGCGAACCCACCCCGACCGACCTGCTGGCCAGCATGACGCTCAAGAGCTGGCAGGACGACAAGCTCGACTGGCAGCATATCGAGAAGTGCCGCGAGGCCGGCGTGCAGCGCTTCAGGGATTCCGTCGCGAAGGTGATGGCCAAACTGGACGGCATGATCGCGGATGGCAGCAACGTCTTTTTTGCCCATACCATGGCGGGCGGTATTCCCAAGGTTAAAGTGTTCCTGGCTATCGCCAACCGCATCTACAAGGGGCGCGGCGAACGCTTCATGTCCTCGCGCGCGCTGCTCGACAGCGATCTCGGCAAGCTGTGCCTGATGAATTTCGACGAGGTCACCGCGAACACCTTCCAGCACCTGATCGAAGGCAGCGCCGCGATCCGCGCACGGCTGGAAAAGGCCGGCGGCCAGGTGCGCTACACCGCCTACGGCTACCACGGCACCGAGATCCTCATCAACGGCACATACCACTGGCAGACCTACACCAGCTATACCCAAGGCTACGCCAAGATGCGCCTTGAGCGCGCTGCGCAGGCCGCATGGGCGCAGGGCATCAAGGCCACGGTGTTCAATTGCCCGGAGATACGCACCAACTCATCCGATATCTTTGTTGGCGTAGAGCTTTCGCTGTTCCCGTTGCTGAAAGCGCTCAGGAAGGAAGGCGGCGCGGCCTGGGCCGAGGCGCAGTGGCAGGTCTGCCGCGACCTGCTGCAGGATGGCATGTCACTGGAGGCGCTGCTGCAAAAGATTGATGCCTACAATGCCACCGGCGTGATGCAGTCGTTCCGCGATTTTTCCGCCTGGCCGATGGACAACTCCGCGGAACTGGCCGACCTGATGATAGGTACCTCGGAAGAGATCACCCAGATGCACAAGGACCGCAAGGTGCTGGTGACAGACATCCTCAGCGCGCTGGTGCTGGAAGGTACCGGGCCGCTGATATTCATCGAAGCATCCCATCCTTTGGCCCCGGTGCTCTGGCTCAATCACGACATCATCGCGAAGCAGCTTAATCGGATTCACGGTTAAGCGAGGGATTAGCGTAGTAATCGGCCCCATGCCGCAAATCGCGCCGAAGAAACACGCCGTTCTCCGGATGT
>CXWL01018977.1_pt1 | contig 25353 bp, 23 predicted proteins | sample 590931 | NCBI WGS metagenome assembly CXWL01 (sample SAMEA3498368, study PRJEB10139) | groundwater metagenome | biome: water well; material: biofilm material | place: Germany | collected 2015-04-27
CGACCACATCCACCGCCTGAGCATCGCCGACCACGGCGAGGAGAAGAAGGGCGCGCTCGTAGCGCGGGTCACGAGCGACGTCGAGACGATGTCGCAGTTCTTCTCGTGGGGTGCGCTGGCCTGGTTGCTCGACGGCACGCTGATGCTGATGGTGGCTAGCGTGATGATTGCCTACGACTGGATCCTCGCACTCGTGGCCTTCGCAGTCTCCGCGCCACTCGGCTTCGTGCTGCACCGCGTGCAGAGCCACCTCGTGAAGGCTTACGACAGCGCTCGCGTCGAGAACGCCGAGGTGCTCACGACCATCAGCGAGATCGTGTCGGGTGCCGAGACGCTGCGGCTGTACGGAGCCGGCGATCGGTTCGCGGCGGTGACCAAGGCGGCGAGCCACCGGCGGTCCAACTCGTTCATCAGGGCCGGCACGATAAGTGCCTTCCTGTTTCCTTCCGGTGAGGTCTTCAACGTTCTCACCGTGTCGTCGGTGGTCACGGTCGGCCTGATCCGCGGCCCGAGCAGTGGCCTCACCGCCGGCGCCCTCGTCGGGTTCATGTTCCTCACCTACCGGTTCCTCGAACCGATCGCCGAGTTCACCGAGGTGATCGACCAGACCCAGACAGCCGTCGCCGGGCTGCGTCGCGTGCTCGGCATCCTCGAGATACCCGCCGGGCCGCCCGAGCCGAAGCATCCGCACCCGCTGCCTCCTGGCCGGCTCGGCATCGACATCGAGCAGGTCACGTTCGCCTATCGATCGCGGTCCGACGACGACGAGCCGCCGGTGCTGACCGACGTCACAGCCCGCATCCCGGCCGGCCAGCAGGTTGCCCTCGTGGGGGAGACCGGTTCGGGCAAGACCACGCTCGGGCGGCTGATCGCCCGGCTCGCCGATCCCACTTCCGGGGTTGTCAGGATCGGCGGCGTGCCGCTCACCCAGGTGGCCAACCCGCAGTTGCGCGAGCGGCTGGTCGTGGTGCCCCAGGAACCGTTCCTCTTCGACGGCTCCATCGCGTCGAACCTCAGCTTTGCCCGGCCGATGCTGTCGGTGGCGCAGATCGAACAGGCAGTGCTAGACCTCGAGTTGGGCGATTGGCTCGAGGGTCTGCCCGAAGGCCTCGACACTGAGGTCGGGCAACGTGGGGCGGCGTTGTCCGCGGGGGAGCGTCAACTCGTCGCTCTGGTGCGCGCCTCGTTGGTCGACCCAGATGTGCTCGTGCTCGACGAGGCCACATCGTCGGTCGACGCGCTCACCGAGGTGCGGCTCACCCGGGCGCTCGACAAGCTCGCATCCGGCCGCACGACCATCTCGATCGCGCATCGGCTGTCCACTGCGGCGCGCGCCGACCGGGTTCTGGTTCTCGACCATGGGCGACTGGTGCAAGACGGTCATCACGACGCACTGGTCCGGATCCCCGGCCCGTACGCGCGCATGTACGAGGCATGGGTGGCGGCCAGCACCACCTCGCCCTGATCGCCGCGCGGCCCGGCGCGATGGTGCGCTCAGCCGGGGACGAGGCCGAACGGGAACGGCCCGTTGACGGCGAAGATCTCGCACGTCACCTGCCCATCGGTCGAGGTCTTGTTTACGATCGTGCTCGTCGACCATGTCTGCGTCTCGCCGGCCACCACGCCCTCTACCGCTCGATGGAGAACCCGCAGCACCTTGCCGGCGCGGCGCACCTCGACCGCTACGTCGTAGTCGTGAGCGGAGTCGTCGAGGTTCGTGATCGTGCCCTCGATCACCACCCTCGAACCGGTCGACTCACAGCGCACGAGCTCGGCAGCGACCGGACCAGGATCGGTGTAAGCCACGAACTCGTCGATGGTCGCCAGGGTGAGCAGCACCCCGACGCTGCACAGCGGCACGGCGGCGCCGCCCAACGCCAAGCCGGCGATCGCGAACCCGCGTCCGGCCACGCGTCCGTCGCCGGCGCGTCGCAACGCAACGATGCCGATCGCGATCGCGGCGATCGCACCGAATGCGCCGAGCACGAACAGGAACGGCATCCACGCAACCATCAGCGAAGCGAGACCCAGTAGGAAACCGACGACCGCCAACGTCTTCGACGGGGGAGGGGCGACGACGGTCCTGCCGTCGTCGACGTAGCGCACTCCGTCGATCGACACGTCCTGGGTCCAGGTCGTGCCGTTGAACCACCTGAACTCGTAACGGCCGCTGGGGTCGGGGTGCCAACCGCCGGCGTTGTCCAACTGCGATGTCATGCTCCTAGTCTGGCTCGATGATGGAGATCGTCCTCATCCGCCACGGCGAACCCGAATGGATCCGCGACGGCCTCAACGTCGACAACCCTCCACTCACCACCAGAGGCCGCGATCAAGCCCAGCGCATGGCCGATGCCCTGGGCAACGAGCCGTTCGACGAGGTGTACTGCTCTCCGCTGCGCCGCGCCCGCGAGACCGCCGCGCCGTTGTTCGATGCGCTCGGTCGTGCCGAGCAGATCGACCCGTGGCTGGAGGAGATCCGCAATCCGATCTGGCATGGAACACCGCAGGAGAAGTCGGAGGAGGCCTACCGTCAGGACCGGGCACGGCGCTCGCACGAGCGATGGCAGGGTCTCGACGGTGGTGAGCCGGTCGACGAGTTCGTAGAGCGGATCCACGTGGGATGCTCGCTGTTCCTCCAGGAGCGGGGCATCCGCCGCCTGCCAGGCGACCTGGCGATGTGGGACATAGATGATCCGCAGCGGCGGATCGCGCTCGTCGCCCACGCCGGCACCAACTCAGTCGTCATCTGTCATCTGCTCGGCCTGTCGGCAACACCGTGGGAATGGGACCGCTTCGTCATCGGGCATGCCTCGGTGAGCCGCCTGCAGACGATGGAGATGGGCGACGGGCACACCTTCAGCCTCACCCGGCTGTCCGACAACGAGTTCCTCGACCGCCCCGACCGAACCGTGTGAGCGGTCGGGCCCGACGCCGCTCGGCGGCCCGACGTAGGGTCGCGGCATGAACGCCCACGCCTTGCCTGAGCCGACCGCGATCGACCCGGACAAGCTCAAGCTGTTCTCGTTCCACCTCTTCGGCAAGCTGGAAGGGGCAGTCACCGCGGGCATGATCCACCTCGGCGATCAGCTCGGCCTCTACAGCGCATTGCGCGGCGCCACGGCCGGGCTCGGCTCGGTCGAGCTCGCCGATCGCACAGGCTTGGCCGAGCGTTGGGTGCGCGAATGGGCGTACAACCAGGCGGCCGCCGGTTTGGTCGAGGCAACCACCGCGCCGGACGGCCTGGTGACTTTCGCGCTCACCCCGGAAGCAGCGGCCGTGCTGGCCACGCCCGAGCACCCTGCCTACGGGATGGGAATGTTCCATCGCCTGCCGCAGACGATGCGCGCCTTGGAGGACATGCCGGCGAGCTTCCGTAGCGGGGTCGGGCACGACTACGACAGCCATGGTCCCGAGGGGGCCGTGGGCATCGAACGCAGCTTCGAACCCTGGAACCGCGCGTTCCTGCTCCCGGTCGTGCTTCCTGCGCTCGATGGCGTGGTCGAGCGGCTCCGGGCGGGCGCGCGGCTGGCCGACATCGGCTGCGGCGCGGGCAGCGCGGTGCTGCTGATGGCCGCGGCGTTCCCGAAGAGCACCTTCGTCGGCTACGACATCTCCCAGCACGCGCTGGCACGCGCCCGGGCGAAGCTCGCCGATGGAGCCTTGGCCAATGCGGCGTTCCACGACCCGCGCGACAGCAGCCTGCCCGACGACGGTTCGGTCGACGTGGTCACCACCTTCGACTGCATTCACGACATGACCCACCCTCAGGAGATGATGGGCGCGATCCGACGCGCACTTGCCGACGACGGCACCTGGCTGCTTGTCGACATCAAGGCGCTCGACACGTTCGAGCAGAACGTGAAGAAGAACCCGATGGCGTCGCTGATGTACGGCATCAGCGTGCTCAGCTGCATGTCGTCCGCGCTCAGCGAGCCGGGGGGTGCCGGCCTCGGCACGCTCGGTCTGTCGGAGAACACCGCCAGGTCGATGGCGGCATCGGCCGGCTTCACCCGGTTCCGCAAGCTCCCGGTCGACCACGCGGTGAATGCCTTCTACGAGGTGAGGCCGTAGCTCGGCGAGCCGGAACCGGATGTGATGCCGGCTCGCTCAGGAGCGGTCGATCACGTGCAGTCTGCGCGAGGAGAACAACCAGCGACCGTCGACGCGCCGGTACTCGTCGTGGTAGGTGCCCAGCATGGTGCCTTGACCGCCTCGTTTGCGCCTGAACACTTCGCTCACCGTGACCCGTCCGGAACCGTTGCCGCTGCTGTCATCGGCCTCGAACACAGCGACCGCCGGACTCTGCACCACCCAGGCGAAGGGCTTCATCGCAGCCACCCACGCCTCGCCGATCGCGATGCGGCCGGAGAGCACCTTGCCGGGTTGCAGCTCCCATGTGGCGTCGTCGGTCCATGTGGACAGCCACGCTTCGGGGTCGGCCTGGACGACGGCATCGCTGTGCCGAGCGACGAGCTGGCGCAGTGCGGCTTCGGTTGATGCTCCGGGAGCACCGGCCGCGGTCGCGACCACGTCGGCCACCGTGGCCCCCGAACCGACGCCATCGAAATGGGCCAAGGTGAGCCCGACCTCGGCAGCGGCGACGGTGCGCACGTGGTCGATCAACTGATCGCGGTTCATCATCCCGTCGTGCGCCGCGAACTGCACGGCGAGGCCGTCGACGAGGGCCGTCAGCCTCATCGCCGATGCGGCCGGCGATGCGCAGTGGAACTCGCCCGACGCCACGCCTGCCTCCAGCACGCCCACGAGCAGGCCAGACGTCTGCTCATCGAGCTCCTGGCTGATCCGCTTCATCATCGGGTTCCGCAGCGCTTCACCCCAGCCGTCGATCCAGAGCATCCACTCCATGTCGTCGCTGCCCTCTGGCACGTAGTTCTGGATCGCGCTGTCGAGCTGAGCGAGCGCCGTCGGCGCCGCCTTGATCTCACCCTCCATCTCGGCGAGGTCCTTGCGGGCGTAGTGCGCGAACGCCTCCGCGAGCAGTTGCTCCTTCGAGTCGAAGTGGTAGTGGATCAGGCTGCTCGACACCTCGAGCCGCTTGGCGACATCGCTGATGCGCGTACCTGCGAACCCTCGATCGATCACCACTTCGCAGGTGACCTCGAGGATCTCGGTGCGACGTTCGGCGACCGTGGGCTTCTTCACCGCGCCCGACGATATCGCCGGGTGCGGCCGACCGCGGTTCAGCCCGCGTAGCCGTCGAGAACGCCGGTGAGGCCGGTCGGATGTTCACCGATGGCGAGCTGTTCGAGGATGCCGATGCCGTTCTCGTGGCGACCGTCAGCCCCGTGGTACGTCGCCCGGCACAGTGCTTGCACGTGTACGTGCTCGCGTGCGCACGGCGTGCTCACCGGCAGCGCGACTCGTTCGCCGGCCACCACCGCCTCACCCTTCCACGTGCCGTGACCGAACGCGGGGTGGCCGTAGCCGAGCCCGCTCATCTGGAACTCGTACATCGGCTCGAGCCGGACGGTGCTCACCGATCCATCCCAGTCGACGAGGTCGTACTCGAACCATTCGACCCACCGCGTGCCACGACGCCATGCCAGGCGGTGCTCGACGGTGCGGACGAGCCGCGGTGGTGCATCGCCGACGGGCGCGATGGCGCCGACCTCGTGCCAGCGACGCCCGTCGCCGTACTCGTTCACATCGAAGTGCGTGCTCAGCGACGGGAAGTTCACCGGCGCCCACAGCCAGAAGAACTGCGTCGGGCCGCCGGCGGGAGCGAGACCCGGGCTCGGTTCACCTACCGGGCGGATGCCCCACGACCGGTCACGCGATCCGAGCACCTCGGCCGGGTCGACGTCGATGCGCCGTCCGTCCGCCTCGATCCAGCCACTCCACGCGCCGAACTGGGTGAGCCGGGTGTAGTCGAAGAACGTGCGCATGCCGATGCGTTGGAAGAAGTGCGGCTCCTCGAGTGCGGGTGAGCGACGATCGAACCGAAGGTCGGCGCGCAGGTTCTGCTCCGGCGCATCGATGATCAGGCGCAGGGTCTGCAGAGGCTCGACGATCTCGACCGTGATCGGACCCACCGTGGTGGCGTCGCGTCGGTCGAGTGGGGCGCGGCCCGACGCGAACACGGAGAGCTGCTCGCCGCCGCGGACCACGCTGAACGCTGCATCGGACACATGGCGATTCGGGTAGAGGCCCATCGCCAGGCCGAAGTAGATCGAACCATCCGCTGAGTACCCGTTGAAGAAGTAGCGGTCGTACTGGTTGATGTCGCCGGTCGCCGAATGGGCGATGGGCACGCTCGCCTGATGGATCGGGTAGTCGTCGAAGCTCGTCAGCACCCACGTGACGGTAGCCACCCCGACCGAGGACGAACGGAGTGGGAGCCGCGGTCGCGATCACCGTACGCTGGCTGCCGATGAAGCGCGCGCGGTTGTCCCCACGCAAGTTCCGCGCGGTGTGCGTTGCTGCGCTGCTGATGCTGAGCGTGATCGTGGTGACCGGCGCGGCCGTACGGCTCACCGGCTCCGGCCTCGGCTGCGACGACTGGCCGCGGTGCAACGATCAGCAACTGATCGACGTCTCCACCCGGCATGCGGCCATCGAGCAGGCCAATCGGCTGTTCACCGGGTTGGTTGCGTTGGCCGTGATCCTCGCCGTGCTGGGGTCGTTGTGGCGTGATCCGCGGCGCCGCGACCTCACCTGGCTTTCGCTAGGTCTCGTTGCCGGGGTCGTCGGGCAGATCGTGCTCGGTGGCGTCACCGTGCTCGTCGATCTGCACCCTGCAGCGGTGCAGGGCCACTTCCTGCTGTCGATGGTGCTGGTCGCCAACGCGGTGGTGCTGGTGCACCGGGCCGGGCTGGCCGACGCGCCTGTNNGTCGGCCTCGTTGTGCGGCTCCGCCGTCTCGCGTCGGATCGGGCGGTGCTCGACGGTCCGATCACGCTGTGGGTGTGCATTGCCGTTGCCCAAGGAGTGGTTGGCTACCTGCAGTACTTCACGGGAGTGCCCGAGGCTCTGGTGGCCGCCCACGTCGCCGGCGCGACGGTGCTCTGGGCGGCAACGGTCTGGATGCTCGAGGCGCAGTGGACCGCCGTCGCCGACAGCGGGTCAGCTCGCCAAGCTCTGGACGAACTCGGCGGACTTGTCGATCACGGATGAGAAGAAGCCACCGACGTCGCCGACGAAATCGGCGAACGCCGTAGCACTTCCCGAGGGGTTGCTCCAGAACGAGATCACGAGGAACAGCACCACGACCGTGGCCCCGAACTTCTTGATGGTTTCGAACGTCACGGCACGACCTCCAACTTGCCTCGCTCGTGCGCCGGGTACGGCAAAACGGGCAAGGAGATCTCCGCTTGGATGCGAGCCTAGCTGGTCACTGTGCGAGGTACAACGACCCTCGCGGGTGACGCCGAGGCAGTCACGGTCAGGCCGGCCACGACTAGTCCGATGCCGAGCCAACCCGCCGACGAGACGCGCTCGTGGAGCACCAGGGCAGCCAGCAGCGCGGCCGTCACCGGCTCGGCCATGGTGAGCGTGATCACAGTGGGCGCCGGCAGCCGGCTCAGTGCTCGGCCATACAGCAGGTAGGCGACTGCGAGCGTGGCGATGCCGAGGTAGGCGGCGATCACCAGCCCGCGACCCGCGCTCATCCACCGCATCGGCTCGACGAACAGCAGTGGAGCGGTGAGCACGGCTGCGGTGGTGAACGTGGCACCCAGGCTCAGCGCCGAGTCGAGGCCGCGCCGGATCTGGGCTTTGCTCATCGTGGTGAACGACGCCCATCCGAGTCCGGCGCCGACCGCGGCGGCGATGCCGATGGCGTCGACGGTGGTGCGGTCGCCGGTCAGGGCGAGCAGGCCGACCCCGGTGATGCCGAGTGTCGTGCCGAGCACCCACGCGGTCGCCGGTCGATGACGTGTCGACAGCGCGTGGATCGCGCCAGAGAACACCGGTCCGCTGCCGATCGTCACCACTGTGCCGAGGGCGACGCCGGTACGAGTGGCAGCGACGAAGTAGAGCAGCTGGAAGGTCGCCGCGCCCACGCCTCCGGCCACCATCGTGACCAGATGCGGTCGAAGGTCGGTCAACCGCGCACCGTACAAGCGTGCCGCGATCAACAGCGTGGGGCCACCGATCGCGAGTCGCGCCGCCCCGACACCTAGTGCCGTAGCCCCGGCCGGCGCATGAGCGAGGACCGTGCCAGTGGTGCCGAAGAGGACCGCGGCGGTCAGGACGGAGATCGTGCCGAGCCGTTGCTCGGCCGGGCGTAGCGGCACGACGAGCCACCGTAGTTGACCTGTCGACATCGGCTCCGGCCGGCACCGGGGTGTCCGCCAAAGCCACCGATCAAAACCCCCGAGCCAGCGAAAACTCCCTCCGGTCGATGACGCTAGAGTGCCGCCCGATGACGAAGCGGGTCGTGGGGACCATCAACCATCCAGTCAGCCGGCGACGAGCCGTGAGGGTTCTCCTCGGCCTGTTCGTGGCGCTCGGCGCGATGCTGGCGACGCCGGGGGTTTCTGCTGCTGAAGACCTGTCGATCCAGGTGCAGGTGAAGGATCAGCGACGTGATGCCAGCGGCAAGACCGACAACCAACCGGTGGCCGGCGTGTTGGTCACGGTGTTCGACGCCGCAGGGGTCGAGATCGCTTCGATGGTCACCAACGAAAAGGGCATCGCCCTGATCGTGGTCCCCGAGAAGGCCGATTACCTCGTGCGCATCGACGAGACCACCTTGCCCGAGGGGTTGGCGCTGTCGGCGGAAACCCCCGCCGAGCAGCCGGTCACCACCGACAGCTTCGTCACGTCCAAACGCATCGTCAACTTCTTCACCGGCGAGAGCCAGAGCGAGGAGCTGTCCAACACCGAGCGGATCGCGCAGCGGTTCGCCGACGGCATCCGTCTCGGGCTGATCATCGCGATGTGCTCGGTCGGCCTCTCGCTGATCTTCGGCACCACCGGGCTGACCAACTTCGCCCACGGTGAGATGGTCACCTTCGGCGCGATGGTCGCCTACTTCTTCAACGACCGCGGCATCCACATCCTGCTTGCCGCCCCGATCGCGATCGCCGCCGGTGGTCTGTTCGGGTACTCGGCCGACCGGTTCGGCTTCGCCAAGTTCCGAGCGCGTGGCATCGGGCTGATCTCGCAGATGGTGATCACCCTCGGCATGTCGATCGCCCTCAAGAACATGTTCCTGTGGCGCTTCGGTGGCCGCGACAAACCGTTCCTCGACTACACCAACCAGGTCGGTTCGAAGATCGGCCCGATCACCATCACCCAGCGCGACCTGATCGTGACCATCCTTGCCGTCATCGTGTTGGTCTCGGTTGCCCTCGTCCTCCAGTACACCCGTCTCGGTAAGGCGACCCGTGCGGTGAGCGACAACATCGACCTGGCATCGTCGACCGGAATCGACAGCGCCAAGGTCATCCGCTACATCTGGATCGTCGGTGGTGCACTGACGGCGATGGGCGGTGTGTTCCGCGGTCTCGACGAGCAGGTCTCGTGGGACATGGGCACGTCGCTGCTGTTCCTCATGTTCGCCGGAATCACGCTCGGCGGCCTGGGCAGTGCCTACGGCGCCCTCGTCGGCGGGTTCGTCGTCGGGGTGCTCGTCGAGACCTCTACGCTCGTCGGTGTACCGACGGAGCTGAAGCGGTCGCCCGCGTTGTTGATCTTGATCCTCATCCTCCTCGTCCGGCCGCAGGGCATCCTCGGACGAGCTCAACGAGTCGGCTAAGGGGGGCGCGATGGACATCGGAGCAGTTCTCGAGAACGCGATTCTGCAGTTCGTCGGTTTCAACGCGTGCTACTACGCAATCGCCGCGATCGGCCTCAACGTGCAGTTCGGCTACGCCGGGCTGGTCAACTTCGGGCAGGCCGGGTTCATGGCCGCCGGCGCTTACGGTGTCGGCCAGACGGTGTCGATCTTCGGCATCTCGGTCTGGTGGGGCATCGCCATCGGCATCGGGTACTCGGTCTTCCTCGGCCTGTTGATGGGCGCCCCCACCCTGCGGCTGCGCGCCGACTACCTCGCGATCGTCACCATCGCGTCGGCCGAGATAGTGCGCCTCGTCGTGAGGTCGGTGAAGTTCCGCGACCAGTTCGGGGGCACGGACGGGCTGAAGAACTTCGCCCAGAAGTTCCAGCAGGTCGGAATCGATCTCGGGTTGCAGCCGGCCAAGGACTACGGCTTCTGGATCTTCCAGTTCAGCGGTCGCACCCTCTGGAACCTGATCGTCGGCTGGAGCTTCGTCGCGATCTTCGGGGTGATCGTGTGGTCGCTGATGAAGAGCCCCTGGGGGCGGGTGCTGAAGGCCATCCGCGAAGACGAGGACGCCGTGCGCAGCCTCGGCAAGAACGTCTACAGCTACAAGATGCAGGCCCTCGTCCTCGGTGGCGTCATCGGCTCGTTCGCCGGGATGATGCTCGCCCTCGGCAATGCCAACGTGCAGCCCGACAACTTCAGCCGCGACCTCACCTTCTTCGTGCTGACCGGGCTGGTGCTCGGCGGGGTCGCCAAGGTCACGGGCTCGATCATCGGCCCGATGCTGTTCTGGGGCGTCTACGCGTTCCTCGACGGCCTGCTGCGTGAGCTCGTCGACAAGCCAGTGCGCATCGGAGACTTCACCCTGCTCCAGTCGACCGACATCGGCGTCGTGGTGTTCATGGTGATGGGGGCCCTGATGGTGCTGCTGATGGTCTACCGCCCGCAAGGGTTGTTCGGGAATCGCAAGGAGATGGCTTTTGAAGGACGCTGAACCCCCTCCGACAGCCGAGCAGCGGGAGCTCACCGAGCCGGCGCGGCGCGCCCGCGCCGCCCTCGCCGATGTCGCGCCGGTGCCCGGGGCGGCCAAGCCCGACCCGATCCTGGCCGCGGTCGAGATCCGTCGCAACTTCGGTGGAATCGTCGCCGTCGACGTGGCTCGCGTCGAGGTCCAGCGCGGGTCGATCACCGCCCTGATCGGCCCGAACGGCGCCGGCAAGACCACCTTCTTCAACCTGATCACCGGGTTCGACAAGCCGAGCACCGGTACCTGGACGTTCGATGGGGCTCCAATGGGCGGCCTGGCCCCGCACCGCATGGCGGCTCGCGGCATGGTCCGCACTTTTCAGCTCACCAAGAGCCTCACGAAGTTGCCCGTCATCGAGAACATGAAGCTCGGTGCCACCGGCCAGAAGGGCGAGAAGTGGTGGAACGGGCTGTTCCCGGCGCGTTGGAAGGCGCAGGAAGCCGAGATCGAAGCGCGCGCCGACGACCTGCTGCGACGCTTCAAGCTCGATCACATGCGTGACGAGTACGCCGGCGCGCTGTCCGGCGGTCAACGCAAGTTGCTCGAGATGGCGCGAGCACTGATGACCGACCCAACTCTGGTGATGCTCGACGAGCCGATGGCGGGGGTGAACCCGGCGCTAAAGCAGAGCCTGAACCAGCACGTGCGTGGCCTTCGCGACGACGGCATGACCGTGCTCTTCGTCGAACACGACATGGACATGGTGCACGACATCTCCGACTGGGTCATCGTCATGGCCGAAGGCCAGGTGATCGCCGAGGGCACGCCCGATGACATCTCGTCGAACACCGCCGTGATCGACGCCTACCTTGGTGCTCACCAGGGCCGCAGCCTGCTGGAGGACGAGGTATGAACGACCAGCAGGTCGTGCTTGCGGCGACCGAGCTCGTCGCCGGGTACGTGCCCGAGGTGAACATCCTCGACGGCTGCAACCTGACGGTGCTCGCCGGCGAGTTCGTGGGCATCATCGGGCCCAACGGCGCCGGCAAGTCCACGCTGCTGAAGGCGATCCTCGGCCAGTGTTCAGTCCGGTCGGGCGCCGTGCACCTGGGCGAGAAGGACATCACCGGGCACAAGGCCCACGAGCTCGTCGCCCTCGGTGTCGGCTACGTGCCGCAGAATCGCAACGTCTTCCCCAGCCTCACGGTGCGCGAGAACCTCGAGATGGGCTGCTACCTCGCTCCAAAGCGCTTCCCCGAACGGTTCGACTACGTCACCACGTTGTTCCCGCGCCTCGGCCAACGTGCCGCACAGCGGGCCGGTGCGTTGTCGGGCGGCGAGCGTCAGATGGTGGCGATGGGGCGAGCGTTGATGATGGAGCCCACGGTGCTCCTGCTCGACGAACCGAGCGCAGGCCTATCGCCCGTGCTGCAGGACGAGGTGTTCGTCCGCTGCCGCACGATCAACACCGCGGGCGTGGCGATCCTCATGGTCGAGCAGAACGCGCGGCGTTGCCTGCAGGTCGTGCACCGCGCCTACGTTCTCGACCAGGGCCAGAACGCCTACACCGGCACCGGCCGCGAGCTGCTCGCCGATCCGAACGTGATCGAGCTGTACCTCGGCACGCTCGCCCGCTCGACCGGCGGCTGAAGCCCTCGAGGCAACTCGCGAGTACGGGTGCAGCCGCGACCGACGCGCCACGACGGACGCGCCACGACGGACGCGAGAAGGGCCCCGGTTGCCCGGGGCCCTTCTCTGACTTGAGCTCCGTGGAGTCAGTCGATTGCTTGGCTCACTTGCCGGCGTCGAAGTTCTCGCCGAGGGCGTTGCCCATGTTGCCGTCGGTGCCGTAGTAGGCCTTCGCGGTCGGCCCGATGCCCTTCTCGACGGCGGTGCGCAAGATGCGCGAGCCCTCGTCGAACGAGATCAGGATGATCGCGTCGGGGTCGGCGGCGACGATCTCGTCGACCTCGGTGTCGAACGACTCTGCCGTCGGGTCGTATGCCTTCTGGCCGAGCACGGTCACACCGGATGCCTCGAGAACCGCGGCGACGACCTCGGCGATGCCGTTGCCGTACGAGTCGTCGAGGTTGAGGATGTACGCCGTGGCGTTGCCGTCTTCGAGCACCAGGTTGGCGACGATCGCACCCTGGAGGCCGTCCGGCGGAGCGTTGCGGAAGTACAGGCCCTTGTCGTCGTAGCTCGACAGTGCCGGGCTGGTGTTGGCCGGGCTGAACATCGTGACGCCTGCTGCGGAGATCTGATCGATCACCGTCAGGGTGACGCCGGACGAGGCAGCACCGACGATCGCGTCGACGTTCTCGCCGAGGAGGCGAGTAGCGGTGACGGTTGCGGTGTCGGTCGAGGTGTCGCCGGAGTCACCCTGCGAGTACTCGACGTCGGCGCCGAGGACGCCGCCGGCGGCGTTGATCTCGGAGATCGCGAACTCGACGCCGGCGAACTCGGGGGCGCCGAGGAAAGCCAGGCTGCCGGTCTCGGGCAGCAGCGAGCCGATCTTCAGCACGCCGTCACCCTCACGCTCGACGCCGACCGGAACGTGATCGACGATCGACGATTCAGGCGACTCGGCCTCGATGAGGATCTCGTCAGCGCTGAGGCGGTTGGTCTCGTCGAACTCGAGGATCGCGTACGAGCCCTTGAGCGGCTCGCCGTTGCCATTGAAGTCGTGCGGTCCTGAGATGCCGTCATAGTCGGGGTCGCCACCGGCTTCGATGATTGCGAGGCAATCGGCATAGGTGGTGCACTTCTCGCCGACGCCCGTGATCCCCACGATCTCGTTGGCGTGTGCCGAACCGTCGGTGCCGGCCTTCTGGACGGCGAGGGCGATCACGATGACTGCGTCGTAGGCCTCGGCGGCGTAGTTGAAGTCCTCGAGCGGGTCGTTGCCCTGGGCCTGCCAGAACTCATCGACTGCCGGGATCCAATCGGAGACGTCGGCGCCCTTCGGCGTCGTGCCCTTCATTCCGGCGAGCTCTCCGCCAGCGGGAGCCTCGGCGGTGGTGGCCGGAGCCTCTGCCGTTGTGGCCGGAGCCTCTGCCGTTGTGGCCGGAGCCTCTGCCGTTGTGGCCGGAGCCGGCTCGGTAGCGGGCGTCGAGGTCTCGTCGTCGCCGCAGGCCGTTGCGACCAACGCAAGGCCGACGAGCAGTGCGCCAACGCGGCGCACACGGGATTTCTGCATATTGGTGTCTCCCCCTAGGAGTGAGCAGACGGGCGCCTGCTCGTGGCATTCAAGGCGGCCAGCCTAAGCCCAATCCTGCTGCGGTGCCAAGCATCTGGACAATTTCGTGGGCTCGTCGCGATGGTTGTCGCGGTCGTCGTCGCGGCCGTAGTTGCGGTCGTTGTCGGAATCGCCGTCTTGACGGATGGTTCGAGGAGGGGCAGTCTGTGCGGGCGCGGGTTTGTCCGGGGGGTGGACAAACCGCAACCGGGGTGCGCAGCGAGCGAAGGGTCATCGGGTCGAACATGGTTTGGTCAGGCAATGGGGCGGCGGCTACTTCATCGGCAGGGCTGCGCAGCGAGACGGTGCGCAGCACCAACCTGGCCACGATCTTGCGCGAGCTCCACTTCCACGGCTCGATGTCGCGCTCGGAGCTGGTCGCCCGCACCGGGCTGACCCGCAGCGCGATCGGCGCGCTCATCGGCGAACTGGCCCGAGTCGGCCTCGTGGTCGAACGGCGGGCCATCTCCGATGGCAGTCCAGGTCGGCCGTCGCCGGTCGCGTCGGTGGTGGCCGATCAGAACGTGGCCATCGCCGTAGAGGTGCTCGTCGACTGCGTGGGTGTTGCCGCGATCGGGCTCGGCGGCACGGTGCTGTACTCCACCCGTCTCGATCGGCCACGCGGACGCGTCTCGGTCGACGAGACCATCCACGACATCGTCGCCGGAGTGACGCAGGTGAAGGGGAAGCTGTCGCCGTCGTGTCGCATCCTCGGCGTCGGCGTGGGAGTCGTCGGTCTGGTCCGCAGGCCCGACAACTCCGTTCCCATCGCTCCCAACCTGGGATGGCACGACGTGGCCTTCGGCGATCAGCTACGCCTCGCGCTCGGCGGGACCGATGTGGTCGCGCTCGCCAACGATGCCGACGTCGCCGCGCTCGCCGAGGTGCGCCGCGGTGCAGCCGTCGGCGTCGACGACGTGGTGTGCATCTGGGGCGAGGTCGGCGTTGGTGGTGGTCTGGTGAGCCGCGGCGAGATGATCACCGGTGCCGCCGGCTTTGCCGGCGAGGTGGGTCACATGCCCGTCAACCCGGACGGTCGGCTCTGCCAGTGCGGGTCGATCGGGTGCTGGGAGACAGAGATCGGCGAAGGTGCGTTGCTGCGCCTCACCGGTCGTCCGCCCGACGGCGGCCGCGAGGCGGTCGAGTCGGTGCTGGCCGACGCGGTGGCCGGGGTGCCGTCGGCCCTCGAGGCGCTCGCCGTGCAAGCGCGATGGCTCGCGGTCGGGCTCGCCGGTCTGATCAACGTGCTCAACCCGTCGATGGTCGTGCTCGGCGGGCTGTTCGGCAGGGCGCACCCGTTCATCGCCGGCCAACTGAACGACGAGATCGCCCGCCGGGCACTTCATTCTTCGATGGCGAACCTGCGGGTGGTGCCCTCACGGCTGGGCATGGATGCAGTTCTGATGGGCGCGGCCGAGTTGGCCTTCGAGGCCGTGCTCTCCGACCCGCTGGCGACGTTGCGTGAGGTCGAGGCGCGCCGGGCCGGTTGAGCGGACCGGCCGGTGGGTTGACAAGTGGGGATCATTTGTTGCAGACTTCTACAAACATCGGTCCGGGGGGATTCCAGGGACACGTCGTCCGCAGCAGCGGTAGGTGTACCGGGGGCCTTCACGTGCGATGAGCGGCTGTCCGATCATTGGGATCGGCACGCACCTGAAGGGGGAATTCTTGTGATGAAGAAGCGGTTCAGGAGCGGCCTAGTGCTGCTCGGAGCGCTCTCGCTCGTCGCCGCAGCGTGTGGCGATGACGAGGGCGGCAGCTCAGACACCACCGCCACCACGGCAGCGCCCGGCACCACCGCCGGCGAGTCGGCTGGTGGCAAGGTCGGGTTCATTTTGCCTGACTCTGCGTCGTCGGCTCGTTGGGAGGCTTTCGATCGTCCGTTGATCGAGGCTGCGTGTGCCGAGGCTGGGATCGAGTGTGTGATCCAGAATGCTGAGGGTGACAAGGACAACATGGCCACGATCGCCGATCAGATGATCGCTGATGGTGTGAAGGTGTTGGCGATCGTGAACCTGGACTCTGATTCGGGTGCGGCGATCCAGGAGAAGGCGGCTGCGGCCGGTGTGAAGAACATCGACTACGACCGTTTGACGCTTGGTGGTTTTGCCGATGCGTATGTGTCGTTCGACAACGTGGCCGTGGGCACTGCCCAGGGTGAGGGCATCATCGAGTGTCTTGGTGGTGCTGGGAACGTGGAGGGCAAGAAGATCATTCAGCTCCACGGTTCGCCGACCGACAACAACGCGACGTTGTTCAAGCAGGGTTACCAGGCGGCGATCGAGGGCAGTGGTCTCGAGACCGTTGGTGAGCAGGCTGTTCCGGACTGGGACAACGCCGAGGGTGGTGTCATCTTCGAGCAGTTGTTGACTGCTGCCGGTGGTGAGATCGACGGTGTGTTGGTTGCCAATGACGGTTTGTCGTTGGCTGCTCAGGCCGTGTTGGCTGATGCTGGTCTGACGGTTCCGACCACGGGTCAGGATGCGACGGTTGAGGGCCTGCGGGCGATTCTCGCCGGTACTCAGTGCATGACCGTGTACAAGCCGGTGGTCGAAGAGGCCAACGGTGCGGTTGCTGCTGCTGTTGCGTTGTTGAACGGTGACGAGGTCCCCGCGAACACGACGATCAACAACGAGAAGGCCGACATCCCGTACGTGCAGGCTCAGGTCCAGCCGATCTACTTCGATTCGGTGAAGATCCCGGTTGCCGACGGTTTCGTCGATGCTGCCGAGGTCTGCAAGGGCCTCGAAGACAAGTGCGCCGAAGCAGGCATCGCCTGATTCGGTCTGCCCTTTGATGCCAGCCACGATCGGCTGACATCGCCAAAGACAGGACGGATCCAGTGGTCGCCCCCGAGCTGTCGGGGGCGACCACTGTCGTCCGGTGCTCCTGTCGTCCAGTGCTAGACATTGCGCAGGGTTGGGCCGGGACCTGCGCCTCACAACGCTCCGGCCCCTTGTCATAGCGGTTTGTCCGAGGGGGCGTTTCCGATGGGGGATGATGCAGGGTGACGGTTGACGCGCCAATTCTCGAAGCGCTCGGTGTCAACAAGACGTTCGGGCCGGTGCACGTGTTGCACGACGTCGATTTCCGGGTGTACCCGGGCACCGTGACGGCCTTGATCGGCGACAACGGCGCCGGTAAGACCACGCTGATCAAGTGCATCACCGGCATCTATCCGGCCGACTCCGGCGAGTTCCGGTTCGACGGTCGACAGGTGAAGATCCACGGTCCACGCGACGCCTCCGCGCTGGGGGTGGAGGTGGTCTACCAGGACCTCGCCCTGTGCGAGAACCTCGACATCGTCCAGAACCTCTTCCTCGGTCGCGAACGGATCAAGCGCGGGCTCCTCGACGAGGGCTCGATGGAGCAGGCCACCCGCGAGACGTTGGCCAGCCTGTCGGTGCGCACGGTGAAGAGCGTTCGCCAGGCCGTGGCCTCGTTGTCGGGCGGTCAGCGCCAGACCGTGGCCATCGCCAAGGCGGTGCTGTGGAACTCCAAGGTGGTGCTGCTCGACGAGCCCACCGCCGCCCTAGGCGTTGCCCAGACCAAGCAGGTGCTCGATCTGGTGCGCCGCCTCGCCGATTCCGGTCTCGGCGTCGTGCTGATCAGCCACAACATGAACGACGTGATCCAGGTGTCAGACCGGGTCTGCGCGATGTACCTCGGCCGAGTCGCCGCCGACGTCCCGGTCACACCGGCGACGCGGCGCGAGTTCCTGGTCGAGCTGATCACCGCAGGTCGCTCCGGAGAGGTCGGCATCCAGGGCAACGAGGTCACCCTGTGAGCGCCGAACCGAACCCCGGCGAGGCTCTCAGCGACTTCGCTCTCGATAGCAGTCGCCAAGGTCTCGGCAGCATGCTGCGCGACTTCCGCACGCGGATGAAGACCGGCGACCTCGGATCGCTGCCGGCGATCCTGGCGATCGTGGTGCTGGTGGCGGTGTTCGGCATCGCCCGCCCGGACAGCTTCCTGTCGGCGCTCAACCTCGCCAACTTCCTCGAGCAGGCTGCGGCGGTGATCGTGATCGCGATGGCGGTCACGTTCGTGCTCCTGCTGGGTGAGATCGACCTCGCCGCCGGATACACGGCCGGCGTCGCCGCGGCCGTGCTGGCACTGCGGTTGCAGGACGATTGGCCGCTGCTGCTGTGCGTTGCGTTGTCTGCCGCCGTGGCGATCGCCCTCGGCCTGTGGACCGGCACGTTGGTGGCCAAGCTCGGCATCCCCTCGTTCGTGGTCACGCTCGCCAACTTCTTGATCTTCCAGGGCATCTTGCAGTTGCTGGTGAAAGAGGGTGGCAGCGTTCGGATCGAGAACGGCATCGTCAAAGACATCGTCGGCGGGGCCCTTAGCCCAACCCTGAGCTGGGTGGTGGCGATCGCCGGGGTGGTGCTCTACTCGGTGTCGCAGTTGAGCCGTCGGCGCCGATCGGACGGCACGATCCTGGTGTCGCTCGTCGCCGCCCGGATCGTCGGCGTCACGGTGCTGGTGGTGATCGGTGTGGTGGTGCTCAACAAGAACCGCGCCTTCGCCACGGCCGACAACGAGATCCGCGGCATGCCATACGTCGTGCCGCTCGTCCTCGTCCTCATGCTCCTGCTCAGCTTCGTGCTCAACCGCACGCGATACGGCCGGCACCTGATGGCGGTCGGTGGCAACTCCGAGGCGGCCCGTCGCGCCGGTATCAACGTGGTCCGCGTGCGCCTGTCGGCGTTCGCGGTCTGCGGCCTGCTCGCCGGCATCGGTGGCGCGTTCCTCGCATCGCGCGTCAACTCGGTCGACCCGAACACCGGCGGCAACGACACCCTGCTTCTCGCCGTCGGCGCCGCAGTGGTAGGCGGCACCTCGCTGTTCGGTGGCCAGGGCCGGATGATCAACGCCGTCCTCGGTGGGCTCGTGCTCGCGCTCATCCCGAACGGGCTCGGTCTCGTCGCCAAGTCGTCGCCGTTCGGCGTCGAGATCGACTTCGGCAGCTCCGGCGTGAAGTTCATCTGCGCCGGCCTCGCCCTGCTCCTCGCCGCCTCCGTCGACGCGATCAGCCGCAAACGAACATCGTGACCCCCTTCCGGCTCTGCACCGCTCGGCGGTGCGAGCCCAGCCCCAAGGAGAACCCATGAGCGACTTCTTCGTCGACGTCCCCAGTCCGGTCGCGTTTGCCTCGGATTCGCCCGGTGACGGCCTCCAGTACCAGGTCTACGATCCCGATCGGGTGGTTGCCGGCAAGCGGATGGCCGAGCACCTGCGGATCGCGGTCTGCTACTGGCACAGCTTCAACTGGGCGGGCAGCGACGTGTTCGGCGCCGGCACCTTCGATCGTCCATGGCTGGCCGGCGGGGTCGACCCGATGGAAGCGGCCTTCGCCAAGCAGGACGCTGCCTTCGAGTTCTTCGCCAAGCTCGGTACGCCGTTCTTCTGCTTCCACGACGTCGACATGGCGCCGGAGGGAGCGACGCTCGCTGCCAGCAAGGCCAATCTCGACGTGCTCGTCGATCGTGCCGGAGAGAAGATGGATCAGACCGGAGTGAGGTTGCTGTGGGGCACGGCGAACCTGTTCTCGCACCCGCGCTACGCCGCCGGCGCAGCCACCAACCCCGATCCCGATGTGTTCGCCCATGCGGCCGCTCAGGTCCGGCACATGCTCGAAGCCACGCAACGCCTCGGCGGTGAGAACTACGTGCTGTGGGGTGGACGCGAGGGGTACGAGACGTTGCTCAACACGCGCCTGCGCCGCGAGGCCGACCAGTTGGCCCGCTTCCTGACGATGGTCGCCGACCACAAGCGATCGATCGGCTTCAAGGGAACGTTGCTGCTCGAACCGAAGCCGCAGGAGCCGACCAAGCATCAGTACGACTACGACTGCGCGAGCGTGCACGGCTTCCTCGACCGCTACGACCTGATCGACGAGTACCGGGTGAACATCGAGGTCAACCACGCCACGCTGTCGGGCCACTCGTTCCACCACGAGGTCGCATACGCGCTCGACAACGGCATCTTCGGCAGCGTCGACGCCAACCGTGGAGATTCCCAGAACGGGTGGGACACCGATCAGTTCCCGAACTCCGTCGACGAGCTGTCGATCGCGGTCTACGAGATCCTGCGCGCCGGGGGATTGACCACCGGTGGGTTCAACTTCGACACCAAGCTGCGCCGGCAGAGCCTCGCTCGTTCAGATCTCTTCCACGGGCACATCGGTGGCATCGACACCCTGGCCCGTTCGTTGCTCGTCGCCGAGCGACTGCTCGCCGATGGCACACTCGAGGCTGAGCGCGATCGCCGTTACGCCGGATGGAACACCGAGCAGGGTCGGCGGATCCTTCATGGCGACGTCGATCTGGCCACCCTCGCCGACGAAACCGTTGCGGCAGCGCTCGATCCTCGGCCGGTGTCGGGGCGACAGGAGTGGCTCGAGGGCCAGGTGAACCGCGTCATCTGGTCGACGCCGAGCTGACGCGGGGTCGAGCCATGAGCACCGCACGGCGTCTGGTGGCCGGCGTCGATTCGTCGACGCAGAGCACCAAGGTGGAGGTTCGCGACCTCGACAGCGGTGCGGTCGTGGCCAGGGCGAGCTCACCACACCCGCCCACCACACCACCGCGCTCCGAGCAGCACCCGTCCACGTGGTGGCATGCGTTCGAGCAGTCGTGGGATCGGGTCGGGGCACCGCGCGTGGAGGCGATCAGCGTGGCCGGCCAGCAGCACGGCATGGTCGTGCTCGATTCCGACCTCGCCGCGATCCGGCCGGCCAAGCTCTGGAACGACACCGAGAGCGCGCCCGATGCAGGCTGGCTCGNNTCGTGAAGCAGCTGCCCGGAGGCGCGGCCGACTGGGCCGCGGCCGTGGGCAGCGTGCCGGTCGCCGCGTTCACGGCGGCGAAGCTCTCGTGGTTGCATCGCCGCGAACCCGACGCGTGGCAGCGGGTCGCCCACGTGCTGTTGCCACACGACTGGCTCACCCTGCAACTCACCGGAGCGCTGGTCACCGACCGTGGCGACGCCTCGGGGACCGGTTACTGGTCGCCGGCGACCGGTCAGTACCGATGGGATCTGCTGTCGATCATCGATCGGGACTTCGATTGGCCGAGCGTGCTGCCGCGCGTCGCAGCACCCGATGAGGTCGTGGGCGAGTGGAACGGGGCGCGGGTCGCATGCGGTACCGGAGACAACATGGCAGCCGCGCTGGGAATGGCGGTTCGCCAGGGCGAAGCCGTCGTGTCGCTCGGCACGTCGGGCACCGCGTACACGGTGGCCGATCACGCGACGACCGACGTCAGTGGAGCCGTTGCCGGCTTCGCCGATGCCACCGGCCGGTACCTGCCGCTGGTGTGCACGCTCAACGCCACCAAGGTGACCGATGCCGTCGGCCGGCTCCTCGGTGTCGACCACGGGAGCTTCGACCATCTGGTGCTGGAAGCCGCGAGCGGCGCCGGTGGCCTCACGTTGCTGCCGTACTTCGACGGCGAACGCACACCCGATCTGCCCGCCGCATCCGGAACCTTGCACGGCCTGCGCAGCGACGTCACCCGGGCTCAACTGGGGCGCGCTGCGGTGGAGGGCGTTGTCTGTGGCCTGCTCGAGGCGCTCGACGCGCTGGCGCGACAAGCCCCCGTGTCCTCAGTGGTGCTCACGGGGGGCGGTGCCCGCAGCGGTTCGTTCCGGCGGGTGTTCGCCGAGTTGTGCGACCTACCGCTCAGCGTGACCGATGCCGACGAGGCGGTGGCCGCGGGGGCGTGCGTGCAGGCCGGCGCCGTGGCCGACGGCGTGTCGCACGCAGCGATCGTGGAACGCTGGCGCCTCGGGGCTCGCGAGGCGCTTGCGTCGGTGTCGGTGGATCGCGCTTCGGTTCGTGGGCAGTACGCGGCGGTGAGACGGGCACAACACCCGGCGACATGATCTCAACCGTCTCGGCCCGGACCGGCTGATGCCTTGAGCAGACGATCCCTGATCGCGTGCCCGAGCCCGGAGGCCGGCGGTACCACGGCGACCACCGTCTTGTGCCCCGCTTCGTCTGCCTCGCGCAACCACCGGTACAGGTTCCGGGCGTAGTCGACCAGCTCGACGCCGTCGCCGATCACCGTTGCCCCATTCGCTTCGGCCGCGTCGAGATCGGCTGCGATCGTGCCGGCGTCGGCGGCAGTTTCGGCCAGCACCACGCGACACCGCGGGGCGTAGTGCGATTCGAGCATGCCCGGTGCGCGGCTGGTTCCCGATGGCGCGGCGAGCGCCTGGTCGAGAAGCAGGGCGATCTGCTCGGAAGGGATGCCGCCCGGCCTGAGCACCTGCGGCGGCCGGACCGTGCAATCGACGATGGTGCTCTCCACGCCGACCGGGCAGGGGCCGCCGTCGAGGATCAGGTCGACGTCGTGGCCGAGATCGGCGACGACGTGGGCGGCGGTGGTGGGGCTGACGCGCCCGAAGCGGTTTGCCGAGGGCGCCGCCAGACCACCCCCGAACCGGATCAACAACTCGTTGGTGAGTGGGTGCGCCGGCACGCGGAGCCCGACCGTGGCGCGATCGCCTGTCACCTCCGCCAGGACGTGAGCGGCCCGCGGAATCAGCACGGTGAGCGGCCCGGGCCAGCATGCGTCGGCGAGCAGCAGCGCCGGCACGGGCACGTCGTCGCACCAACGCGCCATCTGGTCTGCCGCGGCGATGTGCACGATCAGCGGGTGGTCGACGGGTCTTGCCTTCACGGCGAAGATCCGGCGGACGGCCGCGGCGTTGGATGCGTCGGCTGCCAGGCCGTAGACGGTCTCGGTGGGGATGGCCACCAGGCCGCCGTTGCGGAGCACCTCGAGGGCGCGCTCGACATCCATCGTGACCTGGGGATGCATCGTCACGGTCGTCGCGTCATACGGGAACTGCGCCGAGGAACTGGAGTGTCGCGTCGATGAAGCCGAACGACTCCGGAGTGGCGAAGTGATCGACGTTGCGCAGCACGACGAGGGAACCGGCGGGGAGCGCGCCGGCGAGCGCGTCGCCGGGCCAGCCGAAGTCGCGGTCGCCGATAACCACTGTCGTCGGGCACGAGGCGCGCGACACCGAAGCTGGGGTGAGAGTCGCGGCGCGAGGGCGCTTCATGATCGCGGTGAGAGCGGCGATGTCGTTGCCGGGCTGTCGGGCGTAGTTGGCGAAGTGCCGGGCCAGGTTGTCGTCGGCCGGCGCGGTTCCTTCGAGGCCGGAGATGATCCGTTCGGTACCGGCATCATCGGGCTCGAACACGCCTTGGCCGACTCCGGCTAGCACCAGGTGGCTGAATCGATGCGGTTGCTCGCAGGCGATCTGCAACAGCGTGAGCGCGCCGAGCGAGAAGCCGACGGCATCGATCGGCTCAGGTGGCATCGCGTCGAGCACTCGAGCGGTGAGGTCGGCGTAGGCCTCCGGCTCGTGTGGCTTGGGCGCGGTGCCGTGCCCGAGCAGGTCGACGCCGATGACTGGTCGTCCGGCATCGGCGAGCAGCTGGGTGAACCCGGTCGACTCCCAGGTGGTGGCGAACGAGCCACCCCATCCGTGGACCAGCAGCACCGGAGTCGCCATAGGACCCCACGGTACCCGCTCGGCCTGCCCCCAACTTTGTCGGTCTCGACACGCTGTGCCGGTCGGGACCGCCACAGATCGGGAGGAAGCCGTTAGCCTTGTGCGGCCATTGGATCGCCACGTTGATCGAGGCCGTTGGTCCACCGAAGGGGGTTGCCACATGAGGATGCTCAACGACGCAGTCGCGTTCGACCTGACGTACAACGACGTGTTCATGGTGCCGAGCTTGTCGTCGGTGCCATCACGGTTCGATGTCGATCTCACCACTCCCGACGCGCTCGGCACCACGATCCCTGTGATCGTCGCCAACATGACGGCCGTCGCGGGCCGGCGCATGGCCGAGACCGTTGCCCGCCGCGGTGGCATGAGCGTGCTGCCGCAGGACATCCCGCTCGACGTGATCGAGATGGTGGTGACCTACGTGAAGAGCCGCCACACCGTGTATGACACGCCGATCACGCTCAGCCCGCATCACACCGTCGGCGACGCGCTCGGCCTGATCCACAAGCGATCGCACGGTGCGGTGATCGTCGTCGACCACGAACGTCCCGTCGGGATCTTCACCGAGCACGACGCCGTCGGGTTCGACCGCTTCACCCAGCTCCAGCACGTCGGCCGACACGAGATCATCACGATCGAAGCAGGCACTGCCCCGGAAGAGATCCACGAGCGCCTATCGGACGAACGCCTTTCGATGGCGCCGGTGGTCGACCACGAAGGTCGCCTGCTCGGTTGCGTCACCCGCAAGGGCTCGCTGCGCAGCACCATCTACCGCCCCTCCGTCGACGCGCAGGGCAGGCTTCGCGTCGCCTGTGCCGTCGGCATCAACGGTGATCCGGCCACCAAGGCGTTGGCCCTGCTGGCGATGGGCGTCGACGTGTTGGTCATCGACACGGCCCATGGCCACCAGACGCGCACGCTCCGGGCCATCGAAGAGGTGCGGGCGGTCGCACCTCACACGCCGATCGTTGCCGGCAACGTAGTCACCGCCACCGGAACCCGACAGCTGATCGAGGCCGGCGCCGACGTCGTGAAGGTGGGCGTGGGCCCGGGCGCGATGTGCACGACGCGAATGATGACCGGCGTCGGCCGGCCGCAGTTCTCCGCCGTGGTCGAATGCGCCGACGAGGCTCGTCGCCTCGGCAAGTACATCTGGGCCGATGGTGGGGTGCGCTACCCGCGCGACGTCGCCCTGGCACTTGCGGCCGGTGCCGCCAGCGTGATGTTCGGATCGTGGCTCGCCGGCACCTACGAGTCGGCGGCCGACACGTTGCGCGACCCCGACGGCCGCCTCTACAAGGAGAGCTTCGGAATGGCCAGCAACCGCGCCGTGAAGAACCGATCGCGGAGCGAGTCCACCTTCGAACGGGCTCGCAAGGAGCTGTTCGAGGAGGGCATCAGCACCTCGCGCATGTACCTCGATCCGGAACGCCCGGGCGTGGAGGACATCATCGACGAGGTCGTCGCCGGCGTGCGCTCGGCGTGCACCTACGCCGGTGCCCGCACCATCGACGAGTTCCACGCGCGAGCTGTGGTCGGGGTGCAGAGCGCCGCCGGCTACAGCGAGGGCATGCCACTCGGCACGAGCTGGTGACGATGGCGAAGCCGGAGCTGCGCGTCATCGCCATCGACGGCCCGGCTGGTGCCGGCAAGAGCACGGTTGCCCGCGCCCTTGCAGCCCGACTCCGCCTCGAGTACCTCGACACCGGCGCGATGTACCGCGCCGTCACCTATGCGGCGGTCCGGCGCGGCATTCCACTCGACGACCGATCGGCCGTCGCCGAGTTCGCCCGCCACGTGAGCCTCGAGGTAGGAGAGCACGGAGTGCTCGTCGACGGCGTCGACGCAACGGCCGCGATCCGCACCGC